>OGSD01004139.1_pt1 | contig 10137 bp, 7 predicted proteins | sample 1553571 | NCBI WGS metagenome assembly OGSD01 (sample SAMEA2580072, study PRJEB22360) | human gut metagenome | biome: human gut; feature: human-associated habitat; material: faeces | place: Denmark | collected 2008/2010 | reverse complement strand
TCATCGGAGCGCCTCCGGGATACGTCGGCTACGACGAGGGCGGTCAGCTTACCGAGGCGGTCAGAAGAAAGCCCTACTCAGTAGTTCTGTTCGATGAGGTCGAAAAGGCACACCCCGATGTCTTCAACGTCCTTCTTCAGGTGCTTGACGACGGCAGGATCACCGACAGTCAGGGCAGAACCGTTGACTTCAAGAACACGATCCTCATCCTCACCTCCAACCTCGGCTCCGATATCATCCTCGACGGCATCGGTGCGGACGGAGATATCTCAAAAGACGCGCGCGAAAAGGTCTCGGCTCTGCTCAAACGCAGCTTCAGACCGGAATTCCTCAACCGTCTTGATGAAATTGTATTCTATAAACCCCTTACCCGCGAGAATATAAAGGGCATCGTCGATCTCCTTGTCGCCGACCTTGCAAAGCGCCTCGCCGACAGACAGATAAAGCTGAACGTCACCCCCGCGGCAAAGGACTATATAATCTCAAACGGCTACGACCCGATCTACGGCGCCCGCCCGCTCAAGAGATTCATCCAGTCAAAGGTCGAAACCCTCGTCGCAAAGAAGATAATATCCGACGACATCGCCCCCGATTCAACAATAACCGTTGATATCCAAGACGGCGAGCTTGTCGCAACAGTCTGATCTGGCATAACCAAAATCCCTCCGGAAACACTTCCCGGAGGGATTTTTTCAGTCTGTAAAGAGATATTCGACCCCGTTTACCACAATCCCAATCACGTTATCCGGGTCAATAACATCATCATAATTGATATACATTGACGGATTTATCTCCGGAATGTAATTGACCCACGCAACGTGAGGTGTACTGCCATCCTTTGTGATTATGCGGCAGTCGATATCAGGTTCACCTCATCAGCGGCGCGCAGAAGCCGGTTTATGCACTCGGTGATGATCCCGGAGTCAATGCTGTCGCCGATGTCGTCTCCGCAGCTTAAGCTCTCAATCTCGCTCTCGATCTCCCGGCACGCACAGCTGCGCTTCGCCGCATGATTGTAGGAATAGCGGTTGAAAGCGTGATTCCGCAGAACCGCGCCGATGTAGGGGAACAGCGGAAGCGGCTCCTTCGGCGGGATGGTGTTCCACGCCGTAAGATATGTGTCGCTTACGCATTCCTCCGTGTCCTCGCTGCTGTGCAGAATGTTGCCCGCAATGTGCCTGCTTGCCGTCAAGTTCACCGACGGCAGAGTCGGAGCGGGCAAAAAACAGTTTAATGATTTCCATATCGTCCATTTGAAATCTCCTTTCATCAGCTATAACAGCAAAAAAGCGCACGGGTTACGGCACCGTGAAAAATTCGTTCAGAAAAACCCGCCGTCACATAAGCAACAGCGGGTTCTGTATTCCGGAAAAGTCTACCGGTTATCTTTTCCTTGCAACGTAGGAGGTGTGCAGGTCATGGTGAGCCTTGTGACCGCCGAAGCCGTCGTACCACTCGCTGTAAAGAGCCTTTACAACAGGCGATTCGTGCGACTTGCGGAGCGTCATGGCAGCATCCTGATCGTACAGAGCCTTGGCGCGTACAGCCTTCAGGTCAACGGTGTCGCGGACGTACTGGGGCTGAATGGGCTGACCGCCGCCGTTTACACAGCCGCCGGGGCATCCCATGATCTCGATAAACGTCCAGTCCGCCTCGCCGCTTCTGACCTTCTTCATGATCTCGTTCGCGGCATTTCCGCCGGAAGCAACGGCAACCTTAACGGTCATGCCGGCAATATCGACGGAGGCTTCCTTGATGGAGTCGGTCCCGCGGACGGCAGTGAAGTCGATATCAAGGTTGTCCTTGCCGGTGAGCCAGTCGTTGGCGGTACGGAGAGCCGCCTCCATAACTCCGCCGGTCGCGCCGAAGATAACTGCGGCTCCGGTGTCCTCGCCGAGCGGGGAATCGAATTCCTCGTCGGGAAGGGAGGTGAACTTAAGACCTGCGCGCTCGATCATCCTTGCAAGCTCGCGTGTGGTGATCGCGATGTCAACGTCGGGATATCCGGATGCGCTCTGATCCTCTCTGCCTATCTCGAACTTCTTCGCGGTGCAGGGCATGACCGACACGGAAACGATATCCTTCGGGTCGATACCTGCCTTTTCGGCATAATATGTTTTGATTACCGCGCCCGCCATCTGCTGGGGAGACTTGCAGGACGAGAGGTGGTCAAGCATATCCGGGTAATAATACTCGCAGAACTTGATCCATCCGGGCGAGCAGGAGGTGATCATCGGGAGAGTGCCCTTGTTCTTTATGCGCTCAACAAGCTCGTTCGCTTCCTCAACGATCGTGAGGTCGGCGGCAAAGTCGGTGTCGAACACTCTGTCAAAGCCGAGACGGCGCAGAGCGGAGACCATCTTGCCCTCAACGTTTGTACCGATCGGCATTCCGAAGCACTCACCGAGGGTAGCCCTGACGGAGGGAGCGGTCTGAACGACAACGTGCTTTGTCGGGTCGCCGAGAGCCTCCCATACCTTGTCGGTGTCGTCCTTCTCGGTGATGGCACCGGTGGGACATACTGCGGCACATTGACCGCAGGAGATGCAGGGAACCTCGCTGAGATTTACCTTGAACGCGGTTCCGATGCTGGTGTCGATACCTCTATCATTCGGCCCTATGACCGAGACGTACTGCTCGCGGCAGACAGCCACACAGCGGCGGCAGAGAATGCACTTGTTGTTGTCGCGGACGAGGTGAGGTGTGCTTGTGTCAAGCTCGTAATGCGGCTTGTAACCCTCAAAACGGCTTTCCTCAACACCGTACTCGCGGCAGAGCTTCTGAAGCTCGCAGTTCGTTGAACGGGAGCAGGAGAGGCACTTCTTGTCGTGGGTCGAGAGCAGAAGCTCAAGCGTGGTGCGTCTTGCCGCCTGAACCTTCGGGGTGTTGGTCTTGACCTCCATGCCCTCGGATACGGGGTAAACGCAGGCGGTAACAAGTCCGCGCGCACCGGTAGCCTCAACGATGCAGATACGGCAGGCGCCGATCTCGTTGATCTTCTTCATGTAGCAGAGGGTCGGGATCTCAACGCCGGCGGCACGCGCAGCTTCAAGAATCGTGGAGCCCTTGGGTACGCTTACGGCGATACCGTTTATTTTACAATTAACCATTTCCATATTCAGCGTACTCCTTCTTACTTCTTAGAAATTGCACCGAACTTACAGCCGGACATGCAGGCGCCGCACTTCACGCACTTGGAAGCGTCGATCACATAGGATGCGAGCTTGTGACCCGGAGCGACGTAATCGGTCTTGTGGATCGTGTCAACGGGGCAGTTCTTCGCGCACTTGCCGCAGCCGATGCACTTGTCTCTGTCGATAGAGAAGCTGAGCAGGTGCTTGCAGACGCCCGCAGGGCACTTCTTGTCAACAACGTGCGCAATATACTCGTCGCGGAAGAAACGGAGGGTCGAAAGAACGGGGTTCGGAGCAGTCTGTCCGAGACCGCAGAGAGAGTTGGACTTGATGTAAGCGCAAAGCTCATCCAGCTTGTCGATGTCCTCCATCGTGCCCTCACCGCGGGTGATCCTGTCAAGGATCTCAAGAAGTCTCTTCATACCGACACGGCAGGGAGTGCACTTTCCGCAGGACTCGTCAACCGTGAACTCAAGGAAGAACTTCGCAATATCGACCATACAGGTGTCCTCGTCCATGACGATAAGACCGCCTGAGCCGATCATGCATCCGACAGCGGCAAGGCTGTCGTAGTCCATGCAGGTGTCGATGAGGGAAGCCGGGATACATCCGCCGGAAGGTCCGCCTGCCTGAGCAGCCTTGAACTTCTTTCCGTTCGGAATGCCGCCGCCGATCTCTTCAACGATCTCGCGGAGCGTGGTGCCCATCGGGATCTCAACAAGTCCGGTGTGCTTTATCTTGCCGCCGAGAGCAAAGACCTTCGTGCCCTTTGCCTTCTCGGTTCCCATGGCTGCGAACCATTTTCCGCCCTTCAGGATTATCTGGGGAATGTTCGCAAAGGTTTCAACGTTGTTTTCAACCGTCGGGGACTGGAAAAGACCCTTGACGGCAGGGAACGGAGGACGGGGTCTCGGCTCACCGCGGTTGCCCTCGATGGAGGTCATGAGCGCGGTTTCCTCGCCGCAGACAAATGCGCCCGCGCCGAGACGGATCTCAACGTCAAAGTCAAATCCGGTTCCGAAAAGATTGGTTCCGAGAACTCCTGCAGCCCTTGCGTCGTCAATAGCCTTCTGCAGACGGTTGACAGCGATCGGGTACTCGGCTCTGACATAGACAAAGCCCTTTGTCGCACCGACGGCGTAGCCTGCAATGGCCATAGCCTCGATCACGCAGTGCGGGTCGCCCTCAAGCACCGAACGGTCCATGAACGCGCCGGGGTCGCCCTCGTCGGCATTACATACGACATACTTCTGCGGAGCCTTGTTGGGCGCGCAGAGCGACCACTTGCGTCCGGTCGGGAAGCCTCCGCCCCCGCGTCCGCGGAGACCGGATTCCGAAACGGTTGCGATGACCTCGTCGGGAGTCATTTCGGTAAGACATTTTGCAAGCGCCTGATAACCGTCGCGTGCTATGTATTCGTTTATATCCTCGGGGTCGATGACGCCGCAGTTGCGGAGCGCGACCCTTATCTGCTTACGGTAGAAGTCGGTCTGGTTGAGCGACTTGATAACGCCGTCGTTTCCGACAGTCTCCTGGTAAAGAAGACGGGTGACAATGTGTCCGTTGACAAAGTGCTCCTTCACGATCTCGGGAATGTCATCGACATTGACCATCGAATAGAAGCATCCCTCGGGATAAACTATCATGATAGGTCCGAGAGCGCAGAGACCGAAACATCCGGTGGTGACGACCTTTACGTCGTTTTCGATCCCGTTTGCCCTGATCTCGCGGTGAAGAGCCTCAACGATCTGCTTGCTGTGGGACGATGTACATCCGGTACCGCCGCAGACGAGAACGTTCTTCTTATAATCCGCCTTGACCGCCGCAAGCTTTTCGTCTCCGCCGCGGAGCGCGATGGAAGCAAGAGCTTTGTCGCGGATGGCGTTAAGTTCTGCTACTGTTTTCATCAGTGCTTTTTCCTCCTGTTTTCCGGCATTTCCCGATTCCAGAGTCAAAGGAAAGCCGGTTGAATGATACTTTTCAGTTGTATTTTGCAAGAATGGTGTCCACGTCGGCAGCGGTAAGTCTGCCGTAAACTTCCTCGTTCACCGTAAGAACGGGAGCGAGACCGCAGGCGCCGATACAGCGGCAGGCGGTAAGGCTGAACTTCCCGTCGGGAGTACATTCGTCGGCTCCGATGCCGAGCTTCTCGGAGAGCTTGTCGAATATTTCGCCCGAGCCCTTGACATAGCAGGCGGTTCCGAGACATACCGAGATATTTTTCTCACCCTTCGGGGACAGCGAGAACTGAGCATAGAACGTGGAGACTCCGAAAACCTTCTCGACCGGAACGTCCATTCCGTCGGCGATTGCTTTCTGGACCTCATAAGGAAGGTATCCGTAGATGCCCTGAGCCTCCTGCATGACCGCCATCAGACGGCTTTTGTCATGCCTGTTCGATTCGATGACCGCATCGAGCTTTGCCTTCTGCTCGGCGGTACCCTTGAAAGGGTAATTGCTGATCTTTTTTTGCACTTATCATGACCTCCGTAATAGATTCATCAGTACGCTTTGATACTTGAAGCACAGCACACGGTATTTAATATGTACATATGCATATATCTGAAACAGTATATCACAACCGCGGAGAATAATCAATAGTTTTTTACAAAAATCTGTTCCGGACGTGAAAAAATCGTTTTCCGTGACATTCCTCCCCGATACGTGCCGAAAAGCGCCGGAAAATGTGAATAAGGCACAATATAGCGTCATTCCCGGTCGGTATTCCGGAAAAAGCGGGTTTATCTACTTGACGCACGGGAATATATATGGTATACTTATTTTTATATGATTACCGAAAGGGCGATTCAGTATAAATGATAACAGTATCAGATCTAACATTTCAGTTCGGCGGACAGCTGCTTTTCAAGGACGTTGACCTGAAATTCACGCCGGGAAACTGCTACGGCATAATCGGTGCAAACGGAGCCGGAAAATCAACGTTCTTAAAGCTCCTGTGCGGAGAGCTTGAGCCGACCCACGGAAGCGTCACCATCCCTGACACCGTGCGTATGTCGGTCCTGAAGCAGGATCACTTTGCCTACGACTCCTTCACCGTGCTTGACACGGTCATACAGGGCAATATGAAGCTCTATGAGATCATGAAGGAAAAGGACGCCATCTACGCAAAGGACGAAATGACCGACGAGGACGGAATGCGCGCCTCTGAGCTTGAGGGAGAGTTTGCCGAGCTTAACGGCTGGGAGGCGGAATCCGACGCGTCAAAGCTCCTTCAGGGGCTGGGTATACCCGATTCAGTTCTGTACGACAGTATGTCCACCCTCCGTGAAAGCGAAAAGGTCAAGGTGCTTCTTGCGCAGGCTCTGTTCGGAAACCCCGACATAATCCTTCTCGACGAGCCGACAAACGGTCTTGACATAAACGCGGTGACATGGCTCGAGGACTTCCTTGCCGACTATTTCGGAACCGTGCTTGTCGTGTCCCATGACCGCCACTTCCTGAATAACGTCTGTACCAACATCGTCGATATCGATTACGGCGCGATAAAGATGTACGTCGGAAACTACGAGTTCTGGTACGAATCCAGCCAGCTCATGCAGAGGCTCATCAAGCAGCAGAATAAGAAGAACGAGGACAAGATTAAGGAGCTTCAGACCTTCATCTCCCGCTTCTCGGCAAACAAATCGAAATCCCGTCAGGCAACGTCAAGAAGAAAGCTGCTTGACAAGCTGACGGTCGAGGAAATGCCGGCTTCAAGCAGAAGATACCCGTTCATCGGCTTCGAAATGGACAGGGAAGCGGGCAAGGACATCCTTTCCGTCTCGGAGCTTACCAAATCCGAGGACGGCAGACTGCTTTTCGATAAGCTGAACTTCACCGTCGCAAAGGGCGACAAGATTGCCTTCGTCGGAAACGAGCCGGCAATAACCGCGCTGTTCCGCATCCTGATGGAGGAGACCGAGGCTGACTCCGGCTCCTTCAAGTGGGGCATCAGCATTACAAAGTCATATTTCCCGCACGACAACACCGCATATTTCAACGGCTGCACCGACTCCATCCTTGACTGGATGAGAAAGTATTCAAAGGATCAGACCGAGACCTATCTCCGCGGCTTCCTCGGCAGGATGCTTTTCTCGAACGACAGCGTTTTCAAGCCGGTGAACGTCCTTTCCGGAGGCGAAAAGGTGAGGTGTATGTTCTCCCGGATGATGCTTTTCGGTTCAAATGTTCTGATTCTCGACCAGCCGACCGACCACCTTGACCTTGAATCGATAACCGCCGTCAACAACGGGCTTCAGTCCTTCCGCGGCAACGTTCTCTTCACCTCTCACGACTATGAGATCGTCAATACCGTTGCCAACCGTATCATAGAGATCCGCGGCGACGGAAGCTGGACTGACCGCACCGGAAACTACGACGACTTCGTCGCGTACAAGAAGCAGCTCGGCTGTGAGAATATCACGCTCTGACCGACACTTACATTTTATCATATATTTTTCCCCGTGTCGTCCCCCCGTTTTCCCCCGGAATTCCCCTCCGGAGAAACCTGACCGGACACTGCGCGAATCCCAACCTGAACAAAAAACGCCCTGTCTCGCAAACAGGACGTTTTTTGATTATGCATCCGTGCCCGAAAAAGCCGGATAAGTCTTTATCAGATTCCCGCCCGCATCGGCGACGCCCCGCGTCCCGGCGGGAACCGTGATTATCTCCCTGCCGTCAACCGACACTGCGGCTTTTCTGCCGTTGTTCTTCACGGTGAAGGCTTTCTCGCCGACGGTCAGCGTGTACTCACAACCGCCGGAGACGGGGCAGGTCGAAAAGACGGCGGTGTCCCTGACAAGCTCAACGCCGTACAGGTGCGAGGTGTAGCCCAAAAACGCAAGGATCGTCGGTCCGTAGTCGCCTGTCGCCGTGCAGAATGCCGCCTGCGGCTTTCCGGTGTACGGATCGAACTGCTGTGTAAAAATGACCGGATCGTTCTGCACCAGCGCACCGCAGAGCTTCTGCCCGAACACCGGAAGAAGATCATAAAGCCGGTAATTTTCAAACGCGCGGAGCGACCGCTGGTATGTAAGCCCCTCCGGCTGACCGCTCCAGTTGTTGTCCGGATCCGAGACGAAAAGCCGGTCGTTTGCCGCGATGGACGTAAGCGGCATCGGGGTGAAGAATTCCTCCGGGTTCAGAAGATGCTCCCTCACGAACCGCATTGCCTTGTCATATTCATACGCGCCGTGGTACATGACGCGGAGGTTGTTGTGTATCAGGGTGTCAAGAAAATTGTTGTCGCAGTCGCGGTCGTAAAGCGCACCCTTTTCCTCCCGCCACAGGTAGGAGTTCAGAGTCCTTCTGACAGCCTCCGCACCGTCGCGCCACTTCTTTTCCTCACCGTTTCCGAGTATCGCCGCTATTTCCGAAAGGGTGACCCTTCCGTCATAGCAGTATGCCATTATGTCCATCGATTCATACGGCAGCTTTGCCTGACCGTAAGGCGGCGTATCGCTGCCCCATGCGTCGGGAGCACCGAAAAACCGCGTGCTTCCGTCCTCGCCGGTGTCCCAGACGCAGAAGGACTCAAGACAGCCATTGCCGTCGGTGTCGCGCGTGCGCCACAGATAGCTGTCGAACCGCGACAGGCAGTCATACAGCCGGTTCAGATAGTGCATATCCTTCCCGGTGCGGTACCATACGTTCAGGGCGTGATAAGGGAAGCAGTAGCCCTGAAAATGCGAATACATGACCTCCGCGCCGTCGTCCTCAAACCGTATGACCGAAGGAATGCGCCCGTCATCGCGTATCAGGTCGATGAACATATTCTGATTGTTCCATGCAGTCTCCGGGCATCTGTCGGAGTACATATCCCCGCCCATCGGCTGGGTTTCGAGCCACAGCCCCTGATAGACCCCGCCCTCGACAAGCACACGCTTTCCGTGCCACAAGACGATGTTGTTTTTTTCCGTCCTTTCCGCCGCGTCAAACACCCTCTGCCACTTTCCGTCGGCGGTCGAAAAGCTGACACCCGTCGGTGCAAAGCTCATTTTCCGGTTGTCGGAAATGCGGTCAAGCTCACTGAACGGTATTTTTATTCTTTCTGCGCCCATATTTCACCTCATGACCGTGAATGCGGTCGGATCATCGTTCTGCTGCCCCTGCCGGGTGTCCCGGAAGGGAATCCGCTATACTATTATATCATGCTTTTCCGCCATTTCAATATCGTATAACGAAGTGTGCAGCAAATGCTAAAAACCCCGCCACGGAAAGTCAATCCGCGTCGGGTTTTAATGTCAAAATCAGAAGTTATGATTGTAGTCGAAGCCGCAGTGCGAGAGGAATTCGCGCGCGATCACCGTTGCGCCTACCTGGTTCGGGTGTATCCTGTCCCATGCAATGCAGGCTGAGTGACGGTGACGGAAGAAGTCGTCGAATGCCCTCTGGATATCGACAAGAGTGACCGAGTGCTTCTTTGCGATCTCGCGGCAGATGCTGCCGTATTCGTCCATTCTCGCCCTCATTCTGTCCTCGCGGCAGGGCTCCATGATGTACGGGGTCATGAGGAAAACGCCCTTACAGCGTTCCTTTGCCGAAACCACCATTTTCTCGACGTTTGCGGCATAGTCATCGGGCGCGACTGCGCACTGAGGATATGCGGGCATATCAAACTGACGCCAGACGTCGTTTATGCCGATGCAGATGCTGACCCACATCGGCGAACAGCCGAGTATGTCCCTGTCCCACCTTGCAAGCAGGTCGCGCGAGGTGTTCCCGCTTATCCCGGCGTTCAGTATGGCTATAATGCGTTCCGGATACCATGCGGCAAGCATATTGTCGATGATCCTGACATAGCTGCGTCCGAGGTTTTCGGCAAACTGGTCGCCGACCGGAGAGGCACTTCCCATATCGGTGACCGAGTCGCCGGCAAATACTATTCTGTCTCCGTGTTCGAATATCATGTTTTTTTCCTTTCGGTAAATAATTCAGTTCTGCCGAAACTCCGGCTCATGCCTTGATTATCGCCGCACCGGCCGATTCCGCGATCCCGCCG
>OGSD01004116.1_pt1 | contig 10181 bp, 8 predicted proteins | sample 1553571 | NCBI WGS metagenome assembly OGSD01 (sample SAMEA2580072, study PRJEB22360) | human gut metagenome | biome: human gut; feature: human-associated habitat; material: faeces | place: Denmark | collected 2008/2010 | reverse complement strand
TGCTGTATCGGCAGGTCGATGTATTTCAGCACGCGGGGATTCTCTCTTATCTCGGTTATAAGCTCATCGGTTATCTTGTCCGGGTAGCAGTAGAGAAGCCTGAACCACGGTATCTTTGTTTCTGCGGTCAGAGCCTTTATCAGTCTTGCAAGGCTGTACTCGCCGTAAATGTCAAGGCCGTATCTTGTCGTGTCCTGAGCAACGATGACAAGCTCCTTCACGCCGAGAGCCTCAAGCTCCTTTGCCTCAGCCGCAATGTCCTCGATCGGGCGCGAACGGAAGCCGCCGCGGATGAGGGGAATGGCGCAGTAGGAGCAGCGGTTGTCGCAGCCCTCGGCTATCTTGATATAAGCTGTGTATTCGGGAGTGGTGACGATCCTCTCGCCGCCGAGACGGAGGCACTCGTTCTTTTCGCAGGAGATGTACCTTCTTCCCGCCCAGACTTCTTCGACAGCCTTCACGATGTTGTGAATGCTTCCGGTTCCGACGACGGCATCGACCTCGGGCAGCTCGGTAAAGACCTCCTCGCGGTATCTCTCGGCAAGGCAGCCGCAGCAGATTATGCCCTTCAGCTTCCTGTGCTTTTTCAGCCACGCGACGTCAAGGATATTGTCGATGGCTTCTTTTTTTGCGCTCTCGATGAAGGCGCAGGTGTTTACTATGATTATGTCGGCTGAAATGTCCTCTGCGGTGATCTCGTATCCCGCGTCGGCAAGCTCCTTGAGCATGACCTCGGTGTCTATCTGGTTTTTCGGACATCCGAGGGATATGAAGCCGATCTTCGGTTTTCTCATTAATTTCTTCCTTTCGGTCTCGGGCAAAACTATACATCATAAATTATAATACTTTTGCGCGGCGGTGTCAATACGGGACGGGAAATTTGCTGACGGTTGTGTCACGGCAGATGTGAGTCCGGACAAAAAACCGCGTAAAAAGTGATTGAGCTCTGGCAGAACGGAATCACCTCTGATTCAGATTCCGGGAGACTCAATCACCGTGAAGATGTACGTTTTTGAGAAATATTTCGGCGCACCGCAGCTGTTGAACCGAGCATACGGCATCGGGGCATGGGACAGAGCTCGGATACAACATATGAGAAAGCCGCAAAAGCCCCATGCATTTGAACAATATGGCAATTATGTTTTCGGGTGCTGTGCGATAAAGTATAAAATGCAATGGGAACAGTAAGAAATGCAATTCATTTGGAAATGAAAATGTGATATCATATTACAGGAGCGAAAAGTTGGCGGTTTCTGCCTAAAAACAAATCCGCCGCAAGGGATTTGTTTGCTGATGTGACAATAAAGCTGCAGGTGAGGCGAAGGGCGTCAGGGATTTCACCGGCGCCTGATTTGCGGAGGCAGGTCACAGCATTTGTTTTTTGGTTTCAGACGGAGAGATCCCGATAATTTTCATGTATTGACGGTAGAAGGATGAATAGTCCCGGTAGCCGTATTTTTCAGCCGCCCTGTTGGCGTCGGTTCCGTTCAGTATATCGATGTGCGCGGCGTGGATCTTTTTCTGATTGATATAGTGTTGTATTCCGACTCCCATAACGTTCGAGAAGCAGTTTTTGATATAGGATTTTGAAAAGCACAGCTCCCGTGAAAGAACATCGACATTAAGATCGGATTCCAGATTGTCTGATATATAAGAAGTGATGAGAGGGATGATCGAATTCTCGGTTGAAGGATGCAAATTCTCCTTGTCAAACGATGCGTAGCAGGAAAAAAGCAGGATTTCGTTTATCAGCCAGTTTGAAACCTCCTCAAAATCCGCAGGCGAATAGGTTTCGTAATAATAGTCAAATTTGAAAAACATCCGGCGCAGCTTCTCTGCGACGACCGGGCTGCCTCTGCCATCACCGGTGTCGTCCTGCCCGTCGACGGCGGCTTCTCGGCATATTCGGGAGTGTGAGTATGTACCGGTTGGCGGCATTTGCCGATGAGGCGGACAGAACCCTTCGCGGTCAGATCAGCGCCATGAAGGACAACGGTATAGAGCTTTTAGAGATACGCACCGTTGACGGAAAGAACATTGCCGAGCTTACCGCGGCAGAAGCAAAAACAATCAGAAAAGAGCTTGACGGGGCGGGTATTGCGGTGTGGTCTGTCGGTTCTCCGATCGGTTTCAATGAGCTTTTTGTAGCGGGGAGCATCTTCTTTGACGGTAAGAATGCGCGGATACTGTTTTTCCCTGTTCGGATTTTCCGTATGAGGTATAAAGCTGATGGACTTCCTCACGGTCAAGCGCACGGTCGAAAACCTGAAATTCATCGATTATCCCGTTGAAGGTCATTGCTTTTCCCTTGCTGTCACCGGCGATTATATCGCTGTAGACCGAATTTTTGACCTCTTTGATGCTGTCCGTCGGGAATCCGTCGGCACGGACAGTCTCTGACGGCTGAATTTCGTCTCCGTTGACATAAAGTCTGACCGATGCTCCGGCAAGATCGACCGAAAGGGTTATGAACTGCCACACGCCGTCGTTTGTGTTGACAGCGTCAAACGGAGGGATCACCGTTTCAAGACTGTACGGGAAGGTGACGGTTGTTTCCCGGCTTCCGTCGTCGTTTCTCAGAACAACGTGGATCGCGGGGCTGCTGTATGAGATCGTCAGAATCTCGTTTTTTCCGTTTCCGTATGCGGAGAACAGGCGGTACTGCCACACTCCGTGGTAAGACTGATACGGCATTATCCACATCGAAACGGTGTACGAGCTTTTTCCGGCAAGCAGTCCGGCAAACGAAAAGTCCCCGAACTGCGCGCCGCCGCTGCTTGACTTAACAAACCGGAAGGCATTCCCGACGTAGCCGCCGATATCCTGTGCGTTTATCAGCCGCGCGCTGTATTTTCCGTCATCGGAGGCGGTCTTTCGCTCCGATGAGGTATCGAAAGCAAACTTCAGAATCGGCTCCGCTCCGCGCGGATTGTCTCCGGAGATATACTCCGTTCTGTAATTTTTCTCAATCATCATCTTATCCTTAACAATAAAATCCTCGATAAATTTCTCCGCCGCTCTGCCGACAGACTCGTCGCTGCCCGCCGTTATCGCGATCTTTGTCCCCACAACGGCAATACGGTAGTCGAATTTGCCAAGTCCCTTTGCGGTTTCGGCGCTCTCCTGCCGGTTCGTGTTCCCGACAAGTATCTCGCGGTCGCCGACGGTGTAATTGTCGTCGCCCTCCCTGAAAAAGTCCTCCTTGTGGGTCAGCAGCTTTCCGGAAGCCTCCATGACCGCGGCTCTGATCTTCAGGCAGGCGCTCTTCACGGCGTTCGACGCTCCCTCCGGGCAGACTATGTCATAGTCGGTCAGGCTGCCGATGTACTCCGGCACAGGGTCGGTCTCCGTGCTGTTTCCGCCGCTCCCCCCGCCGCAGGACGCAAGCAGGAAAATTGCCGGAATGAGAATCGCAAGGAGGAAGGCCGTTCCTTTTGCAGTATGCTGTTTTATTTCTGTTTTCAATTATGCACCTCGTTTTCTCACGGTTTTTTGAAGTGATTTGTTGAAATTGTACTGACTTAAGCCTCTTCTATTGTAAATCATTTATCACCTATTGTCAATGACCGTTCAGGAATAATAAGTACCAATATTGGCATCGTACAGCGCCGATCCGGGAAAAACCTCTCCGGATATCCCGCCGGAAGCAAAAAAAGCACGCACCGTTTTCCGATGCGTGCCGATTCGGTTTTATTGTTTCTGTCCGTAAAGCGGGTACTTTTCGCAGATCCTTGCGACCTCTGCCCTGATGCAGCCGGCGGAGTTTTCAAAGTCGGCGGCGGCGAGCTTTATCAGCCTTCCGACGGTGACCATGTCGTCCTCCTTCAGCCCTCTTGTGGTTGCCGCAGGGGTGCCGACGCGGATTCCGCTCGTGATGAACGGGCTCTGCGGGTCGTTCGGAATGGCATTCTTGTTGACGGTGATATGCACCTCGTCAAGGCGGTGCTCCATCTCCTTGCCGGTGACACCGAACCTGCGGAGGTCAACAAGCATGAGGTGATTGTCCGTTCCGCCGGACACAAGATCAAAGCCCTCTGCGACAAGCGTGTCGGCAAGGATTTTCGCGTTCTTAACGATCTGCTCCTGATAAGCGCGGAATTCCGGCTTCAGAGCCTCTCCGAAGCAGACGGCTTTAGCGGCGATGATGTGGAGAAGCGGACCGCCCTGGATCCCGGGGAAGATCGCCTTGTCTATCTTCTTCGCCAGCTCCTCGCGGCAGAGTATCATTCCGCCTCTCGGACCGCGAAGGGTCTTGTGGGTGGTGGTGGTCACAACGTCCGCATACGGTACCGGCGACGGGTGAAGCCCCGCGGCGACAAGTCCCGCGATGTGAGCCATATCGACCATGAGGTAAGCCCCGCACTTCTTTGCTATCTCCGCCATGCGCGGGAAATCGATGACCCTCGGGTACGCAGAGGCTCCGGCAACTATCAGCTTAGGTTTCACCGTGACAGCCTGCTCCTCAAGCCTGTCGTAATCTATAAGATGAGTCTCCGGGTCTACGCCGTAGGGAACGAAATGATAGTAAAGCCCCGAAAGGTTCACCGGACTTCCGTGGGTGAGATGCCCGCCGTCGGCAAGGCTCATTCCCATAACCGTGTCTCCGGGCTGAAGCAGGGCTACATATACCGCCGTGTTCGCCTGAGAGCCGCTGTGCGGCTGGACGTTTGCGTGTTCTGCGCCGAACAGCTTCTTTGCGCGCTCTCTTGCGATGTTCTCGACAACGTCAACGCACTGACAGCCGCCGTAATAGCGCTTTCCGGGGTACCCTTCCGCATATTTGTTCGTGAGGATCGTTCCGGCAGCCGCAAGAACCGCCTCCGATACGAAGTTTTCCGACGCGATAAGCTCTATCCCGTCGTTCTGCCGCTCATATTCCGCAAAGATCGCCTGACCGACCTCCGGGTCGCATGAGGTGAGAAAATCGATTGTTTCCTTTACCATTCCGTTTTATCTCTCCTGTCCGATAGTGTAAAGTGTAATATCATTTATTATAACAGAAAACTCCCGGTTTTTCAATGCCTTTTTGCCCGATTCCCGACATCCGGGGACGGAAAAAAGACAGCGAAAAAACCGGGAGCGGTTGTGGATTTGTTACCAAGAAAGGTCAAAACCTGCTTCAAGCGTTTCGGGAATTCCTCCGACCGAAAAATCAAGCTTTATATAGATGCTTTTCGGTCTGTCATTTTCAAGCTCGGAAAGAGGCACCTTCACAGTAAAGGTCGTGTCGTTTCCGGTATTGTCTATCACCTTCGAACTGTATTCGATATCGGCAATAACGCTGTCCGAATAATCCTCGTTGACCGATGCATAGCCGAAGTTTCTGAAAAACTCCAGTTCTTCATCCGATTTCATACCGAGTGAAATAATTATGCACAGTTCGTTTCTGTTGACAAACACATAAAAGCTCTTTGTCCGCTTATCGCCGTTGTCTCCCCATGAGAACGGATCGACTCCGGCTACATTCATTATATACCCGACTGCATTTTTCAGGTCAAATATTTCGGGACCCATCGACACTAATATGGTAACCGGAGCATCACCATCAACACCGCTTCCTATGGCAGGTTCGGTGCCGATTATCTTTCCTCTTTCCACACTGTCGTGATATCGGTATTTCCGTTTCGGAATCAGTCCCTTACCGCTGAGTATCAGCGCGCCCTCGTCCTCCTTCAGCCCCGATATGTCGGGAATTTTTATCATGTCTGACTTCGTCAAAGAGGTATCGCTGTTATGAACCGTTCCTGATGTTTCCGTCGGTGTGATCCTGACGATCCCGCAGGAAGCAAAAGAAACGGCAATGATTGCCGCAAGCAGTGCGGCGATAATTTTTTTCTTCATTATTGTCCTCCAAATTCGAAATAGTAACAAATTGTTACATATACAGTGTAACACATTGTTACAATATTGTCAAGACCTTTTTGGAGGGTTAAGATTTGAAAACAGAAGATATCAAAGCCGGAATGATCGGACTGAGAGCGATCAGAAAAAAGAAAAAATACAGCCAGCTCAAGGTCGCAATGGATCTGAACATCAGCCGTGAAGCACTTTCGTACTACGAAAACGGAAAAAGAAGCCCGGACATAGGTATGCTCAGACTTCTTTCGGATTATTTCAATGTGTCGATCGACTATCTTATCAACGGAAAAGAGTTCGGCGGATAATATTGCCGCAATTCTTTCAGTGCCGCAGAAAAATCACAAAAAAAGTTGACAAACCCGCGGCGATGTGATATAATGAAAATACGAGGAAGGATCACCGCAAACAGTGCTCCTCACGAAGGATTATTTTTGGGAAATAACCGCCACGTTTGGAAGCTGAGGGCGGTTATTTCTTTTTGTTGTTATAAATCGAGACGAAAATCGTAACGACATTGGCGATAAGCATGAGAAGCTGAAAAAGCTGCTCGTATGTAACATACACTGCTGTCACCTCCTCCCGGAGTCATCTGGGAGGAAACAATAAAAAGTTTTTCACGTTCCTCCCGAAAAAAGTCAATAACCCTTTCGTGAGGAGCACGGAAACGATCCCCTTTTACGGGAAAGCCGCCGTTTGACCGCCTGCAAGTGATCCTTCGATATGATTATAGCATATTCTGTCGCGGTTTGTCAATAGTTTCCGCTTCAGCTTCGATTCTGCTTCCCCTCAAACCTGTCAGTCAGAGCCTCAAGCGTTGTCCTGTAGGCTTTTTCTTCGTTTCCGAACCGGATGGGAGAATAATCTGCCGATCTGCGTGAGGTCAGAAGCCGGACGAAATACTCCGCCATGTGCGGGTTCTTGACAATGCAGGGGCCGGTGAGATGCGTGCCGTAAAAGCTGCCCTCGCAGATGCCCTCCGATTTATCCTGCTCCGAATTGCCGATGCCGTGAACGACCGTGAAAAGCGGATGCTTTACCCCGTATATTTCGCTTGCGCGGTTGATAAAGCCGACAAAAGGCTTTTCGCTTATCCCGGAGCGGTAAATCACGTCCCCGAGAATGCGCTTTTCGCCGAGCGAAACCGTGAAATCAAACAGCGACAGCCCCTCGTGAACCGCCCCGTCTGCTGAGGTCACCGATTTTCCGAAAAGCTCGAAGGAATTTCCGGTCGCAAGGAATATCACGCCGCTTTCAAGCGCGTTTTTTATGCTCTCCGTATGCCGCTTTATATCCTCAAGCACGAAAAGCTGTTTTCTCTCGGTACCGGAACCTGTGTAAACAAGATCGTAGGAGCAAAAATCCGGCGCATCCCAGACGGTCAGCCGGTCAGTCATGACCTCCGCACCCTGCATACGGAGATACCTCTCAAGAGCCGAGACATTCCCGTATTCGCCGTAGAGGTTCATTATGTCGTAATACAGATGAAGTATCCGGAATTCCATATCTTAACCCCTTTCGACCCGCGAGAGGATCTTGTCCTTGTCGGAGAAGCAGGTCACCGCATACAGCCTGCCGTGTCCTGATTTTTTTATTGCGTCAAGCGATTCCGGAATGCTTTCCGTCACCGTTATCTTCTCCGGGTCGATGCCGGTATAGGAGAACCGGACGGCAAGGTCGTCTGCATAGCGCCCGCAGAGATAGATATGCTCCGTCTCCGGGGTGTCAAGCAGGTCGAAATCTATGTCCCAGAGCCAGCTTGTATCGCTTGTGAAGTACTTTCTGCTTATCGCGTCAACCGTCACCGAAACGGCGTGCGGCTCCTTCTGCTGAGAAATATAGCGGAGCGACTGGTCATAAGAGACGGAATTTTCGTGCTTTGAGGTAATAAGCATCCCCTCCGTGGCTCCGAGGCGGAAATTCACGACCCTGCCGTTTTTAAGGACATAATTGCTTATCCCGGAGGCAACAAAGCCGCCGTCAAGCCCGATCTCCCGGCAGAGAGTATAGCAGGCAAGTATATTGTAGGCGTTGTAAATGCTCCTGAACGCAAGATCAATGCGGTTTTTGCCGTCGATAATCAGGTAACCCGCGTCAAGGTCGGCAAGAGTTATCCTGTAATCCGGCTCTTCGCGGCGGTAACCGCAGGAGGTGCAGCGATAAGATCCGATATGATTGTAGTGCCGGAAGGAATACTCCATCCTGCCGAAGCACACCGGGCAGTATTTCCCGTCGTCGTAGATACCGGTGTTTTCATCGGTCGAAAACGGCTGCCTGTCCATTCCGAAGCGGACGGTGTTCTCCCGCCCCCGGGCAAACAGCGAGACAAGCGGGTCGTCCGCATTGACGATGAGCCGGCAGCTTTCCGGAATACTTTCCTTAATCGCGTCGTACACCCACTCCGGATGACCGTTTCTTGTCAGCTGGTCGCGGTAGAGGTTGGTTATGACGTAATGCGTCGGCTTCACGTACTTAAAGGTGTGCTTTGCATACCGTTCGTCCGATTCGATAAGAAGTATGTCCTTCCTGAACCGCCCGGAGAGCGTACAGCTGCAGAGTATCAGCGCAGTCACGCCCTCGATCTGATTCGAGCCCTCGCGGTTATAGGCAAAGCTCTTTCCCGCGGAGGTCAGAATATGCGCTATCATCTCGACCGTTGAGGTCTTTCCGTTGCTCCCGGTCACGGCAATGACCGTCTTCGGCAGTTTAACGCGGCTCAGGATATCCGGACAGAGCTTAAGCGCTATCTCTCCGGGCAGGCTGCTCCCCCGTCCGAGGAGCGACCCGGCAAAACGCAGCAGTCTGCAGATGAGTATTGTTATTGCGGTTTTCATGATATTCCTCTTTCACCGGCGGGCTGTACCTGACGTACAGCGGGTTTTTCAGCCGGAAGCTGACGGGAAAAGATGTGCCGGAGATGCGCTGCCGGATTATCAGCGATTCCTTTACTCCTCGAACTCCCGGTAGATAGCCTCAACAGCCTTTTCGAAATCGTCGTCGGCAACGCCGAGAATAATGTTTATCTCGCACGATCCCTGATCGATCATGCGTATGTTCACCCCGGCTTGTGCGGCGGCGGTAAGGACTCTTGCGGCGGTACCCTTTGCCTTGACCATGTTCCGTCCCACAACGGCGATGAGCGCAAGTCCGTCCTCGACCGAGATCGAATCCGGGTCAACTGCGGTGCAGATGTTGTTAATGACCATGTTCCGGTAAGGCGCGAGGTCGGCGGTGTTGATTATGACCGACATCGTGTCGATGCCGGAAGGCAGATGCTCGAAGCATATCCCGCTGTTCTCGATGACCTCAAGCACCCGCCGCCCGAAGCCGGTTTCCTGATTCATCAGGTCCTTTTCGATGGTTATGACGCTGAAGCCGCGCTTTCCGGCGATCCCGGTGATGACGCCCTTTCCGTCCGGCGGACAGTGAGAAACTATCATCGTCCCGATGTCGTCGGGGTGGTTGGTATTTTTTATGTTTATCGGGATCCCCGCGATTCTGACAGGGAAGATAGCATCCTCGTGAAGGACGGTCGCGCCCATGTAGGAAAGCTCGCGGAGCTCACGGTAGGTTATCGTGCTTATCGATTTCGGATCCTTCACGATTCTCGGGTCAGCCATGAGGAAGCCCGAAACGTCTGTCCAGTTTTCGTAGATCGATGAAAACGAAGCGCGCGCGACGATCGATCCGGTTATGTCGGAGCCTCCGCGGGAGAAGGTCTTTATCGTGTCATTCGGCATGGAACCGTAAAATCCCGGAATCACCGCGTGCGTATGACGCTTCAGCGCGGCGGAAAGAATCTCATTTGTCTTTTCGCTGTCGAATCCGCCGTTCTCGCGGAAAAAGATCACGTCGGCGGCGTCTATGAAGTCGTAGCCGAGATAACGCGCAAGTATCTTCCCGTTCAGATACTCCCCGCGGCTTGCCGCATAGTCGCGTCCGGTCTTGTGTATCAGCGCGCTTTCTATCTCCGCATAGTCGCGCTCAAGGGTCATGTCAAGTCCGAGGTCGGCGATTATGCTGTCATAGCGCTCCTTTATCCTGTCGAATATCACATCTATATTCTCTCCCCGCGATGCCTTTTCGTAGCAGGCATAAAGAAGGTCTGTCACCTTTGTGTCATCGCCGAAGCGCTTTCCGGGAGCGGAGGGGACGACATACCGCCTCTCGGGGTCGGCTGTGATTATATCGCGCACCTTGCGGAACTGCTCGCCGCTTGCAAGGGAGCTTCCGCCGAATTTAACTGTTTTGATGTTTTCGCTGTTCAATTGCTGTCTCCAGTCGGAGCGCGGGGTAAATCCGCGTTCCCTTTGTTTCATAATATA
>OGSD01004095.1_pt1 | contig 10219 bp, 10 predicted proteins | sample 1553571 | NCBI WGS metagenome assembly OGSD01 (sample SAMEA2580072, study PRJEB22360) | human gut metagenome | biome: human gut; feature: human-associated habitat; material: faeces | place: Denmark | collected 2008/2010 | reverse complement strand
AAGTCTTACGGCTTCCAGGTTCAAGGCATATAAACTCCCCGTCGTGCCTGGTACTGCAAGGCTTTGACCGGTAAGAAGTTCCGTTATTTTCAGTTCGTGTCCCGGATAAATGAAACAAAGCGGGTAAAGTTCAGTCTCGCGCATGATTATACGCCAGTCATTGCTCCGTGTGGTAAAGAAGAAATTACAAGCTTCATTCAGGAACTTTAATTTAAATATATCTGTTCCCATACCCAGAAAACGTTTAAATTCTTTTTTAGAAACCCCTCCCTTCCAGGCGGTAAAAGACAGGTCCGCCTTTTCTTTACTCTCGTTGGTCACATGTACGGACACTTTGGCAGACAAGCGGACTGGTTCCAGCAATTTGTCCGAATGTCCCGGCACAACCTGTGTGGTCATTATACCGGTTTCAACGATCTCGGCTATATTAATCCGAAACTCCCCGATTCCGTTCCCTTGGAAAACATCCTTATTATCCACTCGAATACGGTATGTAGTCATAGAGGGGGAGGATACGGCAAGAAATATAGGGTTACGCGTGAAAGCATTTCCCGTAGGATATATGTTCACCTTCAAGGTTTGGGCATTGTCACTCATTTTAATGTAATATTTGTTACGATAAAATTTCCTGTAAACTCAAGCTTGGTTTCCAGAGAGGCAATAAAACGCTCCCTTTCAGCCGAAGGATTTACCATGAAATTATAAAAATCCGTCAACCGTCCCGTATGGTTCATTTCCCATAGACTATAAATCTCCGCAGCCTGTGAAGTTACCGGAGCAAGGATGATATCATTTTGTTTTTTCATGGTGCAAATATTGGATTTACAGGATGAAGAAGAAAGGACGGAATCAGCCTGAATATTGAACGGAAACAAATGTGTCCGTATATTCAAACTCCGATTCGAATGTTTCATACCTGCTTACCCCAGGGTCCCAGATACCACTTCCGGAATAGAAAATCCTCAGCTCCCCTTTTGTCCTGCATTTATAGTTCCTTGATAATGTAATCCCCAATTCCTGCGGGTAATTCTCAACCAGGTATGGATCATCATCCCGGGTTATTTGTCCGTCAAGTGAATAAGTTATTGACTTTATGGAAATTACTACAGCAGGCGGTTTCCCGTATGTTTCATTTGCCTGTGTCAGAATCCTGTTCCTTTCGTTCTCCTTCGCGGTTTCTATATTTGAGCTTCTGAACTCCCATATAAAAAGCTTGGAACCAAAAGAAGGAATCTCCTGTTCTATGCCCAGATCATACGGTCCTATTAGTCGGAGGGTCCTTAATGTCAGGTCAACAGGTACAGTCTTATTCGCCGGAAGTGAATAGGAAAATCCGTCAAGAAGCAAATATTGTCCCCGGAGTATTACCGGTGTTAACACATCCATACCCATAAGCCGGTGAACCGGTATCAAGGCATTGGCCTCTATTTTATTGAAAGAATGCCTTAATATAGCGTCGTATTGTTTCCAGAAATGAAAAAACAGGCCGTTATCATATTGAAAAAATAGGGATATGGCATGCCGGCTTCCGTCTTTTAATATCACTTCTTCGGCGTCAGAGGTGTAAGGTAACACAGAACCGAAAGGATATTTACTATTTTGGGTAGATGTAAACGCAAACACGAAGGATAATGGAATTTCCATTTTCTCCGACTCTTCATCATTATGATTAGATGAAGTTTTAAGATATGTGTAACGATGTACATAACCGGCCAGATATTGAGGGGAAAGAATGCCGTTCGGTGCAAAATCCATGGGAACGCATTCGTCGTCGCTGGTTAATTCGTAATCCTCCGTATTGTCAGTTTTCCGGTCCCATGAAAAGAAACTCGATGAAGAATAAGCAAGCCGGTTATTATCTTCATCCCATTTAAACCACCGTCCCGTCGTTTCCTCATAATTTAGGTGTATCACCCTTTTGGAAATATCGACTTTCGCCAATCTGGCAACCTTTTGATCTTTTAAATAATCCTCCAGTCGTTCGACAGAGGGAGCCGCCCCGGTAAAGGATGTCTTAGCCGACAGCTTCATCTGCCGGGGTGCTTCATAAGTTATTAAAGGTTCATCCGTCAGACTACGGGATAAATCAATGTCCGGAACAGCATCCACAATATCCCGGATCAGCCTTAATGTGGCCGTTTTCGTATCGGAAGAGACATTGTAAACCAGTCCGAAACGCACATATAGGGCGTTTAAAAAGTCCTCCACCGTACAATCCGGCATTAAATCGGCGTAAGAAAGTTTGCCTTTGACACAACAGTCGGCCGCATTATTCAGTATTACCAGATTATAAAGCTGTTTGTCTGTCTTAAAGGGATTTTCCATTATGGTATATCCAAATTCTGAAAAAACAAGTTCCAGCACACGCCAGACATATAAAAAAGCCGTTACTCCGTAGCCCTCTGGAAGTGTAACCTCCGTCGGGGTGCCATTGATTAGAAAAGTTTCCGTTCTTGCCTGATAACGCAGCCGATAAACCTTACTCCCTTCAGAAACGGGCGTGATATGGTTCAAGTATTTAGGATAATACTGGTTATCCTGCGAATCGTTACCGGTCATAATCTGGAATACGGCATAATCAGCCTGATAACCTCCCAAGACTTGTTGCAAATGTGCACAAAGAGAATTAACGCTGCCATATTCCCTCACTGGTAATGTCATAGCGTTCAACTTCTTCGCTTTCCAGGCGCTGTAGGCTTCCGAATTGTCAAAGCCTATGTTAAGGGTAATACCTTCTCTTTTACCGGCGGAAACAATATTTATCTTTCCGGTACGTTTATATACCCCGTCCAATACCGTACATGCCTGATCTTCATTCATCGGTTTAACACCCATATCGAGTCGGTGGGCAAAGCCGGTTATTTTAGCATTGTTGGCAGTGACGGGAACCGTGACCGGTACGGTTTGCGATCCCCGGTCGTTCATGACGGGGGATTTCTCGTCAATCTGTACGGTAAAGTCACCCCCTAAATCCAGATAACCTTTGTTCGTCTTAATCTTTAGCATAATGATTACTTATTTTCCGCGTGTAAAGGTGTCGCGGGCGTTATCTATAGTTTCTTTGGCCTTCTCCAAATCCTGGTAAACGATATAGGCCTTTATCAATTTGATAGCCTCACAGGATGCGCGAAGTTCCTTTGCAGCTTCCAGGAACTCCCGGTAGGAAGAATCCCCTGCAGGAGAAGTGACGTAACCGCCTTCATAATATTCACCCGGATTCTGTGGTAACGGGTTGGCATTGGTACGCTGCCGCCTGATCGCCTCGATAGTGCTAACGGCGTCGATCACTTTAGGATTATTCATTTCCGGTTGTGGTACCACATATTCCCCCTTATGAACCACGCCGGCCACTTCATAGCGTCCGCCGGGACCGGTGTAACCGCCTTCATAATACCCGCCGCCGGAAGAACCCGAAACAACACGTTCAGCCGTGGCGGTCTTACTGCCGGTGGTGTTTTTCAAGGACATGTTTTTAATCCTGTCCCTTTCTGCTTGGGCCGATGCAAGCTGGGCCACACCGGTAGCCGCAAGCATTACTGCAGCAACGGTTCCGGCGATCGGCCCGAGGTCCGCGTACGCCTTCATAATCGAAACGGCCGTATCGGCTATAATCTGGGAACACTTGATAGCAAAGTTTACATCCGCATACTTCTTTTGAATCTCCAGTTTCTTATTTTCCTTCTCTTCTTCCAAGGCGGCAGTATCTTCCCCGTTGTTCTCGGCTTCCTGTATGAGAACATCGTATTTCGCTTCCACCTGGTCGATTTCGGCCTGTTGAATAGCGTCCACCATGGAAGAGGAAAGACCGGAATAATAGTCAAAGTATTTTTTAGCGTTATTCATCTGCATTTGCAGTTTTTTACGCTGGTATGTCTTTTCGTCTATTAATTCCTGATCGTGCAGATTCTTTAACAGGGCCAGTTCATTCTGGTATTCCTGCGCCCATGATACACCGATCTGGGATTGAATCTGATATAAACTATTCTGGTATTCAAATTCAAGCTGGCTAATTTCCTGCTGCTTCTGTTTCTCCAAACCAACAGTAGAAATTCCCGCCCGTCTCGCTATCTCAATTATGGTATTATACGTCGTTTCTACATCCTGAACCTGCTTCCGGTGTGCCTCCTGCATACCGTTTATTCCTACCGGAACGGAAGTTATGTCACGCACCTTTTGAGCAATGGCCGCCTGGTCACGTAGCAGCTGCATCTCGCTTTCACGTACGGTGTCGGCTGCTTCCGTAACGGTATCTATACGTTTTTGTTTACTGGCGATCTCCAGGGCGTTTACATCATCCAGGTAAGTACGGTTTATCTCCAAGAGTTCCGCGGCGTGTTCCGCTTCAACTTCCAACATATAGGCGTCGGCCGCTTCCTGCGTGACACTCTGGCTTAATACCGCTTTTTCCATGGTGTCCTTCTGGACATTGTAATAGGCGGTTTCAATCTTTAACCGTTCGTCCCGTTTCTCCTGTGCCAGTTTTATACGGGCGTCCTCCTGCTTGCCGGTTTCCGTAAAAATGGCCGTCTGTGCTTCTGTTTCGAGCTTGTGGATTTCATCGAGTAACTTCTTCTTCTGGGCCGGCGTTTTTGCTTCCAGCTTCTGGAGTGCGTCGATACGTTCCCGGTAATAGCGAAGGTTTTCCGCTGTTCCTTCGAGAATGTATTGGGATTCCGTCTTATTTTCCTTTTCCCGGTTCTTTTTGATTAGAAGCATACGTTTTTCATGCTCGATCTCCAGAGGTTTTAATGTAGCGTCCGTTTCTGTATTTTTATACTCCCCGGCTTCCGCTTTCTTTTTGACTTTCCCCAGTTCGTTTAAACGTTTTATTTCGGTGTCGATACGTTCTATTTCCTTGTTTTTCTTGGCGATATTCGCTTCGCTGTCTTCCGCCCACTGTTCCTGAACCTTTTTCTTTTCGGCCTCCAGTTTCTTTATAAGGGATGTTTCAGTATTTATATTTTCTTTATTGGTTCCGGTTAATGAAGTGGCCGTCGCCTCTGTTTTTAAGATATCATTATTGATCTGGGCGATTGCTGATTCTATACCGGCCAAATCCTTCTGTGTTGTTTGTAGAGCTTTCAACTGGTTAGCCTCTTTTTCTGTACCAAATAAACGGTTTATTTTAGCGGTAAGACTGTTCCGGTTATATCCTGACAATGTATTTTGCTGGCGGGTGTCCCAGTAAGCGTCGCTTTGCTCGGATTCCTGGCTTTCAAGGTTCCTTTTTTTCTTGTACAATTCTTCCAGCTCCTCCTGGTAAGCTTTCAACTTGATTTGTTTTTCCAAGGAAGCTAAATATTGATCTATGGCCTCTTTGTTATTGTAAATGAGCCTGCCTTCTTCATTCAATTCCGCATTATAATCCGGTATCAGTTCCTTTAATTCCGCGAGCCTTTGTTTACGGGTGTAGTTGGAAAGGTTCTCGTCATTGATAGCAGCTACAAGTGTTCTTATTTTTGCTTCCTGCCCGGAATACTCTTCATTCACTTTCTTTACGATTTCCTGGTGGGTCTTAATCACGGCCGAAGCCTGTTCCGTTTTCTTTGCAAGCTGGTAAATAGCGACCCCGGCTGCCACGAGTAACGCCAGTAGGGCCGTATATGGATTCTTCAAAAGTTCGATCCGCATTAACCGGAGAGCAGCGGTACATCTGGTAGTATTTTTGTGTAATAGTGCCTGGGTTGCCGCATAAGTCAGAGTAGCCGCCCGGCTGATATAAAGTTGTACGGCATGCGCTTTCTCTGCAACGACCGAAGCAAGTGTCGCCGTTTTAAAACGGGCGTGCCACATGGTAGCGATTTTCAGTCCTCCATAGTAAGAAACCAGATAAGCGGTAACGGTATAAGTGACGACACTCCATTTATTAAACATGTCAATCATACCACCCACACCTTCCACCATAAGCGTAACAAGGTCTATTAAATCCCGGAGAATACCCTTTGATTCATAGAAACGTAAAACTACCCCTTCGATAGTTGAACTTAATGTATTGAGGGAGCCTTGTACATTATCACCCATTTCTTCCGCCATGGCATTAAATTCCTCTTCGGCTCCCGTTACTGCATCACGAAGACTTAGAACGGTATCAGCACCGTTTAAAAAGGTATTAAATGCGGCAACAGAGCGTTTATCCGTTAAATCCAGTGCCTTATTAAGGTCTATACCTTCGCTATTCAACTTTTTCAGGCCATTGACAAGACCTTCCAGGTTATCCACAGGACCACCAAGCGCAAGAGCAAGTTTACCGCTGCTGTCAGCCAGGTTTAGCAAAATATTACGTGTTGCCGTTGCTGCCGATGAAGCGTCGAAACCACTGTTTGACAAGGCGCCCAAAAGGGCGGTAGTTTCTTCAATCGTAAAACCGAAAGAATTGGCAACCGGACCGACAATGGCCATGGCCGTATTTAAGTATTCAAAACTTAAAGCGGAGGCGTTACATCCCATAGTCATAGTAGAAACAGCACGTTCCGTATCTTCCGCATCAAGATTGAAGATACGTAATGTTGCACCGGCAAGCGTGGCAGCCGAGGCAAGATCCGTATCCACTGCCTTGGCAAACTTCAACACGGAAGGTGTCATCGCTTTAATATCCTCTTTGAAAAATCCCAGTTTGGCAAGCTCTATCTGAAGTTCCGTGACCTGGGCGGCTGTATAGGAAGTTGTGGAGCCCAGCCGGCGTGCATCATCCGTTAAATCCTTGATACTCTTTTTCGTCGTTCCCAAGACAGCGGCCAAAGTACTGTTTTTCTTCTCAAACTCTATAATAGTGCCGATCGCATTTCGGAACCCTCCGACAATCTGTCCGGTTATCATCGCACCGATAGTGACAAGCACACCGGCCAGGACTGTTTTTATCTTATTCAGGGAAAGAATGGAGCTGCCGAAGCCTTCCGCCTTTTTCGTAGCCTGCCCGTATGCCTTCTCTACTTCCAGCAGTTCCTTCTCCAGGGCGGCATATCTTTCCGGCTGCAAGGATTTCACCGTATCACGAAGTTCTTTCCGCAAAGCGTTCGCTTTCCTGGCCAGCTGGTTAGCACTCATCGTGGTTTTATCCAGCCGTTTCTCACATTCGGCAATCTTCTTGTTATTTTCGCCGATCGTCTTATTATTTTCTTTTAGTTGCTCATTCAGCCTTTTCCACTGTTTACCACCTGTTTTACCGGTGGCGATTAAGTCGGTCATAGCCTTTTTAATATCCTTATTGCTATCCCGGAGCTCTTTGTTCTTTTCTGAAAGATTATGTATTTCCTTCTGCGCATCGGAGGCGTTCAGGGTTAACACCCATTCGATATAATCAGGTTTTAATTTTGCCATACAACTTAAATTTTATAAGGCAAAATTATCCTGGTGTAAAGTGGCGGAAAAGGACACAAAAAAAGCCCGTAGAACCATTCTACAGGCTTATTATACTAAGAAGAAATATTTCTATTTCTTAAAGGTAAGGTCCGAAGGATCAAAATATCCTTTCTCCTTAATTGTAGCCCGATCCATTCTCCGGCAAACATACCAGGTTAAAGGAACCGATATAAGAGGAGTCACAGTAAAGGAAAGAAGGGCAAAAGCAAGCCACCCGGATAAAGTAGCCGGTTTATGCTTACATCCTACGAAAAAAACTATTACCAGGAAAAAGCCGATCAGAAATAAAATATCTTCATATGTCATATAATTACTATAAGATACAAGTAATAAATAATTGGAAATAAGCCCGCCCGAATTGGGCCGGGCTTAATTGATATATCATTTCTCACGAAGTAATATACCGGATGTTGTGAGGTTCTTTCTTTATGAAGTATGAAAAATAAAATCTTGTCACAGGCCATATTATCAAAATTGAGCAGAAACTAATTCACGCCCTATATTTTTAATAGTCTCTAATATAAGGTTTACGCGCTCCTGTGAAGGTTTCTTTGTTCCGCTTATATATTGGGCAAATAAACTTTGTGACATTCCCAGCCGTCGAGCAATAGCTGATGCATTAAGTTCCGGATGTGCTATGAATAAATCATATAACACATTATTTTGCTTTTCAGAAAAAAAAACTTCAAAGCTCAAGTTTTCATCAAGTTCCGGCCAATATATCCCATAAGGAGTTACTTTATAATTACTCCTTTGTTCCGGAGTAGCCCGGTTTAACCTCTGAACATCGGCAAATTGTTCACTTGCCTCCCTACCGTCGGAAGTACGTATACAGATAGCCGTATCAGTAAGCCACACTTTATCCACTTTTTTAATAATATCCTCATTCATAACAGCTAAGATTTATGCAGCTATACCTATTTCATATAAAAACTCCGGTGCAAGGTCCGCACCATTGGCCCATTCAATAGTGGCACGGGTTAAACCATATTGAACAAATTTTTCCTTATCCAACAACTCCCCGAAAACCTCACCAGTAAGATAAGGTTCCAGATTCACGAGCTTTTTATTCCCGTCATTAAAAGTAACAAGAAGCTCGTAATTCCTGATATAATCAACATCTATCACTCGTAACATAAGCTGTTTATTTTAATGGTTCTATTTTATCTATTTTTTCTCCTTTTTGAGCCTTCTCCCAGAGAGAAAGTATTTCTGCCTCGTGCAAATTAATCCATTCATTAACCTTTGCGATAACTTTAGCTGGAGCCTGACCGTCTACAATCCGGTCCAATACGCTAATAGAACATTCATAATCACCGTATGAAAAATGAATGTGCGGTGGGTTATGGTCTTTCCAATAGAGGCTTACTATAATACCGAAGAATCTACAAATTTCAGGCATAACTATACTTTTTCTATTGTTGTTTTAATGGATATCGGTTGACCGCAATAAGGACAACACCCTTGTACGCTATTTGATGGGGCAAACAATTCCGATATTTCGATTCCTAGCGTGCAAGCAATTTTATCAAGCAATGATAATGACGTGTTGCCGTTGGATGCACGACTTAACGTGACTTCCGAAACGCCTAATTTTTCCGCAAGTTCTTTTTGTGTGGTATTACACATTTGGCATACTTCTTTAATTCTAATCTTCATATTCATTTTATGTTAATTGATGTTGTGGTACAAATATAATATAAAATATCGTCAAACGATAAAATAAAACGTTAAATTTACTTTTAATGATAATTTTAGTGCTGGCTACAGTTGTATGTTTTTATCGCTTAATGTATATTTGCAGCTAAAAATTAAAGTTAGACTTTAATTAAAGTGACAAACGTATTACGATATGGAGATAATATTTAATAAGTCAGCTAGAAAGAGCCATGCCGAAGATACGGCAAAAGATTACAAGAGAATGTATTTTGAACAACTGGATAAAACCATTGAATGTTATACCGAATGGACGGGTGCACGAATGTTCATAGCGGAAATGGGGCTTATCAAGGAATACAAGAAGTTTATGAAGTCTTATAAAGAGAGAACAGGATATTAACCGGCACGCATGTATTACGTTCAAAAAATAATAAACAGCCTGTATTACATATGATACATTGTATTGGCAGGGACGGGTGAGAGGCACAGGCTTTCCCCGTCCCATGTGCCATAACGAAGCCTCAACAGAAGAAAAACACATCCCTTACAGGACGTACTCACACTATTTTGCATACAAATTTGTGCATTTGTGGAATAGCAACTACTTTTCAGCCCAAATAAAAGCCTCTATTACGTTCTTTTCTGTTCATGTGACTAATTCATAAGTTTAAGCGGAAAGTTCCGCAAAACTAAAGAAAAGCCCCAATTCGGTTCGCTTTTCCTCTGACATCACAACAATAAACCGCATTGTATTTTTTCTTCTGTCAGTTGGTATGTGTTTTCGGACTGCCACAGAAGAAAATCTTTCTATCGGCAACTCTCATCCACACGGGAATCTCACCGAACATGTTTTTCAGCCTTGACAGTCCTACAGTGGCATTTATCCATTCCGGCATAGACCGATAACCGTTTGCTCGTGCAAGATTATTGTCTGCTCTTATCTCAATCACCCCGTTGCACCATATCCTGAACGTGATAGGTATTCCCTTGAAACAGGAACGTCTGATCTCATAATGTGCGGTTCTTCTTACAAATTCCCATTCTACTTTTTTCATAACGACTTTTTTTTAGTTAAACATCATTCAAAACTTACTCTTCATTTCACAACAACCCACATCATGGGAGATATGAAAAATAATCCTGAAACCCTTTGGGTTGTATAAGACAAGCTACCCGAAAATTAGGAGGGACCTCATAGAAT
>OGSD01004082.1_pt1 | contig 10245 bp, 6 predicted proteins | sample 1553571 | NCBI WGS metagenome assembly OGSD01 (sample SAMEA2580072, study PRJEB22360) | human gut metagenome | biome: human gut; feature: human-associated habitat; material: faeces | place: Denmark | collected 2008/2010 | reverse complement strand
TAAATGACCTCGGTTAAACTTATAAATCACAGCAGTTCAACTGCTGATTGGAATTATTAAAGACCAAAAAATAACAACCGATCCGGGGAGATCGAACAAGAATTTTGACAACTATGGACGAGAAATTATTATTCAAATATTTTCGGGGCGAAACTACGTCGGAAGAAGAAGATGCGATATTGGCATGGGTCGAGGAGACCCCAGCCAACCGTAAGGAGTTCAAGACCGCTTTCATGATTTTCTCCGGTCTGGCGGTGTATGCCGCCAAGCCGAACGCTATGCCGACAGCCGCGCCGCAGCGCCGCCGAATCTGGAGGCAAGTCGTCCGTTATAGTCTGCGTTCGGCAGCTGCCGTCATACTGATGATCGGAGCCGCGTATACGGGTAAAACGCTTTATCGGAATGCGTTGTCGCAGCAGAATATGTCGATTGTCGTTCCTGCCGGACAGCAGATGTCTCTCACGCTTCCGGACAATTCACAGGTACAGCTCAATTCGGGTACTCGACTGGAATATCCGGTCGTCTTCGGCAAGACCCGCAGCGTGAAACTCTCCGGTGAGGCGTTGTTCGATGTTGCACCGGACAGGAAGCATCCGTTCATTGTCCAGACCTTCGCGTCGGATATCCGGGTACTCGGAACGAAATTCAACGTGCTGGCCGATGCCGAGCGTGGTGAATTTACCACCACGCTGATCGAGGGACAAGTACAGGTGACAAACCGCGCCAATTCTAATGAGCGAATCACCATGTATCCGCACGATGTCGTCTCACTCTCTAACGGGCGCCTGTATAAAGAACGTGCCGAAGATTTTGCAGAACTCTGCTGGACGGAAGGGTTAGTTCATCTGAAGAGGATGCCATTCGACGAGTTGATGGCCAAGTTCGAGCGGGCGTTCAATGTCGAAATACGCATCGAATGCGAGCGGATGCCGCAGATTAACGTGATGAGCGGAGAAGTCCGCATTTCGGACGGTGTAGATTATGCGCTCCAGATTTTACAGCAGGTATCTACCGGCTTTAGTTATACTCGTGATGAAAAAACGAACGTGATTGTAATTAAATAATAATGTGATTGTAATTGAATTTCGTGCAAGCACTCATGTTGCACTAAAAACTCTAAAATCTATGAGGAAATGACCGCGTGACTTAATACACTAAAGCGTTGACTATAATAAAGAAAAGTCTGCGAAATCGCCTATTCGCAGACCAACGATAATAGTCAGCAAAATACTAATCGAGAAAACTATTATCTAAATTTACAAAAGTATGAAAAAAACAGTATTCCACAAAATCAGAAGACTGTTTCGATTTACTTTACTTGTTTGCCTGAGCCTCGGCGTATTATCAGCCAAGGCACAGACTGCTCGTGTGACGCTTAAAGTACAGAATGCGTCGCTTGGACAGGTTATGGACGAGATCAAGAACCAGACCAGATATCTTTTCATCAATCAGGATGTCAAGGATCTCAATAACCACAAAGTAAGTCTGAATGTTTCGGATAAAGCTATTGCCGAGGTGTTAGATCAGATTTTTACCCCTTTCAATATCGGTTATCGCATCGAAAAAACAAGCATTATTATTTTCAACCGACCGAAATCCACATCCAACTCAGTTCTGATTGGAGGTAAGGTCAGCGATGTCGGCGGCGCACCGATTATCGGCGCCACGGTGCTGGTCAAAGGTACGACGAATGGTGTTTCAACCGATGCCGACGGTCGTTTTACGCTAACGATCGCTTCACCTGCCACTGCACAGCTCGAAATAAGCTACTTGGGCTACGAACCTCAAACTTTAGCTGTCGGCAACCGCACCTCTTTTGAGATTACACTGGCGGAATCGGCTTCGGAAATCGAATCGGTAGTCGTTACTGCCTTAGGTATCAAACGTGAAGAGAAGGCGCTGAGTTATAATGTACAACAAGTTGAAGCTGAAGACATCACGACTGTCAAGGACGCCAACTTCATGAACTCGCTGACAGGTAAAGTCGCTGGCGTTACGATCAATGCTTCGTCGTCAGGTGTCGGCGGTGCATCGAAAGTCGTGCTGCGCGGTAATAAATCCATTTCGCAGTCGTCGAATGCCCTCTATGTGATCGACGGTATTCCGATGTATAACTTCGGCGGTGGTGGCGGTACGGAATTCGATTCGAAGGGTGCTACCGAAGCCATCGCGGACATCAATCCCGAGGATATCGAATCCATCTCGGTGCTGACAGGTGCAGCAGCCGCGGCTCTTTACGGCTCGAATGCTGCCAACGGTGCTGTGATGATCACCACGAAAAAGGGACAGGCTGGAGCTTTGAAAGTGACGCTTTCGAGTAATACAGAGTTTCTGAACCCGTTCGTTCAGCCGGAGTTCCAGAACCGCTATGGCACGGGACTAAACGGTCTTCAGTCCGGGTCGGCCATTTACAGCTGGGGCGAGAAATTGGCACCTGCGGCGCGTCTGGGATATACGCCGGATGATTTTTTCGAGACAGGACACGTCTACACCAACGCCGTGACGGTATCGGGCGGTACGGACAAGAACCAGACTTACTTTTCGGCAGCCTCGGTCAATTCGGACGGTATCATTCCCAATAATGAATACGACCGTTACAACTTCACATTTCGCAATACGTCCTATTTCCTGAAAGACAAGCTGCGTCTGGATGCTTCGGCCAGCTATATTTACCAGCAGGATCAGAACATGACCAATCAGGGTGTCTACTCCAACCCGCTGGTTCCTGCTTATCTTTTTCCCCGCGGGACGAACTTCGACTCCTATCGTATTTTCGAGCGTTACAATCCCGCCTCTAAACTTATGGAACAGTTTTGGTCGGACGACCTTGAGGGCGGTGACCTGCGTATGCAAAATCCTTATTGGATTGCCCACCGCAACCTACGCAATACCGATAAGAAGCGTTACATGCTGTCGTTCTCGGCCTCCTATGACATTCTTCCGTGGTTGAACGTTGCTGGCCGTGTGCGCATCGACAATGCGAACTCGCTCTATACGCAGAAACTTTATGCTTCGTCGAATACGACGATTACCGACGGCGGTAAGAACGGTCACTATACCGAACAGCGCGAATACGATACGCAGACTTATGCTGACATTATGGTGAACATCAACAAGACCTTCGGAGACGATTGGTCGCTGCAAGCCAACGTCGGCGCTTCGATCAACAACGTCAAAATCGACCAATTGTCGTACCGCGGCCCGATTCAGGAAAATGGATTGCCGAACGTGTTCAATGTTTTCGACCTCGACGATTCGAAGAAGCGCGCCGAAAAATACGGCTGGCAGGAACAGACGCAGTCGATATTCGCCTCGGTGGAAGTGGGTTGGAAACAGATGCTCTACCTGACCCTCACGGGCCGTAACGACTGGGCTTCGCAATTGGCCAACTCCCCGCAATCGTCGTTCTTTTACCCGTCGGTGGGTCTTTCGTGGGTGCCGACCTCACTTTGGGATATGGGCAATGCGCTGACATATCTGAAGATTCGCGGTTCGATCGCTTCGGTAGGTATGCCTTTTCCGCGTCACCTGACCGTTCCGACCTACGAGTACGACGCAACGAATAAAGTTTGGACAGCCAAGACACACTATCCGATCGGCGATCTTTATCCCGAACGCACCCGCACTTATGAGTTGGGCCTCGACGCGCGTCTGTGGAAGCACTTCAGTTTGTCGGCTTCGTGGTATTGGGCCGATACCTACAACCAGACGTTCGACCCGCAGATTTCTGTATCATCGGGTTATTCGACGATCTATCTCCAGACGGGCCACGTCCGCAATACGGGTGTCGAAGCGTCGCTCGGCTATCAGAACCAATGGCGCGATTTCGGTTGGTCTACGAACTTTACCTTCTCGTGGAACAAGAACGAGATCGTGGAACTGGTTCACAACTATGTGCATCCCGAGACCGGCGAACTCATCACCAAAGAACGACTGGAGATCAAGGGGCTGGGTAAGGCCAAATATATCCTTAAACCGGGCGGAACACTGGGTGACCTCTATACCAATTCCGATTTGGTCTATAACGACGACGGGTATATCGAAGTGGACAAGAACGGCAACGTAGCCGTCAAGGACGACTATATGGATGACATTTATCTCGGTTCGGTATTTCCTAAATACAATCTCGCATGGCGTAATGATTTCAACTATAAGGGTATCAATCTCGGCGTACTGTTCACGGCCCGCATCGGCGGTATCTGTTATTCGGCTACGCAAGCCAATATGGATTTGTACGGCGTGTCGGAGGCCTCGGCCGCAGCCCGCGATGCCGGTGGCGTGATGATTAACGGCCGTGACATGATCGACGCACAGAAATGGTATCAAGTAATCGGTTCGCAGTCGGGATTACCGCAGTATTACACTTATTCCGCCACGAATGTCCGCTTACAGGAGCTCTCGCTGGGTTACACGCTCCCTTCGAAATGGTTCCGCGACAAGATGCGTATGACCGTTTCGTTCGTAGGCCGTAACCTGTGGATGATCTACTGCAAGGCCCCGTTCGACCCCGAAGCCGTAGCTTCGACAGGCATGAACTATCAGGGTATCGACTACTTTATGATGCCTTCGATGCGTAATCTGGGCTTCAATGTAAAATTCCAATTCTAAAGAACAGCAAAACCATGAAAAAGACAAACAACAAAATGCAGCTACTGCTGCTTTCGGTGGTGCTGCTCGGTACGACTGCCTGTACGGGCGATTTCGCGGACATCAATCGTAATCCGAATGAAGTGACCGACGAACAGTTGCAGGCTAACAACTATAAGATCGGTACGAACCTCAAGACCCTTCAGGGCCTGGTCGTTCCGACGGAAGAGCACCGGTTTCAATTCGTCGAGAGCATCGTCGGATGCCCTTACGCTGGCTACAACGGTAAGACCGTCGATACCTGGCAGGCGACATTCGAAAACTACAATCCCTCGGCTGACTGGCGGAAAGTTCCGTTCGTGGATATGATCTCCGATACCTATCCGGCCTATCGTGCGATTATCAACGGTACGGAGGACGTAGTGGCGCAGGCATTGGCCAAATTGTTCCGCATTGCCATCATGCAGCGCGTCACGGATAGCTACGGCCCGATTCCCTATACGCAGGTCATGGCCAGTAAGACCGAATCGCTGGAGGTAGCCTACGATACACAGGAAGAGGTCTACACGGCGATGTTTACAGAATTAGACGACGTGATCGCTTCGCTTCAGGACAACCTTTCACTACCCTCGGATGCCTTCGGCCGTTACGACGGTGTTTATTCGGGTAATATCTCGCAGTGGCTCAAATTCGCCAATTCGCTCAAGTTACGTATGGCCATGCGTCTAACGGAGGTTAAGCCCGATCTGGCGAAGTCGAAAGCTGCCGAAGCCATTGCCGCCGGGGTCATCACGACCAACGCAGACAATGCCATGATGCACACCTCGGACAACCGAACGACGCTCATTTACAACGACTGGGGCGACCATCGTATTGGTGCCGACATCATCAATTACATGAACGGCTACAACGATCCGCGCCGCGAGAAGATGTTTACGACTGTAACCCTTGTGGAGAACGGACAAGAAATACAGGGATATGCGGGTATTCGCATTGGTATCAACGTGACGAGTAAGGCGCAGGCCGTGTCGTCCTACTCGAACATGCGCGTTACGGGTACGGATCCCTATCTGTGGATGAACGCCGCTGAAGCGACGTTCCTACGTGCCGAATATGAACTGCGCTGGGGCTCGGCCGAAACTGCCGGAACACTCTATGAGCAGGCTGTCACGCTCTCGTTCGAGGAGCGTGGTGCCGATAACGTGAAGGGCTATCTTTCCGATGCGACAAGTACTCCGGCAGCCTACAAAGATCCGTTGAACAAGCACTCCATGGCTTCTCCGCAGAGCACGATCACCGTGGCATGGAACGCCGCGGCGGATTTCGAAACCAACCTCGAACGGATCATTACCCAGAAATGGATTGCCATTTTCCCGCTGGGAACCGAGGCGTGGACAGAACACCGCCGTACGGGTTATCCCCGTCTGCTGCCAGCTGTGGTGGATAACAGCGGTGGCGCCGTGAACGTGGCGCTGGGCGCACGCCGTCTGCCTTATCCGGTCGAAGAGTACACCGAGAACCCGACGAACCTGCAAGCCGCCGTTTCCGCACTGAACGGTGAGTCAGTAAACGGAGCGGGCGATACGCAGGGAACCCGAGTATGGTGGGATCGCAAAAACTTAAATTAGTATGGATATGAAACGAAATAAATTGATCGGGCTTCTCTCCTTATGCCTGCTGGCCGCGACGTTCGCTTCGTGTGAAGATTGGAACGAAACGGAAGCCGTCAAACAAAAAGTCGAACGCCCGGAGGATCAAAATCCAGAATTGTGGGCGGAATATACGGCGGCGTTGCGCGACTACAAGCAGTCGGAACATTTTATCGTCTACGCCCGTCTGTTCAACTCTCCCCAACCGGGTACCAGTGAAAAGGATTTCATGCGTTGCCTGCCCGACTCGCTCGATATCGTGTCGCTGACCAATGCCGACAACTTCTCGAAGTACGATGCGGAAGATATGCCGGCTATGCGTGAGAAAGGTACGAAAGTGCTCTATCAGGTCGATTATGCAGGCCGCAGCGGGGAACTGGCCGATGAAACAAAACTCGGCGCTTACCTCGATAAAGTTATCGCCGCGGTCGAGAAGAATGGACTGGACGGTTACTCGTTTACGGGTATCCCCAATGCGGGCGACGCAGCGACCGCAACGGCGGCTACACTTATCGTCGAACGACTTTCCGCGGCAAAGACCGAAGGACAACTGCTCGTTTTCGAAGGTAATCCGCTTTTCTTGACGGAGGACGCTTTGTCGAAGGTCGATTATGTCGTGCTCGACACCGAGGCTACGGAGAATGTGACCGACCTGAAGATGCAGGTACTCAACGCTACGGGGTATGCCGGCGTTCCGGCTACGAAGTTGCTGCTGGCCGCTGCCGCAGGCGCTCCTCTCTATGACGAGAATGTCGAGGAACATGCCGCTATCACGGAAATGGCCGAGCGGGTTGTATCGCTCGGGCCGCTGGCCGGACTGGGAACCTACGACATTTATAATGACTATTATGATCTGGACATGAACTATAAACTTGTTCGCAATGCCATCCAGACGTTGAACCCCTCAAAATAGTGAGCAATGAGAAGAATTAATAAATACTTATGGCTGATCGCTTCGGCCGCTTTCTGCTCCTGTCAGTCCTATGATGCCGACGACCACAAGTTCGGTAATGTGGTCTACCTCGACGTGGCGGAAACGACTGACGTGCAGACGGCAACGATCAAAAACACGCTCGATGAACTCGATCGGACATTCTCCGCAACGCTGGCTTATCCGTCCGGTGGCGACGTCACGGTCTCCATTGCAGTCGATCCATCGCTCGTCGATACCTACAACGCCCGTCACAACACCTCGTGGCCGATGCTCGATGCGAAATACTATTCGCTTTCCGACGAGCGGGTAACCATCCCGGTCGGCAAGACCGCTTCGGATGCCGTGACGCTCCATCTGCAGGAGTTGCTGGGCGAGGGCGAAGACCAGACAGGTGCGCTAACCCTCGATGCTACCTATCTGCTGCCCGTGACGATCACGAATGCGTCCGTTCCGACGCTGGACAGTTCTTCGACCGTCTGGTATGTTATCAAACGATCGTCGAACATCACTACGGCAGCGCAGCTTACCGACAACTGGATCAATTTCCCGACACTCGACAAGGATACGGAGCAGGCGATGGCCCTCAACAACTTGACGGCCGTGACCTACGAGGCGTTGATCTATATCGACAAGTTCGCCACCTCGGCTCTGAACTCGGCCGGTGTCGCCAACCCCGTCAGCATCTCCACCATCATGGGTGTCGAGGACTACCTACTTCTGCGTATCGGCGACACGAATTTCGAGCGCCAGCAGCTGCAGTTCGACGGTTCGGGCAGCGGTTCGGCCTTCGGCAAGTTCCCGGGTCGTGATGCCGGCAAAATCCTGAACGAAGGCGTATGGTACCATATCGCATGCACTTATGACCAGGCGACGCGCACGGTACGGATTTTCGTCAATGGCGAGTTGCAGAGCGAGGGCAAGGATATGGGGCTTGCGTCGATGAGCGACGACACGCGCATCAATCTGGCCATGCGTGCTTTCTACGATCGTTACCTCAATAATCCGACGCCGGAGAACGAAGAAAAATACGGCGGTTGGGCCGATGCCCGCCAGTTCTTCATCAGCTATTCCTACGACGCCTACCGCCCGCTGAACGGCAAAATCGCCGAGGCCCGTGTCTGGTCGGTAGCCCGCACGCAAGAGCAGATCTGGGAGAACATGTACGAAATCGCCGATCCCGAAAGCGACCCGACGCTCGTCGGTTATTGGAAGTTCAACGAGGGAGCCGGCAATACGATCAAGGACTATTCGCGCTACCATAACGACGGAGAGGCCGAGTACGATCTGGTATGGCCCGACGGTGTGGAGATTCCGAAAATTAACGAAACGGAGGAGTAAACTATGAAAACAAGGATAAATAATGTAAAGAAGGGAGTAGTGACGCTTCTTTTCGCGGCGGTCATCGCGGGCCTTACGGCCTGCGAGACCGATCCCGTGAAATCGCAGCGCGGAGAACTTCCCGACAAAGATTTGTTGGAGAATACCTATGTCAAAATCCGCAGCATCAAATCCCCGACTGAATTTGCCGTCGTCAATCTGTCGGAGGGAACAACAGTAACAGAAGATCGAATTTACTGCCGGCTGACCCGCCCGGCAGAGAGAGCGATGACTATCACGGCTGCCGTGGACGAATCGCTGGTCGAAGCCTGTAACGAGGAGTACGGTACGGATTTACTCCCGTTCCCGGCAGGGAATGTTACCATTGCCGGTAACGGTATGATTGCCGTAGCGGCGGGAGAGCGTATCTCCGACAAAATTCAGGTATCGTTCAAGTCGGACGGACTGGCTGCCGGAACATACCTGCTGCCGATTGCGATCTCATCGAATGATGCGGCTCTTACGGACGGAGGCAAGGCGGTCTATTACGGCGTGAAAGTCCGCGGGATTGATATAGGCGACTACGAACTGGATACGGAATACTTGAACGTATTCTATCTGAACACGACCGAATACCAGCCGCTGTTGGCCGACATTTGGATATTGCAGAAAACCGAAGCCATGCCGCCGTTCAATACGCTCTGGGAGCGGACTTACGGCAATATCGTCAATCTGCGCATCGTGCAGATAGGTTACGAGGCCGATACGGAGCGTGCCTTGTTGGTGCTTAACTCTGACATACGCTATGTGCTGGAACATGCGGACAAGTATATCCGTCCGTTGCAGGACAAGGGGCGCAAGGTCTGTCTTTCGCTGGAGGGAAATGGCTCGGGACTCGGATTCTGCAACCTGACCGACAGCCAGATCGCCGACTTCACGGCGCAAGTGAAAGCCTGTCTGGAGTTGTATGATCTGGATGGCGTGAATTTCTTCGACCGCAATGCCGGTTACGGTCAGGTGGAAGGAATGCCGGAGATGAACACGACTTCCTATCCCAAGCTGATAAAGGCCATGCGCGAAGCCATGCCCGACAAACTGCTGACGCTGGCCGATTACGAAGAGCCGACCGAATATTTCGGGGACACCGAGGCGACGGGCGGCATCGAGGTCGGACAGTACCTCGATTATGCATGGTCGGGATATATGTCGGAGAGCGAGGATATCCAGTTGCTCGATCCGTGGGAAGTAATCGACCTCACACCGGGCGATGCGGCCGATTTGGGCATGATGCTCCCGACGACGAACCATCCGCGCCGGCCGATCGCCGGACTTTCACCCGAAAATTTCGGATACTTCGCTGTGCCGTGGTATCCGGCGGCAAGCGATTTCCTGATGACGGCACAAGGTTTTATGAATGTGGCCATCTGGGATATGATGGGCTATGCGCCGAACAATACGATCGTATGGGCCGATCTTATCTCCAATCAACAAAATGCATATGAATCGTCTTGGAACGCGGTTCCGAGTATGTTATGGGCCGTATTCGGCGATGAAGCTATGGATGGAACGTATATGTATAATGTCCTCGTAAATTACGGGTGGGGAGGTTTACACTACGGAGAGTTGGCGAAAGACTGGTAAAAACGATAAAATACGGATTTGCATCGTGCAATCACAAATTACAATCACCATTTTAAAATTATTAATTTGAATCAGTAGTTGAAAATAAGGTATAAAAATGCGATGGCTACCTTTCCC
>OGSD01004055.1_pt1 | contig 10306 bp, 9 predicted proteins | sample 1553571 | NCBI WGS metagenome assembly OGSD01 (sample SAMEA2580072, study PRJEB22360) | human gut metagenome | biome: human gut; feature: human-associated habitat; material: faeces | place: Denmark | collected 2008/2010 | reverse complement strand
TATTTTATTTAATACATGATAACACGAAAAAGCAGCCTAGTGTTATTGAGTTTGAGTAAACAAAAATGCTTAGTAAACCCAGCGTTTATGCGGGTTTGCGGCACTTTTAAAAGTCTTTTGATAACAAATTGATAACAGTTGCATGAGAGCCATTATTCTTGTAACCCGGTGGTTTTAGGGTTAGAGAATAATTGACAGGTGGTTGTGCAACAAATAAATCCATATTTATCTAAAAAGCCCTTAGCTGTGGGTATAAAACTCATGGCTAAGGGTTTTTGTCGCTATTTTTGGGAGGTTGATCCTATGTCAAGAAAAAGTACAAATTAAGAATGACTTTTTTCCATCTTGCCAGCATACTTAGCCGGCAAGTTTTTGCTCCAGCTCTAATAGTTTATTCTTGTATTGTTTTTCATACTCATCAGGCGAAAGATATCCACCTTTGAGATGCTTTACTGGTGCGGCATTCGAGAGGGAGAACTTCTGGCTTTGACCCCGGCAGATTTTGATTTTGAGAAGTGCACTGTCACCATCAATAAGTCTTACCAGCGGCTGAATGGGCAGGATCTGATCACCACTCCAAAAACCGAAAAGAGTAATCGTGTCATTACTATGCCGCAGTTTCTGGCAGAGGAAATTCAGGATTACCTCAAAATGCTCTACGGAATTGGAGCAGATGACCGAATGTTCACCGTTACCAAGAGTTATCTCCACCGGGAGATGGATAGAGGTTCCAAAGAGGCTGGAGTCCCGCGTATCCGAATCCACGATATTCGTCACAGTGCGGTTTCGCTTCTCATCGACATGGGGTTCTCAGCCACAGCCATCGCAGACCGGGTGGGACACGAGAGCATCGACATCACTTAAAATTATGCGCACCTGTTTCCGTCCAAACAAACGGAAATGGCAGATAAATTGAATATGGAAAGGGGCAATTAAAAATGTCAGCAAAGAATTTGGATAAGCACAACCGTTGGAGAAACAAGGCCGTATCTTTCCGGGTCTCCCCTGAGGAGGATGCCCAGATTGAAACAGCAGTCAAGCTCACCGGACTGACCAAGCAGGATTATATCATCCATCGGCTGATCTGCCGGGATGTGGTGGTTCAGGGAAATCCAAGAGTCTATAAGGCACTGCGAGATCAGCTGGCTGCTGTGCTGGACGAGCTACGCCGGATTGAAGCCGGGCAAGGCGTAAACGAGGAACTGTTGGACACCATTCAGATGATCACAACCATTATGAAAGGAATGCAGGAGGATATTGCCTATGACCGATGAAAAAAAGAAAATGACCGCCCAGGACTCATCTGTTGGCGCAGACGATGGGCAGTCAATCTCTAAAAACGCTGACATTAGTATAACCACTTCTAAGGGAGAAATCAACGATGAAGTTGTAAATCCGCAGGAAAGCCTGGAAGAAATGTACCGCAGGATACAGCGCATGAGCGACCCGGCTTACTTGCACACTGTAACCCTGGACGAGCTGATGGACAATGTGTTTGAGGTAAAGTCTGCGGTGATTGAAAACCTGCTCTATACTGGAGCATATATCCTTGCCGGAGCTCCAAAAATCGGTAAATCTTTTCTTGTGGCGCAGATTGCTCACCATGTCAGCACTGGGCAGGATTTGTGGGGTTACAAGGTTCATCAGGGAACAGTCCTCTATCTTGCGCTGGAAGATGATGAAAGCCGTTTGCAGCGCAGGATGTTCCGCATGTTCGGTGTGGAGGGGACAAACGCTCTCCACTTTGCTACCAGTGCCAAGATGATCGGCAGCGGTCTGGATGAACAACTTGAAAAATTTGCCCGGGAACACAGTGACACCAAGTTGATTATCGTGGATACCCTGCAAAAAGTCCGGGAGATGGTAAGCGATAATTACAGCTATTCCAGCGACTATGAGGTGATTGGAAAACTGAAACAATTTGCAGACCGGCATGGAGTTTGCATCCTGATTGTCCACCACACTAGAAAGCAGCCCGCGGGAGATAGCTTTGAGAAGATTTCCGGCACCACCGGACTGTCGGGCTGTGCAGATGGGGCACTCATTATGCAGAAAGAAAAACGAACTGACGGAAAGGCCACACTGGAAATCAGCGGACGAGATCAACCGGACCCCTTCAACGCGTTAGCAGAACGCGCAGCCACAGAATGAAATTCTGTGTTCAGAGGGAGCTTGGGGGCGCTGCCCTCAACAAGCAGACGGCAGGGAATGTGAGTGTGTATTAACACTCGCATTGCTTGCCGGATTTGTGTGTGGATAGCCACACGCATTGCTTGCCAGATTCTAAAATTAACGAAACAGACCTTGTGCCTCTGTGAAAAATCTACCGAAATTTAAACGTCAGGAGGTAACGACTATGAGAAAGATTTTGTCCTGTGAGTTCAACCTGGACACCGCCTGCGTGGAGCTGTGTTTGGATGATGGGACACTGCTCGCCATCGACTGCACCGCTGTGGAGAACGAGGTGGCAAACAGTATGTACCAGCGGTCAGAACTAGACGGGCTGATCTATAACGCTCCGTTGGAGTATGTCAATCTAATTTTAAATGGTGAGCTAGAAGTCTATTTGAAAGCAGTGATAGAGTATAAAATCCTAGGTTAAGACACAAACAGAAAAAATGTCATATTTGAATATTACAAATATTTTTTTTGAAAAACTTGACAACCTGCAAGCCGTATACTATATCTTCAGACAAGAGAAAAGCTCCCAGATACAGCGGCAACTGTTCTGAGAGCTTCCCACGCAAATATCATAGTTATACATCATTATGATATCAGATATTCTCAGGAATGTCAATGTGGGCTTGTACTTTCAATGAAAGGAGAACAAGCCAATGAAGTTCTATGTTAATAAGAATGAGCAGTGGACTGGCGAGCATGAGGTACATCGTGCAGATTGCGCATGGCTGCCTGACGTAGCGAACAGAATCTACCTGGGCGAGTTTTACACCTCTCAGGCGGCTGTTCAGGAAGCACGCAAGTACTACAACTGTGTAGACGGTTGTGCGCACTGCTGCCCTGAAAGTCACACCAGATAACATGATAAGGTGGCCCGCCCATTTATGGGCGGATCGCTTTTCTTTGGAGGCGAAAAGATGATCGCTAAAATTTCAGATCTTGCAGATGTGCAAGGCGGAATAGTTTTAAGCCGAAAAGAGGCTAAAAATCAGAAGGAAAGCGTTTTCGAGTACAGCCGTCTTACGCTTAGAGCATTCGATGAAAATGGAAATATTAATAGATCAGAGCTGGAGATTTTTCATGCCTGTGAGAGTCTGGAGAATGCCTTATTTACAAAGGTAGGAGATGTTGTAATTCGGCTGGTCTCTCCAATGTACCCGGCGTCTATCGAGCCTGACTATGAAAATATTCTCGTCCCCTCTCAATTTGCGATACTTCGAGTAAAAGACTGTGCAAAGGTTATGCCGGAGTACCTTCGATTGTGTCTGGCACAAAAAAGTGTGGAGGAACGAATTCTCAGCCTGGAAAGCGGGACAGCCCAGAAGACCGTAAAAATCAAAACAGTCTTGGATTTGGAAGTCCCCTTACAGCCCTTGCATATTCAACGGCAAGCGGCGCAGATTGACCTGTTAAGCAGAAAACGAGAACGTATGTATCGTGAGCTGATCGAAAATGAACGTATATTAACAGAACATCTTATTGAAAAGATGATTGGAGGAACCAACCAATGACGACTAAGAAGGATATTGAAAATGCATTGATGCGTGGCGCAGATACTCTGCGAGATACCATCGATGCAGCCAACTATAAAGACTACGTACTGCCGATTATGTTCGTAAAGTATCTGAGTGATTCCTATGAAGATGCTCTGGACGAATTGAAAAAGGAGTATTCCGGCATCCGTCTGGAGCGTCAGAAGCGATATCTGCCCTTTATCATTGCGGAAGAGTGCTCCTTCCAGTCTCTCTATGACCAGAGATATTCTGACAAGATTGGGCAGTTGATCAATGCCGCTATGCGCAAAATCGAGGCGGATAACAACCAACAGTTGGCCGGTGTTCTGAACACCGTGGACTACAACAGCGAAAATGCACTGGGCACACTAGAACACAAAAAGGCAATCCTTCGGGATCTACTGGAGGACTTTGAGCCGCTGAGCCTTCGCCCTTCGGATATCGAGGTGAAGCCTGGTCAAGTCCCTGCCGATGTTATTGGTGATGCCTATGAGTACATGATTGGCCAGTTTGCTAGCATGGCAGGTAAGAAGGCTGGTTCCTTCTATACCCCGGCAGCTGTCTCCGAAATAATGGCTCGCATTGTGAATGTCCAGCCCGGTGAGCGTGTGTATGATCCTACCTGCGGATCTGGTTCTCTGTTGATCAAGGCTGCGAAAAAGCAGAACAGCAAGGAAGTCTCCATTTATGGTCAGGAAGTCAACGGGTCTTCCGTGGCAATGGCCAAGATGAATATGTATATCCATGAAATCAGGGATGCAAAGATTGGCTGGGGTGATACTCTGGCAAACCCGGTGTTCCTGGATGCTGACGGTAATCTGCTTCTCTTTGATGCCATTGTCGCAAATATGCCTTTCTCGAAGGATAAGTGGGCATCCGGTTTTAATCCCGGCGGTGAGTCCAGTGGCAAGGGCAAAAAAGAGTTTAAGATGGAAGCCACTCTGGATAAGTTCCATCGTTTCGACTGGGGTGTCCCTCCTGCAAGTAAGGGTGACTGGGCATTCCTGTTGCACATGATCAACAGCCTCTCCGTCAATGGCCGAATTGCCGCTGTTGCGCCTCATGGTGTTCTGTTCCGTGGTGCAGCAGAAGGTCGTATCCGCCAAAAAGTTATTGAGGAAAATCTTCTGGATGCGGTTATTGGTTTGCCTGAAAACTTGTTCTATGGTACTTCTATCCCGGCCTGTATTCTGGTGTTTAAGAAGAATCGCCCCAACACGGATGTGCTTTTTATCGACGCCAGCAGGAAGGACGAGGATGGTAATCCTCGTTATATCAAGGCAAGCAATCAGAACGAATTGGCACCGGAACATATTGATGCCATTGTGGAAGCATATCAGAACCGTGTAGAAAAGGATAAATTTGCACATGTAGCAACCTTGGACGAAATCCAAGAGAATGAGTACAATCTGAATATTCCACGTTATGTGGATACCTTTGAAGAGGAAGATCCGATTGATCTTCAGCAGGTTCAGTCCAATATTGCCCAGCTGAAAATAGAGATTGCAGAGGCTGAGAAGCAGATGGACGCCTATCTGAAAGAACTTGGGCTATAATATAGGAGGTCAAGTACATGACCAAACAGATATACTCTGGTATTGCCGCTGGGCAGGTACCAGAAGGATATAAACTGGAACACGGCTATGTGATTCCTAAAGAGTGGAAAGTCGTTCATTTCAACGAATGTTTCCATCGATTGACACAGAAAAATACTGAAAACAATCAAAATGTTCTGACCATTTCTGCACAGCAAGGACTAATCAGCCAGCTTGATTATTATAATACGCCCTACGCCAGTGAAGATAAGACTGGGTATTTTCTTCTTCAAAAAGGTAATTTCGCATATAACAAGAGCTATTCTGCGGATTACGCGTATGGTGCAATCAAGCAACTGGAGAAGTATGATAAAGGCATTGTTTCTCCGTTATATATCTGCTTCTCAGCTAATGAGGGCACAAATACTGATTTCTACAGACAGTATTTTGAAGCCGGAATGTTTAATCGGGAGATATACAAGATTGCCCAGGAAGGCGCAAGAAACCACGGCCTGCTAAATGTATCTACTCCTGAGTTTTTCTCTGCGGCACTTGTTTTTCCTCCCGTTGATGAGCAGAAAAAGATTGCAGAAATTCTTTCATGTTGCGACAGGGTAATCGAGTTAAAGCAGCAGCTTATTGCAGAACTGCAACGGTTGAAAAGTGGTTTTCTCCAAGCTATGTTCCCTGCGAAAGGACACAGCGAACCGGTCATTCGCTTTCCAGAATTTTCTGACGCTTGGGAACAGCGTAAGGTTTCTGAATTAGGTGAAGTAATAACTGGTAGTACTCCACCTACAAAAGATAAAGACAATTATGATGGTTCATACTTGTTCGTTAGTCCTGCTGATATACAAGGAAACAGATATGTAGAGAATACGATTACCACGTTAACAGAAAAAGGATTTAATTTTGGCAGAAAACTTAATCCAGGTAGTACATTGTTTGTTAGCATTGGTTCTACCATCGGAAAAGTGGCTCAAATAAAAGACTTTGCAATATCAAATCAACAAATAAATGCTGTCGTACCAAGTTCAAATTATGATAATAATTTTGTGTTTACAGCATTTGAAAATTTCTCTCCAGTAATTAAAGCATTATCAGCTCAACAAGCTGTACCAATTGTAAACAAAACAACTTTTAGTGATGTTGACTTATTCGTTCCTCAATTAGAGGAGCAAAAAAGAATTGGTGATTATTTCATAACCATCGATTACCTCATCACTCTTCATCAGCGAGAGTTAGAAGAAACGAAGAAAAAGAAAAAGAGCTTGGCAAAGTTGTTGCTCACAGGCAGTGTCCGCGTACCTACATAAATAGCAGATATTTCTGTTAAGCAGCACAAGTCTCATGAAAGAAGGAAAACCTATGCCAAACCATACAATTTTTAATGAACGACCGGAATCCCAGGATCGTGCTCTGAAAGTCATTGAAAAACTGGGATATACGATTGTCCCCCGTAGTGAAGCGGAGAAAAAACGTGGCTCTCGCCGGGCTGTGCTGTTTACGGAAGAACTGCAGTCTTTTCTGAGCCACCAGATGTATCAGTTTGGCACAGAAGAACGATACTTTTCTGGAGGCTCCATTGCCAAGGCCATGCAAACTGTGGATCAGTTTAGTGTTGCCGGACTGTATGCTGAAAACAAGGCAATCTATGAGCTGCTCTGTGCCGGCAAGAGCATGGAAGAGGATCTGCCTGACGGAACCCGTCAGTCCTTTGATCTGAGTTTTATCGACTTTGAACACCCGGAAAATAACACATTCCAGGTGACTGATGAGTTTGAAGTGGAGCGCCCCAACGGAAAATTTGCCCGCCCAGATATTGTGGTACTGGTTAACGGTATCCCCCTTGTGGTCATTGAATGTAAGAAATCCAGTGTGGATGTGATGGAAGGTGTCAACCAAAATATCCGCAACTGGGGCGAAGAATACATCCCACACCTCTTCCGTTACACTCAATTGGTGCTGGCCATGAATCCGGACAAGGTTCTGTATGGTACTTGCGGTACTCCTGCAAAGTACTTTGTATCCTGGCATGAGGATGATAAGGAGTGGCTGAATAACTGGTGTCGCAAGTGTTCTCCGGATGGTCAGATCAAGGAGCAGGATCGTGCTCTGGTTTCCTTGCTGCACCCGGATCGGCTGCTGGATCTAATCCGCAATTTTATCATCTACGATAACAATGTGAAGAAGATCTGCCGCTACAAGCAGTATTTTGCGGTTAAAAAGTGCATGAAGCGAATTCTGCTTCAGGATGGTGCTGATACTCGAAATGGTGTTGTTTGGCATACCCAAGGCAGCGGCAAAACCATCACTATGATTATGCTGACCAAGATGATTCTGCGGGAGAGCATGAAGCTTGGCAGCAGCATCAAGCGGCCCCGCTTTGTGATGGTAACTGACCGCATTAATCTGGATAAACAGATCCGGGATAACTTTATTCATACACAGATGAGCCCTCACCGTGCCAAGACCGGCAAGGGTCTGATCGAGTTGCTGAAGGAAGACGGAAATACCGTTATCACAGCTCTGGTCAACAAATTTGAGGCTGCCGTAAAGCAGGAATACTGCAACGACAGTGAAAATATCTTTGTTTTCATCGACGAAGGCCACCGAACTCAGTACGGTAAGCTGAACATCTACATGAACAGGGTACTACCCAATGCAGTCAAGATTGCCTTTACAGGCACCCCTCTGATGCAGAAGAAGCCCAAGGACGATAAGCGAGATGTTATGTCAGCCAAAGATACCTACGCCAAGTTCGGCCCCCTGATTGATAAATATACCCTGCAGGATGCCATCGATGACAAGGTAACGGTCCCCATTGTCTATGAAGGCCGTGTGATTCCTCAGACGGTCACTAGTGAACAAATCAATACACACTTAAAGTACATTACCGTAGGGCTGAATGAAGAGGCTAAAAAGGATTTAGAAGTCAAATACAGCCGTTTTGTGGCACTGGCTCAGACAGAAGCTCGTCTGAATATGATCGCTTTTGACTTGCATGAGCACTTTATTGGTTTTGTGAAACCTAAAGGATTTAAAGCGATGTTGACCTGTTCTTCCCGTGCTGAAGCAGTGCAGCTTTTTTACAAGCTGCGGGATCTTGGCGGCATTACCCCGGCGGTTGTGATTACACCTAATACCAGCAGAGAAGGCGATGACGAGAGTAATACGCCTCAGACTGAAAAAATTATTGGAGAGTTCTTTCACAAAGAGATTGATCCGCTTTTCAAAAATAACTACGATGCATATGAAGACTCCGTAACAGGACAGTTTATTGATCCGGAAGGAGATATTGACCTTTTGATAGTGAAAGATAAGCTGCTCACCGGCTTTGATGCCCCTATTGCAGCAGTCCTGTATGTGGATAAAAAACTGAAGGATCATACCCTTTTACAGGCAATAGCCCGTGTGAACAGAGTGTACACGGATAAGGATTTCGGTCTGGTCGTGGACTATATAGGAATTTTCAAAAAGCTGAATTCTGCTCTGGATCTGTATAGCGATGAGCAGTCCGGTATGAACCTGTTCAACAAGTCTGAAATCCATGCGGCTATCTCTGCTGTTGCGGAAGAAAAGGACAAACTCGCTCAGGTCCATCAGCAGCTCTGGAAAATTTTTAAGGGAATTGCTCCTGATGAATCCAGCGCCAATGTCTGGCAGGAACGCCTGAGAGAGTATGATGTGCGTAAGGACTTTTACGAAAAACTGTCTGCATTTGCAAAAATGGTGGACTTCATGTACTCCAGCTATGAACTGTTTAAAGCCGTTGGATTTGAACAGGCAGAGGCCTATCGCAAGGACTATTTGTTCTTCAAGAAATTAAAAGATAGTGTAGCTCTGCGCTTTAATGATCGTGTAGACTTCTCACGGTATGAAGATGGCATTCGTCAGCTTCTGAATGCCTATGTGAATGCGGAAGATGCCAAGATTTTGATTGAACCTCTGGATATTACCAACAAGGAGAAAATGGAGGAACAATTGGCACGACTGGGTTCTAACGAGGCCAAGGCTGAAGCAATCCAGACCCGACAGGTTGAGGTCTTGGAAAGTCAGCGGTATGTGGATCCGATTCGTTATATGACCTTCATGGAGCGCATCAAAAAGACAATTGCTGACTATATGGAAGAGCGCGATAGTGAAAAATATCTGTCTTCAATGGAAAAGATGGCAGAAGATTACCGGGCAGGTCGAAATTCTGTCAAATATCCTGAAAATATCATGGATGACAGCGATGCAAAGTCTTTCTATGGTGCGGTTTGTGCTGGTATTAAAAAATCAACTGGAGCAACAGATGTAGAAATTTCGGAGGAATTAGGACAATTGGCATTGGATATCAAAGCCGTTATTGTAAAACATACAAAACGTGACTGGCGAGAAAATGTCATTGTACACAGAGACATTAAAAAGGCACTTGATGATCTTCTCTTTGATTATATGGAAGACCATAAGCTGGAATGGAGCTTAGACACTATTGATATCATCATTGATGAAATTATGATGGTGGCTAAGAAGGGCTATTAAGCATGGAAACGGTTAGTATTACATTACCATCATCTAAAAAGATAGTCAGTGTCAAGTTGGATCGAAAATCTATGAAGACTTGTCGTTTAAAGGTTTACCCATCTCAGGAAATTGTATTGTCTATGCCGAAAACAGTTCCGACCACGTGGGCTGAAGAGTTTTTAGTGGATAAGGGTACCTGGATTGAATCAAAACTAGATGCTTTTCGGAAAACTGTTGGATATGCAGCGACTGATGAAATCAGAGATGGATTTTCAATTAAGTTTCTTGGTGAAGATATGCTTTTCGTTGTTACTGAATGTGAAAAAGAAAAAGTATATTCAGAAGGAAAGATCATTCATATCTGTTGCCAGGATGCGAATGACCAGTCAAAAATTCAGAGACAGTTTGAAAATTGGTGGAGAAAACAGGCGAAGGCGCTCCTTCAGGAACGAACAGAACATTGGTACCCTATTATTGAAAAATACGGTATTCCTATGCCAAAGGTTTCAGTCCGTAAAATGAAAACTTTGTGGGGCAGTTGCAGCGTAAATCGTGGAATAATAACGCTAA
>OGSD01004035.1_pt1 | contig 10353 bp, 8 predicted proteins | sample 1553571 | NCBI WGS metagenome assembly OGSD01 (sample SAMEA2580072, study PRJEB22360) | human gut metagenome | biome: human gut; feature: human-associated habitat; material: faeces | place: Denmark | collected 2008/2010 | reverse complement strand
ATAAACTGACCGGCACCAAAAGTACCCACTTCAACCACTTCTTCTTCCAAACCGGTCGCCATCATGTGAATTTTCGTTCCCTTTTTCACGGTACCGTCAAATAAGCGACAGAAAATAATAACCCCTTTATAGGAATCATAAACAGAATCAAAAACTAAAGCCTTAAGCGGTGCTGTATCATCACCCTGCGGTGCCGGTATTTTTTTCACAATCTGCTCCAACACTTCTTCAATGTTCGTTCCTAATTTTGCGGAAATCAATGGGGCATCCTGTGCCTCAATTCCAATGACATCCTCAATTTCATTTTTTACACGGTCCGGGTCAGCACTCGGCAAATCAATTTTATTGATAACCGGCATAATTTCCAAATCATGGTCAATTGCCAGATAACAGTTTGCTAACGTCTGTGCCTCAATTCCCTGTGCCGCATCGACAATCAAAATGGCGCCCTCACACGCCGCCAGACTTCTTGATACCTCATAATTGAAATCCACGTGTCCCGGTGTATCAATCAGGTTAAACAAATATTCTTCACCGTTTTTTGCCGTGTACGCCAGACGAACTGCCTGTGATTTAATCGTAATTCCACGTTCACGTTCCAATTCCATGTTGTCAAGCACCTGTGCCTGCATCTCACGGCTTGTAAGCAGTCCGGTCCGTTCAATAATACGGTCGGCAAGCGTTGATTTTCCATGGTCAATATGTGCTACAATACAAAAATTTCTTATATGATCTTTTCCAATAACTGACATAATTGTAATTCTTTCCTTTCCTACCACAAATCTATCCCTATCTTAGCATAATTACACATATTTTGCCACAAAAAGTTCCTATCCGCCTTGTCTTTTCCACATTTATGGTGTAGAATACAGATAATTAAATCAAGGAGGGACACAAAATGAGAAAACAGATGGCTAAAATACTAACCGCCGTTTTGCTGCTCGGCACATTGACTGATGTCTCGACTGCAAAAGCAGTGGCACCAAAGCTAAATAAATCCAAATTAACACTTTATATTGGAAGTAATTACACATTAAAAGTAAAAAAAGCTTCCGGCAAGGTAAAATGGACTTCCGGTAAAAAATCCGTTGCAACCGTTTCTTCCAAAGGAAAAGTAGTTGCAAAAAAAGCGGGAAAGGCTAAAATCACAGCAAAAATTGGCAGCAAAAAGCTGATTTGCCGGCTGACAGTAAAAAACCGATCACTTGGAAAAGGAACAAAGGCAAGTCCAAGGTCCGCTTATAACAACAATTCCTTTACCTTCTATGAGGAAGGCAAAAAAATCGGGAAAATTTCCATGCAGTTAGAGTCCTTTGCTTCCGGTGCCGAATCCGCTAAATTAGCAAAAAAGAATTCATCTAATTTAGTTCCAAAATCAAATGAGGAATATTTGTATTTCCGCTTTAAGATTACCTATCATTCGGGTACACAGACAATTAAGGCAAAAGATGTTTTTAATTACTACTACAATATCTTCGGAGCAAACTCTACAAAACAGATGACAAACTTAGATTGGGGATTCTTCTTTGAAGATGTCGATGATTTAGGTCAGGTGCTGTTATCTCCTGGCAACACGATAACTTGTGGCAAAGCAGTCTTGGTAAATAAAGGATTTGCCCCATATACTTACCGTATTCAGACCGGTAAGAACACTTACACTTGGTTTACAACAGCAAGATAATCAAGATAACAAAAAAGCAAGCCTCATAAGCAGACTTGCTTTTTTAATACTAAATTTCCAAAAGAACGCAGCCATGTGCAGAAATTGCTGTCTTTTGATTTGTTTGGATTTTTTCTCCTGTCCATAAGTCATTTGCAAATTCTTTTTCCTGAATCTCAAGTAATTCACTGATATTTACCATGCAGTCAAAACCTGATACATTGAAAATAGCCGCATAATCTCCTGTTTTCCATACAATCACCGTATCATCTCTAATTATCTCTTTTGCCTGTCCTGCCGGTAGTTCAAACAATGCAAGTACCTTTTGGTTGCATAACAGCGATAATGTTTCTTCATCCAATTTGGTTAATTCTGCCCCGAGCATAAGCGGTGACTGGAATATACACCAAAGTGTCATCATTGTCTTCTGCTCATCATAGGTAAGTGCTGACTTTCTTTCATCGCCAAACCCCTTTCCAATCATTCCAAACGGAAGCATATCGCAGTCCGGATATCCACCTTCTCTGGTCAGCCCCTGCCAGTTGTGACAACGGTCAAACATATCACGAAGCGATTCCCAATTATCCCACAAATCATCGGTAATGCGCCACATATTTGCATTTTCATGATAAAACTCATTTTCCTCTACAAGTGCCGGTCCCGGGGACAAACTTAATACAATATCTCTGCCACATTTTTCAATCGCCCGATGAAGCATTTTAATCTCCTCTTTGGAGGAATCTGCATCCATACGACAGATGTCGTCACATTTAATAAAATCAACTCCCCAGTCCGCATAAAGAGAAACAATGGAATCATAATACTCCTGCGCCCCCTCAACACCCGGTGTTACGCCATACATATCGGGATTCCATCCGCAAATCGAATAAGCGTCTGCAATTTCATTTGCTGTTTTATCGGTGCCAAGAATTTTTGTCCTTTGATATGCTGCCTGACGTGGAATTCCTCTCATAATATGAATTCCAAATTTCAGTCCAAGCCCGTGCACATAATCCGCCAATGGGCCAAAACCTTTGCCATCGGCAGAGGATGGAAAGCGTTTAACACATGGCAGTAAACGACTATATTCATCCATCTCCACATGGCAGAACGGAACATACTGAAAGCGCTCTCTCTGCTCGCCGGCCTCATAGGAATACCAGGCAATATCAACAACTACATATTCCCATCCATATTCCTTTAAGTGAGCCGCCATATAATCAGCGTTTCCCCGAACCTGCTCCTCATTTACGGTTGTGTCATAATAATCATAACTATTCCAGCCCATCGGCGGTTTCTTTAAGTTCATGTATACAATCCTCCAATTTTTTCTCTATCGTACTATTTTTTCTCTATTTTTTCTATATTTTTTTGTGACAATACCATGTTAAAATGTGACATTTACGATCATATTCCTATGGTTGTATTTTTTTTCGTTCGTGCTATAATAGATACAGACTTTTGGAGGTATAGATTATTATGAAAATCAGTAATAAGATACAATCAAAAAATGGCTTGAATATTATTATTGTTGGATGTGGAAAAGTGGGAATGACCCTAATCGAGCAATTAAGCAAAGAAGGCCATGACATTACCATTATTGATAAAAATGCAGCGAAGGTTCAGGAAATGTCCAATCTGTATGATATTATGGGGCTGGTCGGAAATGGTGCCAGTTATAGTGTACAGATGGAGGCCGGAATTGAAAACGCTGATTTAATTATTGCGGTAACAGCTTCTGATGAATTAAACCTGTTATGCTGTACAGTTGCCAAACAAGTCGGAGACTGTGCTGCGATTGCCCGTGTCCGCACACCGGATTATAGCAAAGAAGCCGGATACCTAAGAGAAAAACTTGGTCTCACCATGATTATTAATCCGGAATTAGAAGCTTCCCTTGAGACAGCCCGTATTCTTTATCTGCCAACAGCGTTAGAAGTAAACTCTTTTGCTCATGGTCAGGCAGAAATTGTAAAATTTAAAATTCCGGAGGGAAATTTATTAGACGGAATGACAATTGCCACCTTAGGAAAAAGTATTACAAATGATATTCTTATCTGCGCCATCGAACGTGAAGGTGAAGTTTATATCCCAGGCGGTAATTTCCAAATGGCAAAGGACGATATTGTTTCTTTTGTTGCTCCAAGACGCCATATCCGCAGTTTTCTGAAAAAAATCGGCTTTAAAACCAAACAGGTAAAAGATGCTATGATTGTCGGTGGTGGAAAAGCTTCTTACTATTTAGCCAAACAGTTAATTGCCATGGGAATCGATGTAAAAATCATTGAACAGAACAAGGAACGTTGCGAGGAATTAAGTATTTTACTGCCGGAAGCAATTATTATTAATGGAGACGGCACGGATGAGGAAGTTTTACGTGAAGAGGGAATTGAATATGCACAGGCATTTATTCCATTGACCGGTATTGATGAGGAAAATATTATGCTGACACTCCATGCAAAACAAGTTTCCAATGCAAAATTGATAACTAAAATCAATCGAAGCACTTTTAAAAATGTAATTAGTAAGCTGGATTTGGGAAGTGTAATATATCCACGTTACATTACATCCGAAGCAATTATTGCCTATGTACGTGCGAAAAAGAATTCGACAAACAGTAATATTGAAACTTTATATCATATGTTTGATAACCGCGCAGAAGCCATTGAATTTTGTGTTGATGAACCATCTTCTGTTACCGGTATTCCACTAAAAGATTTGATGTTAAAAAATGATTTGCTGGTTTCCTTTATCTATCGAAACGGCAAGGTTCAAATTCCAAGTGGTTTGGACACCATTGAAGTTGGTGACACCGTTATGATTGTTACAACCCATACCGGTTTAGATAATATACAGGATATTATAAGGAGTTAATGAATTATGAATACATCAATTATCCGCTATATTGTCGGATATATTTTAAAGATTGAGGCAGCACTTTTACTGATTCCTTCCATTGTAGCTGCTATTTACCGCGAACCGGAGGGGTTATGTTATCTTTCTGTTTCCGCTCTGTGCATCTTCCTTGGTGTACTCCTCTCTTTCCGGAAACCGAAAAATCATGTTTTTTATTTAAAAGAAGGCTGTGTTGCCACATCCTTAAGCTGGATTGTACTCAGTTTTTTTGGTTCCATTCCATTTTTACTGACCGGTGAAATCACATCCGTACCGGATGCTTTGTTTGAAACCATTTCCGGTTTCACAACAACCGGAGCCAGTGTTTTAAATAATGTGGAAGCACTTTCCCACTGCTCGCTTTTCTGGCGCAGTTTCACACACTGGGTTGGCGGCATGGGTGTTCTGGTCTTTTTGCTTGCTGTCATTCCACTGAGCGGCGGTTCGCATATAAATCTGATGCGCGCAGAAAGCCCGGGACCATCTGTGGAAAAACTGGTACCAAAAGTCCGTTCAACTGCACGGATTCTTTATGTTATTTATTTGACACTCACCATCATTGAGATTGTTTTACTTCTCCTTGGTAACATGCCTTTGTTTGATTCCCTCACCATCAGTTTTGGTACAGCAGGGACTGGTGGTTTTGGAATTAAAAATGACAGTATGGGCAGTTATTCGGCTTATTTACAATGGGTTGTTACTATTTTTATGATTTTGTTTGGTGTGAATTTTAATGCCTTTTACCTGATTTTATACCGTAAATTTAAAAAGGCATTCCGCATGGAAGAAGTCAGATATTACTTTTTAATCATCTTCGCTTCCATCGCAATTATCACTATGCAGATTCTCCATACCTCTGCCGGTATTTTTGATGCACTGCGCCACGCTTCTTTCCAGGTGGCATCCATCATTACAACAACCGGTTATTCAACCATTGATTTTAACCTATGGTCACAGACATGTAAAACGATATTAATTCTCTTGATGTTTGTCGGTGCTTGTGCAGGCAGTACCGGAGGCGGAATCAAGGTGTCACGTTTTGTCATTCTTTGCAAGACTGTAAAAAAAGAATTGAATGCTTATATTCATCCAAAAAGCATCAAAAAAATCAATTTTGAGCACAAAACAGTAGAACATGAGGTAGTACGTGCGACAAATGTGTATTTTATTACCTTTATGATTCTGTTCGCGTTTTCTGTGTTTGCAATTTCCTTTGATGGCAATGACTTAATTACGAACTTTACTGCCGTGGCAGCTACAATTAATAATATTGGTCCCGGTCTTGAACTAGTCGGCCCTACCCAGAACTTCGGATTGTTTAGCGGATTTTCCAAATTTGTCCTGATGTTTGATATGCTTGCCGGACGATTGGAGTTATTCCCGCTTCTCCTTCTGTTCCATCCTACTTTGTGGAAGGAAATTGCTTCCGGGAAGATAAGGAAGTTAAAGAAGTAAATTCATATTATATATTTCCGTAATTTAACAGAATCCGGTTACCTTCTCGTGGGCGCTCTCGCTTGTTGAGATGCGTAGCAGCAGGGGTACTGAAACTACCAGTACCTCCTGCTGACGCACTCAAAACCCACGTGAAGATAACCGGATTCTGTTAAATTACTGGAACGCTAATGATATGAATTTTAGAAATAACTTACAAACTTTTGTCTGTAAATTTGTTAAAGTAAATGAGAGGAACTTGTCAAAACAAATTGACAAGTTCCTCTCACTATAATTTATTATCTGTAAATAATATTCCCAGAATTAGAATTTACCAGCTTCTGCTGCTTCCTGGATGGAAACGGCTACGGCTACTGTCATACCAACCATCGGGTTGTTGCCGGCACCGATAAGTCCCATCATCTCTACGTGAGCAGGTACAGAAGAAGAACCAGCAAACTGTGCATCACTGTGCATACGTCCCAATGTATCCGTCATACCATAAGAAGCAGGACCGGCTGCCATGTTATCTGGATGAAGTGTACGTCCTGTACCACCACCGGATGCTACGGAGAAGTACTTCTTGCCCTGTTCAATACACTCTTTCTTATAAGTTCCTGCAACCGGATGCTGGAAACGAGTAGGGTTTGTAGAGTTACCTGTAATGGATACGTCTACGCCCTCTTTGTGCATGATAGCAACACCTTCCTGAACGTCGTTTGCTCCATAGCAGTTAACTTTAGCACGAAGACCTTCCGAATAAGATTTACGGAATACTTCTTTTACTTCGTTCTTATATGGGTCATACTCTGTCTCAACGAATGTGAATCCGTTAATACGGGAAATAATCTGTGCTGCATCTTTTCCAAGACCGTTCAAAATAACGCGAAGCGGTTTCTTACGAACTTTGTTTGCCTTCTCAGCGATACCGATAGCACCTTCTGCTGCGGCAAAGGACTCATGTCCTGCAAGGAAACAGAAACACTCTGTCTCTTCTTCCAAAAGCATTTTACCAAGGTTACCATGTCCAAGACCTACTTTACGTGTATCAGCTACTGAACCAGGAATACAAAATGCCTGAAGTCCGATACCGATTGCTGCTGCTGCATCTGCTGCTCTCTTGCATCCTTTTTTGATTGCAATTGCAGCACCTACTGTATATGCCCAGCAAGCATTTTCAAAACAAATTGGCTGAATACCTTTAATCTGGTCATATACATTCAAACCAGCGTCTTTCGTAATCTTCTCTGCTTCTTCGATAGAGGAGATACCATACTCAGCTAATACGCCATTGATTTTATCAATTCTTCTTTCATATGATTCAAATAAAGCCATTATTCTATCCTCCTCTATTTATTTAAGAACTTCATCTGTTCTAGGGTCGATGATTTTAACTGCATCATCTACACGGCCATACTGTCCGCAAGCTTTCTCGTAAGCAGTATTTGGGTCATCACCTTTTTTGATGAAATCTGTCATTTTACCAAGACTTACAAATTTGTAACCAATAATCATGTCTTCCTCATCGAGAGCGATTCCGGTAACATAACCTTCTGCCATCTCTAAGTAACGAGGACCTTTTTTCAATGTACCATACATCGTACCAACCTGAGAACGAAGTCCTTTACCAAGGTCTTCCAAACCAGCACCAATTGGCAAACCATCTTCTGAGAATGCACTCTGTGTTCTACCATATACAATCTGCAAGAACAACTCTCTCATAGCAGTGTTGATAGCGTCACATACAAGGTCAGTATTCAAAGCTTCCATAACCGTTCTTCCCGGAAGAATCTCAGATGCCATAGCTGCGGAATGAGTCATACCGGAACATCCGATAGTCTCAACCAAAGCTTCCTGAATAATACCCTCTTTTACATTCAATGTAAGTTTGCATGCTCCCTGCTGAGGTGCACACCAGCCTACACCATGTGTCAAACCAGAGATATCTTTAACTTCTTTTGCCTTTACCCATTTTGCTTCTTCTGGAATCGGTGCACAACCATGGTTCACACCCTGAGCAACTGGGCACATGTTTTCTACTTCTTGTGAATAAATCATGTCATAACTCCTTTCAGAATTTTGTTCCTATACTTAAAAAGCATACAATATTTCGACATCTTTGTCAATGTTTCGAGACGACTTCGCCCTGTTTTTTGTAAATGCTGCCAGCCGGTATCACTCCTCGAACACTGGACAATGGATATACATTGCTGTTTGCTCCGATAATAGAACCCGGATTTAAAATACTGCCACATCCAACTTCCACACAGTCTCCCAAAATCGCTCCCATTTTTTTCAGACCGGTTTCAATTTTTCCCTCACCGGATTTAATTACAACCAAAGTTTTGTCCGATTTTACATTGGATGTAATGGAGCCGGCTCCCATATGGGACTTAAATCCCAAAACCGAATCTCCTACATAGTTATAATGAGGAACCTGAACCTTATCAAATAAGATGACGTTTTTCAACTCGGTTGAATTTCCAACAACTGCGCCTTTTCCAACAATGGCATTTCCTCGGATAAATGCACAGTGACGGATTTCCGCCTCTTCATCAATAATCGCCGGACCATGAATGTATGCAGACGGTGCAACACTAGCAGATTTCGCAATCCAGATATTATCCTCTCTGCACTCAAACTTATCTGCCGGCAATGTTTTTCCAAGTTCTAAAATAAACTCACTAATCTTTGGAAGCACCTCATACGGATAGGTCACTCCCTCAAAAATTTTTTCTGCAATTGTATGTCCTTTTTCAAATAAAACATCACATGCAATTTCTTTCATTAATTCTGCCCCCTATGGATTTATTTGTTTTCGTATTTCTTCAACAAGTCACGGTTCTTAATTTCATACTTATTAAAGAAAAAGGTATCGCCTTTTTTATCCCACTGTTTCGGAGAATATTTTGGAACATACCAGTCTTTGCTTTCAAAATATTCCTGAAGTTCCTTGGATTTGAATTTGCGTCCATGTCTTGCATATAATTCATTTTTTGCAAGATTGATTTCGGATTTACTCATACCGCTTAAATCACTTTTTGTTAAATACTCAGTATCACTGTTTGGAAATATGTAAGTATCATCATCAACCGCAGTATCATCATCCTCAATGTCCTCATCCGCATCATCAAAGTCTTCAAATTCTTCACTATCTCCAACATCAGATGGTGCTTCTGTCGGTTCTATACCCCAGAAAGAATCCTGTGTCGGTGTAGGCGTTGGCGATGGACTTGGCGAAGGTGTTACTTCAATCTGGTTCGGAATCTGATGAGAAATGTTTTGACTAAAATGCAATTTCACATCATCGCTTCCTGTCATCACAAACTGGTCATCTGTCTCAAAATTTCCTGTATAAATCATGCCATCGCAAGTAATGGTATAACGGTCATTCGACTCCGTCCAATTTAATACTTTACTGCCTTCTCCGCCTCCAATCATCTGACCGGAACCATCCGCATTAATCGTCATTGTCAACCTGATATCATCCGCTTCTTTATCCTGCAAAACAGCGAGATCATGCAGAGACCGCAGTCCGTCTTCCGGCGTTGTGGCAGCAAACTCATACCATGTTCCCTCTAATTTTTTACCGGAATCCATAAATGGCAGTTTAATTACACCAGTAAGAATTAGAATAACAGCAATGCCAATCAAAATCACCGGGATTGTTATTTCAAGAATTAATCCAAGATGACTTTTCTTTTGCTTTTGCGGTTTCTGTGGCTTATTGAAAGATGTTTGTGCTGCCATGTTCTGTTTGGCTGCCTGTACTCTTTGCTGTGCCTGCGCTTCCTGTTGCGCCTGCACTTGTTGCTGCATTTGCTGTGCCATCTGCGCTTCTTGCTGCGCTGCCGCCTGAATCAAATCGCAGCCACACTCTTCACAGAATCGTGAACCCGGCTGGTTTTGATGACCACAATTCGGACAAAATGTAATCTCCATAATCCTATTTCCTCTTTTCTTAATTATTAAGTTAAAATAACATAAAATATTATATCACTGCCGGTCTAATAATGTCTAGCAAGAAATTCTAATCAATTGAAACAGGATATTTGCTTTGCAAATATAGTTTCAATTGTTTTGGAATTTCTTGCTTTCATTTTAGTTCAAGAGGACACTTCCTGTGTTCTCTCTAGATGATAACTTCTCCTGCTGTGCAAATTAGTTGTTTTCTTTTGCTGCAAGTAAGGCTTTTAATCGAGCAATTTCACTATCTCTTTGCGATAGTTCCTCATCCTTTTCCTGAGTTACCTTCGACAATTCCTCGTCTTTTTCCTGAACTACCTTTTTCAGCCTCTCAATTTCCTGCTCCTTGACTTCGTTCATACTATCCACGTATTCTTCCACCGTACCTTCTGATAACA
>OGSD01004033.1_pt1 | contig 10359 bp, 9 predicted proteins | sample 1553571 | NCBI WGS metagenome assembly OGSD01 (sample SAMEA2580072, study PRJEB22360) | human gut metagenome | biome: human gut; feature: human-associated habitat; material: faeces | place: Denmark | collected 2008/2010 | reverse complement strand
GACACAATGAACGTTTAGTAAAGAATTAAAAACATTAATAAAATGAAACAGAAAGAGACATATCCTTAAATTAGGAATAATTAGGATCTGAATCCTTATGCCTTTGTTTGCACTCCATTAGAGTCCGGACTCTTAACCCTTCTATTTTACAACAACGGCCGATATTCCCAATAACATTCAAAAACCGTGTAAAGCGTGTAAAGCGGCATTTTTTTACACACTTTAACGCGGAAATGGCCTATTTAGGCACATAATATTCTGTATATCTTCAAATTAAATGAAAAATCATTCTTTATAAAAACCGTGCAAAGCTGTTTTTTTATTTTTTCAGCCTGTAATTTTTCGTTCGTAAATCGCTTTGAGAATTTATGGATAATTATCCTATGATTCCCCAATAAATACCGGAGTCTCGACAGATCGAAGCAAAATACGTTAGACGTGCAACCCGAAGAAAAAGGGGATTTTTCGGACGGTTGTATAAATGCCTTCCATATAGTTACCGAAATCGCGGAAACATTGCTTCGTTCGGAAAAATTTTCGCGGCTCGAATCCTTACCCATTCCCGTAACACAGTTTATAAATATCCTATCACCGTATTCGTTCGGTCTCGGATCGTTGCGATCCCTATTCCATGCAATCCCGTCTCCGGGTAAGGGAGAAAATCGGCAGTATTCGGAAATCGAATCGGACAAGGACGAATTTCCCGCCGTAACTTTTCATAACGGCGTATCGGTGTTCCGAGGGGGTGCCCTTAAATGAGATAAGCCGAACGGATTCCTGCGGGTAGTCGCTACCTATCAGCCCCGGCCCGGAAAATACGGACATACAAGTCACTGTTATTGCGGCCATAATAATCGGATCGAAAAGTTTTTATATCTTTAAGGCGTAATCGAAACCGTTACCGAATGAAATAAACAGAGAAAAGTTTTATAATACATATTCAAAGCGTTAGCTTTTATTCTTGTTTTTCGAAACGTAGGAAATTTCAAAAACACCCAAGAGTAAAGCGTAAACGCTCACGTCCAACGACGTGGGCTTTACTGTTTGGGTGTAAAGGTTATCCTACGACCTCGAAAAACAAACAAGTTTAGTCCACGTTTTTTATGCCTGTACACGAAACATTCAGCCGATGGATCGACGATACGATCCGGCTGCAAGAACAACGCAAACGAACCGAACAGGCCGAGCGCCATCGACGGCTCCGGGCGTTCAACGCCTTTATCGACGAACTGGTTCCGCTCTATGAAGCCCACCGGGACGAGTTCTACAAAACCCGCATCGCCGGGTTTGTCGAAAAACATCCGTACCTGAACAACGCCGGAATACTGGACGTGATCGGGAAAGCCTGCCACGAAACCTATCACTCTAAATTACTGGAACACGCATGGGCATGCACGCCCGAAGGCCGTACGCGACTGGCCCGCTTTATCGGGTCGCTGCCGGATATTCCCGACCGCGAACGATTCCTAACAGGCATTGCCCGCGACCGCTACGAAATCGAAACGGAGCACGTCTGCCGCAGGTGGAGCAAAGACGCTTTCCATGACAAACGGATCGACCTGCTGATTCGCGGGAACGGCTGGCAGATCGTCATCGAAAACAAAATCTATTCGGAGGTCGCAACGATCAAGCGGCATACTCAGTTGGACAATTACCGCCGGTATGTCGAAAAGACGATGCCGGACGATTACGACCGGACGCTCTTTATCCTGTTGAGCCACCGCGACAACAGCGCCTACTGCGGCGATTGCTGGCGCTATGCCGACTATTCGCACGTGTTCAATTCCCTGATCGCCTCGCCGACCGACCCGATTATCGAGAATTATTTGGCGACGCTTTTCCGGCTTCTGTCTCCCGGCTGGGAAACTCCCGATTCGCAGCAGGGCCGGATGCTTTCCTCCCTGAAACGATTTTACCGCAAAAACATTTTAAAACTACAATCCTATGAATAAGATCACACCGCTCGAAACCAAATGTCTGGCCAATATGCCCGTCGTGCTGGATGCCATCGCAACGACCATCGACACGCTGTCGGAAATTCTGAATCCGCAGTACGACCGGATCGAAGAATGCTTGACGGAGTTTTTCGATACGCATAAAAAACTGCGCTGCCAATTAGACGAGAGTTGGGAACGCGGAACGGTTTACGCTTTCACCGATCACGTGACGCGATATAAAAAACGCTATTTGCAGGAGTTGATGCCCGCGCTGGAACTGTATTACTGTATTCCGTTCAGCAAAACGACCAAAAACGGCGTATCTTTTTCTGTAGAGTTCGGCTATACCGCCGATGAAACCCAGAATGTGGTCTATTTCGGGTTGGGCGAAACGGACTCCGCGCAATACCTGACCGACGCATGGCTCGAAAAGATCAAAACCGAATCCGCGGGCGATTGGGAGATTTATACGGAAGACGGCTATATCGAATTTCAGATTACGCCCGACGATCAATTGACGGACGAAAAGATCGTCCGTTGCGGGGAAGATTTCAAAAACCGCATACTGAAACCTCTATTGAAACAACTGCAATAAACCTTATTTAAACTTAAAAATCTATGAAAAAACTATTTTTAGCGATGCTTATCGGCGCCGTGGCGCTGGTAGGTTGCAGTAAGGACGACGGCGGGAACGAGGGCGGCGACCCGCTGGTAACGAATGTAACGCTTCCCGCCGCGGGCACTTCGTTCGCTTCGGGCGAAACCGTCACGATTACGGGCAACGGATTCACCGCGTCCGACGCGATCCTGTTCCGGGTGCCGACCAAAGCGACCGCCCCGACGACGGACATCCGCGCTACGATTATCAAAGTGACGGCAACCGAACTGACGTTTGAAGTGCCCGAAAGACTGCCCGCCGGAGAAAATTCGGTGATTCTCAAACGAGGCGCCTCCGAAATGACGCTGGGTAAAATCTCCATCGAGGCCGAAGAACCGACTCCGGGGCCAGAACCGCAAACGGCTATCCTGTACGGTTTCGGGATCAAAGACAATCATACCGTAGTTTATCGAATCGACGCGGAGAACGGCGTGTTGACCGAAATCGCGGCGCTTCAGGACGGGGAATACCTCAGCGGCGCGGTGACGATCCCCGGCAGCGGCATGATCTTCGGTATCGCCCGCGAGGAAGCGTTGGGGGCCGGGGCGGTTTGTCGTTTCGATCCCGAGACGAAAACCTACGAGGTGTTGACGGAAACGATTCCCGATATTGAAATTCTCGGCGTTACGAAAGATAAACTTTACGCGCTTTGCGTCGGCACATCCGCCGTTGCCGCCGATACCGAAATTTCGCTGTCGGAAATCGACCCGCAGACCGGAGCGATCGACAAGGTAACGTTCGGAAAATTCCTACCTACGACCACACAGGATATAGGTTGGAGCGATTACGGAACGTTGGTATACGATCCGCAAAGCGACCGACTGCTGACTACTCCCCGTATTTACGACGGAGAGAATGAAGATTTTCACCTGTTGGCGTTTGATATGGCAACGCAGAAAGCGGTACTCGGCGAGCGGTTGGCTACGGATAACGTCAATTACCTGTTCCGAAAAGGCAACGACATTTGCGCCGTGTACGAGCGTATCGTGAATTACGGAACGGCAAACGAAAGCGCCGTAACCGATCTTTATACCGTCGATCCGACTGCTATGACGTTAGGGAATAAAATCGGCGGCGACATTGCTGACAGTTGGTTTGGCTGGAATTACGACGCGGCGACCGAACGCATGTACGGTCTCAGCGAAGAAGATTGGGAAACCAAAACCTATTCGATCGGCGTTTACGACTGGAAGGCCGGAAGTTTCAACAAACTGTCCGAGAACGTACAAGTCCAAAGCATTGTTTTAGTGGAATAGTCCGAATCGGATACCCACACGAACGGAGGCTTTTCGGCCTCCGTTTTTGGTTGAAATTTCAATGTTCTGTAATTACAGTTATCGAACGTTAAATTACATAAAAAGGATCAATATTCTTATTACATCACGTGAACGCATGTATAAATCTAAATTTGGGATTATTATTATCTAACGCATTCAAAGTATGAGACCTAGTCATTGTTATTCGAATAAAAATCGCTAGATTTACAATCAATACTTTAAATGAACATTTGCAATGAATGAATTAAATCAGAAAATTTGCACAATTCTTTAGTCTCATCTGTATTATTTAAGTGAGCAATAAACCAATTAGATGTATTCCGTAGTATGTTTTTTTGAATGCTGCTCACTTCCTGAGTTGCATACACCATCCCTATTCTATATTTTGCTCCTTCTTTAGCAGCTCTTACCCACATATCAGATAGGTCCATATTGTTTCCTGCCGGCAAGATATTATGAGCTTCTTCGACATAAACGAGTATTTCAGGGATATCTGAATTACCCTGAATAAAACGCCTCTGATTCTCCCTAAATATTTTAGTCATAATACGATTAGCTGATGATTTATTTAAATCTGGCTCTCCGCTGGATTGATCTATTATTACTAACCTACCAGCCACCAGATGATTATATATATCCTCGGCGTAGTCAACTGTAGTTTCTGCACTATGTTGTTCTGCCGCTTTCCCGATTTTTCGTGTACCATTGGGATATTGGAAAACTCCTATTATCTTTTTCAAATCCTCATCTGCCCATCTATCTCCGGACCCGTTTGGACGGTTAACATATGTCGTTTCAAAAGCCTGATAACCGCTATCTTTGTCTCTAATAAATTTATCGAGAGATTCAAAAGCATTGGCTAATTGATGCAATGATGGATTTGCCGTTGAAAAAGTCTGAGCAGCAGATTGATATTCAGCGGCGTTAGTACAAGAGCTACTTCTCATGGCATTGAGTAAGTTGCTGTTATAGTCAGTCCTGCGGGTACTGGAAACCCTGCGCGTGCGAGAACCGATCTATATGCTAGTACACGTCTATTAAATCGAGTCACAGCACTTCTGTCTGTAGGATCAGGTGTGTCAAAACAAACTTGTAGGAAGTTCTTAATATAAATCGTTGTATCATCAGATAATAGAGAATCTATAATTTCCTTTCCGACCTGTATGTTCTCGTCTCGATAAAAATTAAGTTTCATTAAGACTCTATCTGGATCATTAGGATGTCTTGTGATTCCGTATGTAACAACCTCTTTGGATTTTTCTGCATTTGGAACAAGATGCCAAATATTTTTCAAAGCATTGTTATTGTCTTGAGCATTCTCATTTGCATATTCTCCGTTTGGATCAAAAATAATCTGTCCGATTCTCAACGCAGCATCGTCTTGAGAATGGGGGGATTCTTAATTCAAAAACCGATTTAGCAATAATTTTTGTCGTATTTGATTTTCCAGTTCGGGTCATTCCAAACAAAGCAGACTTTTGACTCAAAAGATCTGCAGGATAAATATAAACAGGAACATTATCGATACGTTGATATTTTCGGTTGGTGGATGCATATCTGACAAATCCTAATTTAACTCGTTCTGTACTATTGAATTTATCCCTATGTTCTTGTTTGTTTGTCGGATCACAATAGTTCACAATTTCTTCCAGTGACTTCCCGTTCGGTTTATAAACCTTCAGTCCTCTATTGGGATAGTAATTTGATATATCACTTCCAAACTTCAGAGTTAAGGGAAGATTCTGGATTCTGAGAATCGTCTTCCAGAAAGAAAGTCCCTATGATTCTACATTGGACACCTGCATACCCCAGCAACACCCGGGTCTTGGCATCCATCGCATTCTCACTATCCCAATGAATTTCAGTTTCCCCACTTACTCGCTGTGCTGTTTCAACCCTTATTCTTTCGGCTTCCTTATCTAACGGTAAAGGAGCACTATCCATAACTCGTAATAAAATAAACGAGGCATCCTCCGTTTTGAAATCAATGTTTTCTGTTTTATTAGGATCAATACGAGTAGCGATCAGGAAACTCAGGCTTGGAATTCCTCCGACCTTTTTGCGTTCACTATCATGGATAATTACCCGTGCAGTTTCATAATTAATTGAAAAAAGTTCCCCCACATATTCATGTGGTTGGATTAATGTTGCGAACCACCGTGAAGTTTCACTTTTTTTATCCTCGGTTCTTCTGTGTGTAATTCCTTGTTCTAGGCTCATAGTTTATACTAGTAACAGCCCACCAAGATATCAGTAAGCAATACAATTTCTCTCGAAAATTAATAATTAATTCTTTCATCAACAAATCTGCAAATAATAAGTTAGCTACGTCATTCTGTGATTTTAGTCTGTTTATTACATCCTGAATTTGTCCGCAATCTTCTCGGTCAGCATATCCATATCCCGGCCAATCTTGTCGTTGGTGATTTTCGCATAAATCTGGGTAGTGGTAATATGCTTGTGGCCGAGCATCTTGCTGACCGTTTCCAGCGGTACGCCCTGAGATAGAGTAACCGTGGTCGCGAACGTGTGCCTTGCAACATGCATCGTCGGGTTAAACGACAATCCGGCGTGCCGTGCAACATGACGCAGGGACATATTCATCGAAGTACAGTCCTTAACCGGAAATACTTTATTATCCGGTAACCGCAAGCGGCTGTACCTCTCAACGAGGCTTCTGGCAACAGGCAGGAGCTTGACCCGGAACTGAGTTCCCGTCTTTGCCCGGTTGTCGATAATCCACATATCGCCCCGTTCGTCCGTATGAATGTCGTCATAGCTCAGTTGCTTTACGTCGGCATAAGACAGTCCCGTAAAACAACAGAACACGAAGATATCCCGGACAATGGCAGTTTTATAATTGGGGACCTGCACGTCCATGATCGCCTGCAATTCCGATTCGGACAGGAAACGGCGGTCGCGATATTTGGCTGCTACCCGGAATCCGGCAAACGGGTCGGAAGCTATCCATTCGTCGTACATTTGTATTTAGTTAAACAATTGAATTATTTTTACAGTATCAAGCATGGATCAAGGCAGGTCATTCGTTGGTTTCAGAAACCGTTAAGAACGTTCCGTCCCCATGCTTTGCATCTTAAAACCGGACAGTTCGTTAGGCCAAGCAGAGCCCGTGTTTGCGACGATGGTTTACAAGATGTAAGTTTTCACTTAAACTCTTTCAGTTATGGTTTATATCGGTATCGACATCAGCAAAAGCAGTTTTGTTGCAGCTTATCCGTCAATGAACGGCTACCGTACCAAGACTTACCCGAACACTTCCACAGGAGTTCGCAAGTTCATCGCTACACTCTCTGTCGTTGAGCATCATTGCGTCATGGAAGCCACCGGTAATTACGGCTTTCTGTTGCTGTACCTGCTTCATCAGAGCGGTATTGCCGTCAGTCTGGTAAATCCCAAGCAGATCAAGCATTTTGCCCGGATGATGATGGCCGTTACCAAGACCGACGAGAAAGATGCCTGTATGATCGCCATGTATGGAGAGAAGATGAATCCTCCCATTTACAAAATGCCCTCGCAGGCTATCATTCTGCTCAAACAGAAAAAGACCGTAATCCGTCAGTTGCGTAAACAACTCGTTGCTTCAAAGAACCTGCGTGAATCGCTTGTCGTACTGCCTTATCGGGACAAAGCCTGTGTGCGGGCATTGAACAAGACCATTGACTTTCTGACCAAGCAAATCGAACAACTCGAAGCGGAACTGGCAGAGATCGCATCCGCGGAGTTCGACAAGCAACTCAAAACCCTGACATCCATCAAAGGAATCGGCATTACGCTCGCTACGTCGCTGATCCTTACAACCGGAGGGTTTACCTATTTCGACAATGCAAAGCAACTGTCCCGCTTCATTGGAATATGTCCCACCTACCAACAATCGGGTACGTCTGTAAACATCAAAGGGCATATAAACCGAAACGGTGATGAAAACCTGCGTTCATTACTCTATGTTGCCTCGTGGTCGGCTCTGCGATCAAATGCGGCCTGTCGGGAATGCTATCTCCGATTGAAGGTCAATGGGAAACCATCCAAAGTCGCTCTGATCGCGGTGGCAAACAAACTCGTTAGACAAGCTTTTGCTATTGCCACTACCGACTCAACATATATCGACGGGTTTGTCTCGATTAAAAAATAAATCCCGGTTCATTATACTCATATTGCAGAAACGCTGCAAGGCGTCTGTACTGCTTACGGTAGTTTTCCAGCGTGGAGGCTTTGCGGTCTTTGCCGACGCGGTTCTTCTCGAAATCGTTCAGGTACTCATCGAATGTTTGCAGCAGGAGCTGATAGCCGTCCCCGAAACCCAGCCATGCATTCTTGACCTTTTCGGCAGTAACGTACGCATCCCGGTCGCAGATACGCTGGTACTGCTTACCGATATTGGTCTTGATATTCTCCAGCTTCTCGTTGATACGTTGGGCGACGACGCTTTTACCTGTGGCTTTGTTGGCTTTGGTGTCCCACAGCTTGGGCGAGATAGATAGTTTACAACTGAACTGAGAGATCGTTCCGTTGATGGTAATGCGTCCCATAATCGGGGCTTTACCGTTCTGCTCGGCCTGTCGTTTCAGATAGAACAGGACCTTAAAAGTGCTTCTTGCCATAACCCTAAAAACTTTTTGCAATGATACATGACTTAGAGTTATCCGAGGTTATGAAATCCGATGCAAGAAACGGAAAATCAATACATTAAAAGCAAAATCCGGAAAGAGATTGCGGTAACGATTTGGTAACGCAACTCCTTCCGAACTATGCCTTTTCGTGCGTTTTGAACGCTTGACTACTTTTTAATAAATAGCGATAAATCGCAGTAGTAGTGTTGTTTACACTATTTTACTCTCATCCCATTTTTTTAAAGGAGGCCCCCGATGGTTTCCGCTGTTTTTTCCTAATATTTGTTATAAACCGACGGTAAAACGATATGAGCCGCAAACCAGCTAAAAAAAATTTCTGAAACGCATGGGCTTGCTAATCGGCCTAAGCGCGGCGGCGGCATGTGCCGGGCGACGTTCAACGGATCGTTCCTGGACACGAAAACCCATGCGTTGTTCCATACTCCAACAAAGAAAACGAACCGTCGATCACGCTGCTGTACGACAAAGAGCGACAAGAATCCTACCCGATCGACCTGCTCAAAAGCAAAAATCCGTTTGCCTTTCAATTAATTATGACGGTACAGCGGCCGGGATCGACCTGGGACGACCGGGTGATCGTCGACCTTCAATCGCACCTGTTCTATTACGGCGACACTCCGGTCAACCGGAACATAATCCCGGAGAAAATGATGGAAGGCTACTCCGAAGACAGCAATCCCGTGCTGATGCTCGTTACGCTCAAAAGTCCCGAACAGAAATAATCGTTGCCGCAAACGAAACCGGGAGCCTCCGAAGGGGCTCCCGGTTCGCCTATTACCGAAACTGTTAATATTTGTCGCAGCGAATTTCGAAAAACGCCTGCGGATGCAGGCAGACGGGACACTTTTTCGGAGCCTCCTTGCCGACATGGATATGGCCGCACTCCAGACAGCGCCATACGATCTCCTCCTCCTTATGGAAAATCCGGTCGGCCTCGAGGGTTTCGTACAAGCCGCGGAAACGTTCTTCGTGGGTTTTCTCGATCTCGGCGATCTGGTAGAAGCGCATCGCGATCTCACGAAATCCTTCGGCCTCGGCCACCTTGCCGAAACCGGGATACAGATCCATCCACTCGTCGTATTCGCCCTGGCGCGCCTCTTCGAGGTTTTGCAGCGTCGTGCCGATGATCCCGGCCGGATACGATGCCGTGATCTCGACCATGCCTCCTTTCAGGAACTCGAAATAAATCTTGGAATGCCTCAATTCGTTGTGTACGGTCTCTTCGAAAAAGTCGGCGATTTTTTCATAACCGTCCTTGCGGGCCTGTTTCGCATACATGCGGTAACGGTTGGCGGCCTGCGACTCCCCGGCGAACGCCTTCAGCAGGTTCTGTTCGGTCAGACTGCCGATCAAATCTCTTTTTTCCATAATTCGGTCAATTAATAATTATTAAACGGGTGTTTGCTATATGGTATTAAATTTGTTATTATCTTTGGCACAATCAATTTATACAATCACAATGTCAATCATCAATACTTTATTACTTATGGTACATGTACTGCCCCAGCTCCCCTACGCGGCGGATGCGCTTGCTCCGAAGATGAGCAAAGAAACCATCGAATATCATTACGGAAAACATCATCAGGCTTATGTCAACAACCTGAACAACCTGATCCCGGGCACTCCGTACGAGAACATGCCGCTCGAGGAGATCATCGTCAAAGCCGAAAGCGGCCCGATCTACAACAACGCCGCACAAGTGTGGAACCATACGTTCTTCTTCTTCACACTCTCACCTACTCCAAAATCGATGCCAAGCGGCAAACTGGCCGAAGCGATCAATCGTGATTTCGGTTCTTTTGATGCTTTTAAAGAGCAATTTACGAAAGCGGCGGCCG
>OGSD01004015.1_pt1 | contig 10405 bp, 9 predicted proteins | sample 1553571 | NCBI WGS metagenome assembly OGSD01 (sample SAMEA2580072, study PRJEB22360) | human gut metagenome | biome: human gut; feature: human-associated habitat; material: faeces | place: Denmark | collected 2008/2010 | reverse complement strand
GCATCGTCGTGGACGGCATGCAGAAGATCGGCGAGGGCAGTAAAGTCGTATGGCGATGAGAAGTTCGAATAGCGTAATAGCCTGGTCGATGCGGAATTTTCGCATCACCTTCCTGATCGTGGGCTGCCTGTTCGTGTTCGGAATCTACGCCCTTGCGCGCATTCCCAAGCAGGAGTTCCCCGAGTACACGATCCGGCAGGGCGTCGTCGTGGGCGTCTATCCCGGGGCGACGGCCGAGGAGGTCGAAGAGCAGCTGGCGAAGCCGCTCGAACAGTTCCTGATGACTTATAAGGAGGTGAAGCGTGCGAAGACCACCTCCACGTCGCAGAACGGCATGTGTTACGTGATGGTCGAGCTGAACGACGATGTGAACGACAAGGACGAGGTATGGTCGAAAGTCAAGCACGGGCTGGCGGCGTTCAAGATGCAGCTGCCTGCGGGTGTCGCGGCCGTGGTGACCAACGACGATTTCGGCGACACCTCGGCGCTGCTGATCACCCTCGAATCGGACACGCGCTCCTACCGTGAACTGAAAGGGTATATGGACGATTTGAGCGACCGTCTGCGCCGCATCGAGTCGGTCTCCAACCTGCGCCCCTACGGCGTGCAGCAGGAGCAGATCTCGGTTTACGCCGATCCCGAGCGGCTCGCGGCCTACGGCATCGGCGAGAAGACGCTCTCCGCGGCGCTGGTCGCGCAGGGGCTGACCCCGCTGGGCGGCTCGGTGAGCAATGCCGAGACCGAGACCCCGATCCACATCGCGCCGTCGCTGGCCGGGGAGCGGGAGGTCGCCGAGCAGATCGTCTGGAGCGATCCCGAAGGGCACGTCCTGCGGGTGAAGGACGTGGCGCGCGTCGTGCGCGAATACGACGATCCGGACAGCTATATCCGCAACAACGGCCACCGTTGCGTGCTGCTGTCGCTGGAGATGCAGGCCGGGAACAACATCGTGGAGTACGGCCGCGAGGTCGACGAGGTGCTGCACGCCTTCATCGAAGAGGAGCTTCCCGCCGATGTCAGCGTGCAGCGCATCGCCGACCAGGCCAAGGTCGTCGGCGACTCGGTGCACTCGTTCCTGCGCGACCTGTTCGTGGCCATGGCCATCATCATCGTCGTGATGATGCTCCTCTTCCCGCTGCGGTCGGCCATCGTCGCCGCGCTGACGATCCCGATGTCGACCTTCATATCGGTGGGCATGATGTACCTCTGCGGCATTCCGCTGAACACCGTGACGCTCGCCGCGCTGGTCGTCGTGCTGGGCATGATCGTCGACAACTCGATCGTGGTGATCGACGGCTACCTCGATTACCTCGGGCGCGGCCATTCGCGGTGGTTCGCCGCCGTGGAGAGCGCCCGGGAGTTCTTCCCCTCGCTGCTGCTGGCCACGATCTGTATCTGCATGATCTTCTATCCGATCCTCTTCACGATGACGGGCATGATGGGCGACTTCCTGACCTGGTTCCCGTGGACGATCACCATTAACCTGATGGTGTCGCTGCTGCTGGCCGTGATGGTCATTCCGTTCCTCGAGATACTGATCATTCCGGCCGTGCACGTGCGCAGGGACGGCCGCAGGTCGTTCACCGACCGGGTGCACGACGTCTACCGCCGCGTGCTGGCGTGGACCTTCCGTCACGGGTGGCTGACGATCTCGCTCGGCGCCGCCTCGGTGGTCGTGTCGCTGCTGATCGCCACGCAGCTCAAGTTCCGCATGGTCCCCTTCGCCGACCGGGACCAGTTCGCCGTGGAGATCTACCTGCGCCCCGACACGCCGCTGGAACGCACCGGGGCCGTCGCCGATTCGGTTTACCGGGCGCTGCGGGCCGACGAACGGGTGAAGTCGGTCACCTCGTTCGTGGGGTGCTCGTCGCCGCGCTTCCAGATGAGCTACGCCCCGCAGATCGCGGGCAAGAACTACGCGCAGTTCATCGTCAACACCACGTCGGTCGGCGATACGGAGTCCATTCTCGACGAGTACGCCGACGTGTGGGCCGACCGTTTCCCCGAAGCCTACGTCAAGTTCAAGCAGCTCGACTACCAGAACGTGCCGTCGCTCGAATTCCGCTTCTACGGCAGCGACATCGACTCGCTGCGCGCCGCGGCCGACCGGCTGATGGCCCGCATGCGGCAGATGCCCGAACTGCAATGGGTGCATACCGATTACGAGGACCCGCGGGCGATCGCCGAGGTGCGGCTCGATCCCGTCACGGCGTCGCAGCTGGGCATCACGCGCACGGTCGTGGCCGCCAACATGGCCCTGGCGTCGGGCGACGTGGCCGTGGGTTCGGTCTGGGAGGGCGATTACAGGCTCCCGGTGGTGCTCAAGCGCGACGCCCGGCTGGGCGAACGCTCGCTGTCGGACATCGGGGACACCTATGTCTCCTCGCCCGTGCCGGGGGTGAGCGTGCCTCTGCGGCAGATCGCCGACGTGGAACCCGCGTGGAGCCAGTCGAAGATCGTCCACCGCAACGGCATGCGCTGCATCACCGTGACGGCCGACCTGAAACGCGGCGCCAACGCAATGCGGATGACCTCGCGCATCAGCCGGATGCTGAAAGACGAGATTCCGCTCCCGCCGGGCGTCGAGACCGAGCTGGGCGGCGCGCACGAGTTCGACGCCGAGACCCTGCCGCCCATCGCCGCGGGGTTGAGCATCTCGCTGGTGATCATCTTCTTCTTCATCCTCGTCAACTTCCGCAAATTCGGCATCACGCTGGTCGTCATGGCCTCGATGTCGCTGTGTCTGTTCGGCGCGATGGTCGGACTGTGGATCGCCGACTTCACCATCGGGCTGACCTCGGTGCTGGGTTTCATCACCCTGCTGGGCATGATCGTGCGGAACGTGATCCTGATGTACCAGCATGCCGAGGACAAACGCAAGGTCTGCCACTGGTCGGGCAAGCTGGCGGCCTACGACGCCGGAAAGCGCCGCATGGTCCCGATCTTCCTCACGACGGCCACCACGGCCGTGGGCGTCGTGCCGATGATGTTGGGAGGCAGTACGTTCTGGGCGCCCGTGGGTGTTACGATTTTCGCCGGAGGCATCGGCTCGCTGATCCTCGTGGTCACGATCCTTCCGGTTCTTTACTCCAAAATCTACAAGTGATGAAAAAGGCTCTCGTATATCTGATTCTCTGCTGCACGGCCCTTCCGGCCGGAGCGCAGACCCTGACGCTCGACGAATGCCGCGCGGCCGCCGCCGAGCACAACCGCACGCTCCGCGACGGCCGGTTCGAGCTTGAAGCGGCCCTGCAAACGCGCCGCGAGGCGCTGACCGGCTACTTCCCCCAGGGCCCCGCCCCGGGGGGGGGGGAGCCGCAGTGAAAGCGAGCCTGAATAGGGCGCTGACCGGCTACTTCCCGCAGGTCTCGGCCACGGGAGGCGTTTTCCAGGCCCAGCACGGACTGGTGCAGGCCGATTTCGGCATGACCATCCCGCAGCTGGGGACGATGAACCTGCCGCTGTCGATGGTCAAGCGGGGGATTGTGGGCGGCATCACGGCCGTGCAGCCCGTCTTCGCGGGGCTGAAGATCGTCAACGGCAACAAGCTCGCCCGGCTGGGCGAGGAGGTCGGGCGGTTGCAGTTGCAGAAGACCGAGTCCGAGGTGCGCGAGCAGACCGACGCCTATTACTGGCAGGTCGTGTCGCTGCGCGACAACCTTTCGACCATCGAAGCCGTGGAACGCCAGCTGGAGGAGATTCACCGCCAGGTGGAACTCTCGGTCAAGGCCGGGCTGGTGACGACGAACGACCTGCTGCGCGTGGAACTGCGGCAGCAGGAGATCGCGTCGAACCGCCTGAAGGTCGAAAACGGGCTGAAAGTCTCGAAGATGCTGCTGGCACAGCATATCGGTGTCGACTGGCGCGCTTTCGACGTGGCGGCGGCGGAGTTCGGCCAGCCCGAGGCGCCCGCGGCGTTTTACGTGCCGGTCGAGGAGGCGTTGGACAACCGGGCCGAGTACCGGCTCGCCGAGAAGAATGTCGAGGTACAGAAGTACCGGAAGCGCATGGAGCGCGGCAAACGCCTGCCGACGGTGGGCGTCGGGGCCGGCTACCTCTACTACAACGTGACGGACAAGGATGTGGACGACGGGCTGGTTTTCGCCCAGGTGTCGGTCCCCATCTCCGACTGGTGGGGCGGGGCGCACGCCCTGAAGAAGGCCCGCATCCGGGAGCAGCAGGCCGAGAACGACCGGTTGCAGGCCCGCGAGATGCTGGCCGTGGAGATCGAGCGGACGTGGAGCGAGGTGCAGGAATCCTATGCGCAGATTCTGCTGACGCGGCGTTCCGTGACGTCGGCCGCCGAGAACCTGCGGCAGAACCGCAATTTCTACCAGGCCGGAACGGCTCCGCTCACCGACCTGCTGGACGCCGAGACGCTCTACACCCGGAGCCGCAACGACTTCACCTCGGCATGCGCCGCTTACCGGACTTCGTTGGCGCGTTACATGCGCGTGACGGGGCGATAGCGGCCGTCAGCCGCAAAAACGGGCGTCCGGAACCGACCGGGCGCCCGTTTTTTCACTCTTTCCGGGGCGGTTTCGGTTCGAACATGCTCAACAGCAGTCCGCCCATGACGGCTCCCCACAGCGTGCTGTTGAGCGGCGAGGAGGTGATCGGGCACGTGCCGTCGGCGCACCCCACGAAATACCAGTAGAGATAGCCTCCCAAGGCTCCCAGCGCCGCTCCCAGCAGCGTCGGCCAATGTCGTTTCAGCAGTTTCATCTTATAACGGGTTTGCGTTTTCCATTGAAATAACGTTGCGAAAGTATTGATTATTTTCCGGTAAAACAAATTTCCTATGGAAAATAAATGGATCGGAGTCGGCGGATGTCGGAGCGGAGGAGGGATGGAAAAGTGAAAGGTGAAAAGTGGAAAGTGAAAAGTGAAAGGGGGGTCTGACAAGATGGGGTATAGATAGGATTTCACCCCTGCCGGAGAGATTTCTGACAGGGGTGATTTTCATTTTCGTGGGAACTTTTCCGAAAGTTCCTTTTGTTTCTGCGGTGCGTAGGGGACTCGAACCCCTGACCCCGTGCGTGACAGGCACGTATTCTAACCAGCTGAACTAACGCACCATTCCGGTTATTGCGAGTGCAAAGGTATTACATTTTTTTTAGTCTGCAACTTTTTTTTTGATTTTTTGTGCGGCGCGCCGGCGGCATTCGCACCAATCTGCTTAATTCTTAAGGACAAAAGCATTGAAATTTTTTTTGTCGCCTTCACGCTGTCTCGCCCTGTGAAGGGTGTTGACCGCCGTTTTGCGGCTGAAGCGTCTGAACGGCGGCGTGCCGGAAGGGCAAACCGGCGGCGGGGCGGGGATTTACCGAAGGTCCCTGGAAGGCCGAGGTCGAGGTCGGCAAGGAGTGGATCAAGCTCAACGGCGTGTTGGGCGGCACGGTGGAGGGATCGACCGGGTCCGAAATCCGCTTTACCTGTCAGCCCGCCGGTACGATCGGCGAAGATCAAAGCCGGTGCGGCATCATCCTGGTCCGCTATCACAACCTGTCGTGCTACCACCACATCTTCGTGCGTCAGGGCTATGCCCCCATCCGGGTGGCCGGATCGGCCAAATGGCACACATTCAACCTGAAATATCAGGATCACGAGGCCGCCGCGCCCTGCGAGGAGGGTTCGCTCTTCCGCTACGGCAATGTCGACCAGCCCATTGACGCCGTCAACAACCAGTTCGACCGGTTTGCCGACCATGCCACGACTCCGTTCCGGCTGGCTCCCACGAGTTCGGGGCTGACGGGAACCTGGAATGCGGTCCCCGGACAGACCTGGATAACGAGCAAGTCACGCAGTTCGGAGGGCTTCAGCAACATGCCGCAAACCATCGGCGGCAGGCAGTGCCATGTCGCTGAACTGGCGGATTTCGAGGCGTTGCAGAAGAACTGCCAGTTTGCGTTCGGCGTGCTCTACGACGATGCTTCGACCGAGACTTCGCTGAACCTGTCGGACGTGAACGGCTATGCCTGTTACAATGCGAGCAACACGAACAAGGGCATGCGCGGCTGTTTCGTCTTCAATCCTGCGGGAAGTCTCAATTCGGGCGGCGCCGGGGCCAATATCTTCTTCCCGGTGGGCGTGTCCGGATACGGTCGCCGGAAGCATTGCGCCCAGGAGAATGGAAAGTACGGCGTATTGCGTTACGCCGCCCGCAGCGCACTCTATACCTCTTCCGATGTACGTTATCGTCCGCTTTTCCATACCATCTACACCAATTTCGGGGGACTTTACTGGTGCAACCGGCAGTCGAACGGAACCTCCTCGTGGGACATCAATGTTTCGACATACGATTTCAACCATTTCGGGTCGAATGCGTTTCTGATAAGCGACTGGACCGCCGGCGACGGTCCCAATGTCAGCGACGCCTGCTTCGTCCGTCTGGTGGAGTAGGCGGGGACAGGGCGCCGGGTGCGATTTGCCGGAATTGATGCCCGCAACCGCCTTTTTGTCCGTTTGCCGGGGCCGATCGCATTCGCCTCGGACATCCGGAATTTCGCGGAGGACGAATCCGGCATCCGCCGCGAACAACGAAAAAGCCTTGTAAACGATCCGTTTACAAGGCTTCTTTGAATTGTTCCTTCGAACTCTGCGGTGCGTAGGGGACTCGAACCCCTGACCCCGTGCGTGACAGGCACGTATTCTAACCAGCTGAACTAACGCACCATTCCGGTTATTGCGAGTGCAAATATAGTGTATTTTTTTTAATCGGCAAATGGTTTTACGGCTTTTTGAAGAAAGAAAATTGCACGCTTCCGTAACTTCTTAATTGCCAGAACTCATCGAGATCCGAAAAATCCATTTTTTTCGAATGTTCGAAGATCAGGATGCCGCCCGGACGGAGCAGTCCGCGTTCCAGGACCAGCTTCACGACCTGCTCGCTGCCCTCCAGGTCGTAGGGGGCGTCGGAGAAGATCACGTCGAACTGCTTGGCGCAGCTTTTCAGGTAGAGGAAAACGTTGGCCTTGACAGGGTAGAAGTTTTCGATCCCCAGCAGTGCGGCCGTCCGGCGGATGAAATCGTGATGCACGGCGTTGATCTCGACCGCCGTGACGCTCCGTGCGCCGCGCGAGGCGAATTCGTAGCTGATCGACCCCGTTCCGGCAAAGAGGTCGAGCACGTCGCACTCCTCGAAATCGAGCAGGTTGCCCAGCACGTTGAAGAGGTTCTCCTTGGCGAAGTCGGTCGTGGGCCGCGCACGCAGGTTTTTGGGCGGGTTGATCGCCCGGCCCCGGTATTTTCCGCTGACTATTCGCATGTCGTCTGTCTGAATCGTTTGCCGAGCAGTTTGCGCGCCGCTTTCGGGTTGTCGCCCGCAATGCGGAGTTCGTATTCCTTTAACGGGAAACAGCCGTCGAGCCGTTCGAAAAAGTAGGCGGCATCGGTGTCCGTCGCCGCGGGAATCGCTTCGGCCAGCTGCAATTCGCCGCCGTCGTATACCTTAATATATAGAAGTCCCGCCCGGCGGCTCATCCACACGGTTTTGGCCGTATTCGCGGGGGTGTGCAGCAGCGGGGTGGTGAACCGCGCCCTGTCGCCCAGCTTCTCCTCCACCTGCCGCAGCGCCTCGCGGTTTATCGCAGCGACGGCGACGAATTCCGCCTCCGGGTCGCTGGCGACGACGCACTCCTCCGCCGTCGGCGGCATGCCGTTGGCCGCGAGCATCTCGGCGCCCCGCTCCGCGTCGAAGAGTTCGCCCGGCACGAGCATCATGCGGGGCAGCAGCAGCTCGACCGTCACCGGGGCCTCTCCGGCAGGCAGTTCCGAGAGTGCAGGGACCGAAAAAGAGTGTCCATCCAACGAGAGCTGAATGGACACCTTATTGCCTGACTGCAGCGTGTTACTCCCAGTTGCCTGCCTCATTGTTACCGGAATCCATTGATCCGAACTTGACGCCGGGATAGCGGTTGAAGTTGTTCTGCTCTTCGTCGATCAGGTTGATCACCTCCTGACGGTAAGCCAGCGTGTCGAGGAACGCCTTGTAGGGTGCGCGGCACTCCACGACGGGAATCACGACCTTCGACTCGGTGGTGATGATGCCGGCCTCCATGATGAACTGGGCCTTGTTGCCGGTTCCGGGAATGAAACGGAAGTTCTCGACATCCTGACGCGTCACCTTCTTGGGGGCGAAAATGGTGTCGATCACAGCGATTTTGAACTTTTCAATATTCTTTTTGCCCGACTTCTTCAGCATGGCCATGGCCGCCGAGTCGTCTTCGTCGACGATCTTGCGCTCCAGTTCGAGCGTGTCGGTCAGCACGAAAGCCGACAGCGAGTCGAAGCTGGCCGTGAAATGCTGGTACTTGGATTTGAAGGCGCGCTGTGCCGTACGGATATCCTTGATGCGATCGATAACCTGGGCTTTCTTCGCCTTCGTTTCTTTGTCGAACCGGATCGGAGTTGAGATCTGGACGTAGATGACGTAGACCAAACCCACGATTGCTACGGCAAGAATGATTTGAAAGAGTTTTTTCATTTTAAATAAATATTTGTTATTAATTTTGCATCAATTAAAAACCGACGCATGTTCAGCACACGTATCGCGACCCAAATTTACGCTAAAATTTGTTTCGAAACAACTCCCGGACAAAAAAAAATTATAGAAAAGTTGTCCGAATACCTTGCAGACGACGATTTTTCGAGGATTTTCGTGCTGAACGGTTATGCCGGAACCGGAAAAACGACGCTTATCGCCGGACTTGTCGGCGCGCTTAAAGACCTGGGAATCAAACCCGTGCTGCTGGCTCCCACGGGACGTGCCGCCAAAGTGCTAGCCCAATACGCTCAAGAGAAGGCACTTACCATCCACAAACGCATTTACCGCCAGCGCACGAATGCCGATTACGAATCGAAATTCTCGCTCAACATCAACCCCGAACGCGGGGCGGTGTTCATCGTCGACGAGGCTTCGATGCTTTCGGACAACACGCAGGGCGGAGCCGTTTTCGGCAGCGGATCGTTGCTTTCGGACCTCGTGGAGTATGTCCGCAGCGGCCGCGGATGCCGTCTGGTGCTGGTCGGCGACAGCGCGCAGCTGCCGCCCGTCGGGGCCGATTTCAGCCCGGCGCTCGACCCGGTGTCGATGGATGCCTACGGCGGCATCGTCTACGGCACGATGGACGAGGTGGTGCGGCAGGAGGCGCAGTCGGGCATCCTCTTCAACGCCACGCTGGTGCGCTGCATGCTCGAAAACGGCCTTTACGAGATTCCCCGCTTCGAGATGGATTTTCCCGACATCGAGGCGGTCGTGGGCGGCGAGTTCCTCGAAAAACTTCAGGATTGCTATGCCAGATACGGCCGCGACGAGACGATCGTCATCACGCGCTCGAACAAGCGGGCCAACCGCTACAACGAGGGCATCCGCCGCAACGTGCTCTATGCCGAGGAGGAGATCGAGAGCGGCGACATGCTGATGGTCGTCAAGAACAACTACTACTTCCCCGAGCACACCGAAGACTGCCCGATGAACTTCATCGCCAACGGCGACATCGCGCGGCTGAAACGCCTCAGACGGTTCGAGGATTTCTATGGTTTCCGCTTCGCCGACGCCGTGCTCGAATTTCCCGACTACAACGATGCGGAGATCGAGTGCAAGATTCTGTTGGATACGATCGCCTCGGAGTCGCCGTCGCTCACCCGGGAGGAGTCGACGCGTCTTTTCTACGAGGTGGAGAAGGACTACACGGACATCAAAAGCAAGTTGAAACGCTTTAAGGAAATTCGTGAGAATCCGCATTTCAACGCCGTTCAGGTGAAGTTTTCCTACGCCGTCACGTGCCACAAGGCGCAGGGCGGCCAGTGGCGGGCGGTCTTCGTCGACCGCTGCCTGTTCGGCGACGAACCGATGACCCGCGACATGCTGCGCTGGCTCTACACGGCGCTGACGCGCGCCACCGAAAAACTCTATCTGGTAAATTTCGATCCCCGATTCTATGAATAACCCGTCTTCGGAGGTTCATCCTCTCGCCCCGTTCCTGCCCGACGGCGCGCGCGTGCTGATGCTGGGCAGCTTTCCGCCCAAGCGCGTGCGCTGGTCGATGGAATTCTTCTACCCCAATCTTCAAAACGACATGTGGCGGATCATGGGGCTGCTCTTTTTCGGCGACAAGGCCCATTTCCTGGCCGATCCCAAGCATTTCGACCGCGAACGCATCATGGCTTTTTGCCGGACGGTCGGGTTGGCGCTCTACGATACGGCCAGCGAAGTCGTCCGCCTTCGGGACAACGCCTCGGACAACTTCCTGCAAGTCGTGCGACCGACCGACGTGTGCGGTCTGCTGGATCGCCTGCCCGAATGCCGGGCCGTCGTGACGACGGGCGAGAAGGCGACCGAAACATTGGTGGGGCAACTCAGGTGCCAGCGTCCTGCTGTCGGCGGTTCCGCACCGTTCGAATA
>OGSD01004013.1_pt1 | contig 10410 bp, 8 predicted proteins | sample 1553571 | NCBI WGS metagenome assembly OGSD01 (sample SAMEA2580072, study PRJEB22360) | human gut metagenome | biome: human gut; feature: human-associated habitat; material: faeces | place: Denmark | collected 2008/2010 | reverse complement strand
AGCCGCGAGACGGCGCTCCGACCCGTGACGGGGTCGATCGTGTGTGCGATCTTGCGGCCGTCGGGGGTATAGTAGAAGCGGCGGTAGTTGCCCGAAGTGGTGTAGCTGATGTCGGTCACCTCCGCGATACGTTGCAGATCCCGGTCCGAGAAATTGTTGTCGTAAGGGGTTTCGATGCCGATGCGCCATTTTCCGCCCTGCTCGTTCACACCCCGGCAGCGGCCGCTGCCGGCGCTCGGCACCAGGGAGGTTCCGTCTGAGCGATCGTCACCAGGTAGTTCTCCGAGCCGTTTCGTTCGAGCATACGGGCGATCAGGTCGACCATGTAGCCCTTGCCGATCGAGTTGAAGTCGAGCTGGATGCGCGGATCGTCCTTGACGAGCCGGTTCCCTTCGATGCGGATTTTGCGGTAGCCCACCAGCGGCAGGATCGAATCGATGTTCGGTGTTTTCTGTCCCTCTTTTCCGGCGAAACCCCACGCTTCGACGAGCGGTTTGACGGTGATGTCGTACATGCCGTCGCTCAGACGGCTCACGGAGTCGGCGGCCAGAATGTTGTAGATCAGGTGGCTGTCGAGCGAGTCGCTCTCGCCGCGGTTGATGCGGCTCAGCAGCGACGTCTCGTCGAAGATCGACATCGAATGTTTCATCTCTTCGTCGAGCGCCATGACTTCGGTGTAGATTTCGTCGGCCGGCAGGGTCGTCCGGGCTTTGATGCGGAAGGTCGTTCCGAGTACGGAACCCTCGACCGTGACGTAGTGCGTCGACGGGCGGCAGCCTGCCACGCAGAGCAGCGCTGCGAGGAGCAGGACGAGGCGGTATGCGGAGAATTTCATCGTATGGAAAAGTTGAATCCGCGACAAAGATACGGATAAGTGAGAGCAATGTCAAATTTATTTGAACATTGCCGAACGGGAGTGTCTTCGACGAAGTCAAAGATACGGAAAATCGAGCGCGAAAGCAAGCGTCAGCTTGATTATGCCGAGACGAAGTATTAAGACGCAGTCAAAGATACGGATAAGCGAGGGCAAAAGCAAACTCGTTTGCATTTTGCCGGGCGGGAGTATCCAAGGCGCAAGCCGAATATGGCGAATTTCGCGGGAATCGACGCACGAAGCGCGGGCGGAGTATGCTTTTTTTCGGCCAAACAATTGGTTTCTAAATAAATTTAGTGTACCTTTGCGCCACGCTCTGGCGTGATTTCATAGTAAGGGGAATGCGTCGTAGAGTGGAACGAATAAATCTTTCAAAATGGCTTATTTAACAGCAGAAAAAAAGCAGGAGCTTTTCGGTCAGTACGGAAAGTCCAACACCGACACGGGTTCGCCTGAGAGCCAGATCGCGTTGTTCTCTTACCGTATCAGCCACCTTACGGAGCACATGAAGAGCAACCGTCACGACTTCGGTACGCAGCGCGCGCTGCTGCGTCTGGTCGGCAAGCGCCGCCAGTTGCTCGAGTACCTCAAGGAGATCGACATCGAGCGCTATCGCGCCATCATCAAGACGCTCAATCTCCGTAAATAGTACGGGTGCCGGAAAATGGGGCAGTCACTGCGGGTGGCCGCTCCATTTTGCATGAAAATTCAAGATTCGAAGTATATTATTTGACGTTATGGAAGAAAAGAAGCTGTACAACGCCGTTCAGAAGTTCATCACGCTCGCCGACGGACGCGAGATCATGATCGAGACCGGCAAACTGGCCAAGCAGGCCGACGGCTCGGTTGTCGTGAAACAGGGCGATACGATGCTCCTTGCGACGGTCGTGGCCGCCAAAGATGCAAAACCCGACACGGACTTCATGCCGTTGCAGGTGGAATACAAGGAGAAATACGCCGCATGCGGCCGCTATCCGGGCGGTTTCATGAAGCGTGAGGGCAAGGCCAACGACAGCGAGGTGCTCGTAGCGCGTCTGATCGACCGTGCGCTGCGCCCGCTCTTCCCGTCGGACTACCACGCCGAGGTCTACGTGACGGTCAACCTCATCTCGGCCGACAAGGACATCCAGCCCGACGCGCTGGCCGGTCTGGCCGCCTCGGCCGCACTGGCCGTGTCGGACATCCCCTTCGGCGGCCCGATTTCGGAGGTGCGCGTGGCGCGCATCAACGGCGAGTACTGCATCAACCCGACCTTCTCGCAGATGCCCGACGTCGACCTGGACATCATGGTCGGCGGTACGATCGACAACATCCTGATGGTCGAGGGCGAGATGAAAGAGGTTTCGGAGGAGGTGATGCTCGGAGCGATCAAGTTCGCGCACGAGGAGATCAAGAAGCACTGCGCCGTACAGATCGAACTTTCGAAGGAGCTGGGCAAGGACGTGAAGCGTACCTACTGCCACGAGGTCAACGACGAGGAGCTCAAACAGACGATCATCGCCGAACTCTACGACAAGGCCTACGCCATCGCCACGAGCGGCACGATGAAGCACGAGCGCGAGGATATGTTCAATGCATTGGAGGCCGAGTTCGCCGCCCGCTACACGGAGGAGGAGCTGGTGGAGAAGGCCCCGCTCATCCACCGCTATTTCCACGACTACGTGCAGAAGAAGGCGATGCGCAACATGATTCTCGACGAGGGCAAGCGTCTCGACGGCCGTCGCACGGACGAGATCCGTCCGATCTGGTGCGAGACCGACTACCTGCCCGCAGCCCATGGTTCGGGCCTCTTCACACGAGGCGAGACGCAGGCGCTGGCCACCGTTACGCTCGGCACGAAGATGGACGAGAAGGTCAAGGACGAGGTGCTCGTGCAGGGTACCGAGCAGTTCGTGCTCCACTATAACTTCCCGCCCTTCTCGACGGGCGAGGCCAAGGCCGCCCGCGGCCTCTCGCGCCGCGAAATCGGCCACGGCCACCTGGCATGGCGCGCCCTGAAGCCGATGATTCCGCTGGGCGAGGACAACCCCTACGCCGTGCGCGTCGTGTCGGACATCCTCGAGTCGAACGGCTCGTCGTCGATGGCCACGGTCTGCGCCGGAACCCTCGCGCTGATGGACGCCGGCGTGAAGCTCCGCAAACCCGTGTCGGGTATCGCCATGGGGCTGATCTCCGATTCCGAAACCGGCAAATGGGCCGTGCTGTCGGACATCCTGGGCGATGAGGACCACCTGGGCGACATGGACTTCAAGGTGACGGGAACCAAAGACGGCATCACCGCCACGCAGATGGACATCAAGGTCGACGGACTCTCCTACGAGGTGCTGGCCGCCGCGCTGGAGCAGGCACGCAAAGGCCGCATGCACATCCTCGGCAAACTCACCGAGTGCATCGCCGAGCCGCGCGAGGACTACAAGCCCTGCGTGCCGCGCATCGTGCAGATCGTCATTCCGCAGGATATGATCGGTCCGGTTATCGGCCCGGGCGGAAAGGTGATCCAGGACATCCAGAAGACCACCAACACCACCATCACCATCACGGAGGTGGACAACAAGGGCATCGTGGACATCTTCGGCATCGACAAGGAGGCCCTCGACGGAGCGCTGGCCCGCATCAAGGCCATCGTAGCCATCCCCGAAGTGGGCGAGACGTACCACGGCAAAGTCCGCTCGATCGTCGCCTTCGGCGCGTTCGTCGAGATCATGCCGGGCAAGGACGCCCTGCTCCACATCTCGGAGATCGACTACAAGCGCTTCGAGACCATGGAGGAGACGGGTCTGAAAGAGGGCGACGAGATCGACGTCAAGCTGATCGGCGTAGACCCCAAGACCAACAAGCTCAAACTGTCGCGCAAGGCGCTTCTGCCCAAGCCCGAAGGCTATGTGGAGCGTGAGCGCCGCCCGCGTCCCGAGCGCGGTGAGCGTGGCGAACGCCGCGACCGCGGCGAACGCCGGGAGCGCCACGAGCACAAAGAGGAATAAAAAGACTGTTAATGTGGATATTTCGGACGGAAAAAAGCGTTGATTTCCGTCCGGAATATTGCATAATCAGCAAGAGTTTTCTATATTTGCACTGTTCCGCAGCCCGGCAAGCGCCTGCACGGACGGACAACGAAGAACGGACAGCGGGCGGACAGAGAGGCGGCGGAACGAACGAAAGAGGCAAACAAATTCAAAATAAACACATTAACTTTTACCTATTATGAAAAACTTAATGAAATTGAGCGTTGTGCTCGTAGCTGCCGCACTGGCATTCTCGAGTTGCAACTGCTTCAAGAAGATGGCCAAGAACCGGGACGACATCAAGCTGACGGTCACCCCCGAGATCCTGACGCTGAACAACGGCACGGTTGCCGCAGACATCAATGTAACCTTCCCCGTTGAGTATTTCAACAAGAAAGCCATCATCAAAGTTACTCCCGTCATCGTATTCGAAGGCGGCGAAGTGGCCGGCGCCACCCAATACTACCAGGGTTCGAAGGTAGACGAGAACTATGCAGTCGTAGACATGAGCAACGGCGGCAATTACACGCAGCACGTCGAGTTCCCGTACGATCCCCGCATGGACCAGTGCGCCCTGCAGCTCCGCGCCGAGATCAAATGCCCGAAAGGCAAGGCCAAGGAGTTCGTGCTCGTCAACCTGAACACCGGCGCCATCCCCACCAAGGAGCAGGCTGCCGTGCTGGCCGGCAACGACGCCGCTGCCAAGGCTGCCATCGCCAAGGAATTCGGCCTGACGGTAGCTTACGGTCTGAACACCCTGCAGAAGGACCTCAAGTACGGCGACCTGATGGATCAGATGGCCAACAACTACAAGAAGGTCACCACGGTAGTCGACAAGACCGACCTGCTCTACGCCATCAACTCGTCGGTCGTGACGAAGAAGAACGAGAAGAACGCCAACCTCGGCGCATTCAAGGAGAACGTGGACAAGAACCTCACGAACGACCGCGCCACGCAGAACATCGCCGTGAAGGGCTACGCTTCGCCCGACGGTCCGGTGAAGTTCAACGACACGCTTTCGAAGAAGCGCAGCGAATCGGGTAAGAAGGTCGTTGCCAAGCTGCTCAAGGACGCCGGTCTGGACATCGACGCCGCCGCTTACGGCGAAGACTGGGACGGCTTCAAGGAGCTGGTCGAGAAGTCGGACATCAAGGACAAGAACCTCATTCTCCAGGTGTTGAGCCTCTACAACTCGCCCGCAGAGCGTGAGACCGAGATCAAGAACATGTCGACCGTATTCAACGAGCTGAAGAAGGACATCCTTCCCGAACTGCGCCGCTCGCAGATCGTCAACAGCACCGACCTCCAGGGTCTGACCGACGCCGAGATCATGGCTGCATACCGCAACGGCGGCAACCTGACCGTAGAGCAGTACCTCTATGCCGCCCAGGAGCTGGCCAACGGAGCCGAGGAGCAGGTTGCCATCCTGACCGCCGCTTCGAAGAAGTTCAACGACGCCCGCGTATGGAACAACCTCGGCGTTGCCCAGACGCAGGCCGGTGACAAGGCCGCCGCTCTGAAATCGTTCGAGAAGGCTGCCAAGCTGGATTCGTCGAAGGAGCTGAGCAAGAACCTGCTGCTCGCCAACCTGGCTAACGGCAACACGGCAGAGGCCAAGAAGTACGCCGCAGCCGCCGACGCCCAGGCCAAGGCTGCCATGGCTGCCGCCGAAGGCGACTACAAGGCTGCCGCCAAGAACCTCGAAGGCTACAACGCAGCCATCGCCCTGGTTCAGTCGAACGATCTGGCCGGCGCCAAGAAGGCCATCGCCAAGGACAACTCGGCCGACGCCGACTACCTGCGCGCCGTTATCGCCGCCAAGGAAGGCGACCTGAAGACCGCAGAGGCCCAGCTGAAGAGCGCTGTTTCGAAGAATCCCGCGCTGGCCCAGAAGGCCGCCAAGGACATCAACCTGAAGGCGCTGAAGAAGTAATCGGCTTCATCGGATAAAAAAGAGTCTGGCCCGAGAGGGTTCAGGCTCTTTTTTTGCATCCTGCCCCGTGTGCCCCGCAGCAAAAGCGCAGGCGCATCCGTTTTTCGGAGAAGCGGCCCGGTGCCATCCCCGGTGCCGCGTCCGGGCGGCGGCCGATGTCGGACACCGTTAAAATAATTGATCCGGAAACGATGCGGGATCGAATAATTTTTCTAATTTTGTAAAAAACACGATCGTATGGAATACGCCAACCATCTGAAAGAATACGCCCCGGCGTGGAGCGCATCGCAAGTCGACGAAGAGGTCGCACGCATCCGCAAGGCCGCAGAGGCCCGCAACCACAACACCGAGGTCTACAAATTCTGCTACTCGGCCATCGACCTCACGACGCTGTCGTGCAACGATTCGGTGAAATCCGTCACGGAATTCGCCCGCAAGGCCGCGGAGTTCTACCAAAAATACCCCCACATTCCCAACGTGGCTTCGATCTGCATCTATCCCTCGTTCGTCGAGACCGTGGGGCTGGCCGTGGACGGCACGCCGATGAAGATCACGAGCGTCGGCGGGGGATTTCCCGCGGCGCAGACCTTTCTCGAAGTGAAGGCCCTCGAAGTGGCGATGGCCGTGGAGAACGGCGCCGACGAGGTGGACATCGTCCTCAACGTGGGGCGCATGCTCACGGGCGAATACGACGAGGCGGCCAACGAGGTGGAGGTGATCCGCACGGAGATGGACGACGATGTGGTGCTGAAGGTGATCATCGAGTCGGGAGCGCTGAAAACCCCCGAGCTGATCCGCAAGGCGTCGCTGCTGTCGATGCTGGCAGGGGCCGATTTCGTGAAGACCTCGACGGGCAAGATCGACGTGGCCGCAACGCCCGAGGCCGCCGTGGTGATGTGCCAGGCGATCCGGGACTACTACGACAAAACGGGCCGCAAGGTCGGCTTCAAGGCCGCAGGCGGGGTCCGCACGGCCGAAGACGCCGCGCTCTACTACACGATCGTCGAGGAGATACTCGGCAAAGAGTGGCTCACGACGGAGTTGTTCCGCATCGGAGCCTCTTCGGCCGCGAACAACATTCTTTCGGCCATCGAAGGCTCGGAGGTCAAATACTTCTAACCGGCGCGAAACCGGCTGGCGGAGATCTGCGGAACCCTTTCTCTCGGACCGCCCCGTCCTGACGCACGAAAAACGGCGGCCCCTTGCGGGGCCGCCGTTTCATACATACCGATCCCGGCTTACGGAAGCGAATCCGTAATTTCGATGCTCAACGAATCGACCGTCCCCGCAGCCGGAACGCCTTCGGCCGGAACGTCGAGTTCGGCGGGCGAGATCAGGTGCGGAGGTTCCGCGGCCGGCTCGACGCCGTTCAACAATTCATCGCGCCGCACCATCGACTGGAAGTTGTCGCGCCGGATGGCCGCAACGACGATAATGACGACTACCGCCACGGCCACGATAATACCGATCAGTTTTTTAATCATTTTCATTCTCCTCCTTTAAGATCCCGATGGCGCGTACGACGACGTTGTCCACGGGATAGATGTTTGCGTAAAAACCATTGTCCTCCAACGCCGTATTGCGGCCGATATAGGCCCGGAGCTGGGCCTCGATCAGCCTCCGCGAACGGGCGATGTCGCCGTAGCGCGGCGCAACGCCCTTCCGGGCGGCATAGCGGACGAAATCATCCACAAGGGTCTTGTCGCTGTCGAGCAGCGCCTGCAACTCATCAATGGTCTTCACCGCATTGAGCGCCTCACGGTGACGGTCGGCATACTCGATCGTATAGCGGTAGAGGATGTTGCGGCCCGCCACCTCGACGAAATACTTCGTCACGTCGGTCGTATCGGCCGGAATGAACACATCCGGCATGATGCCGCCGCCTCCGTAGACCACCTTTCCGCCCGGCGTCACCCGCTTGAGCGAGTCGGCGAAATGGATGCTGTCGGCCGAGAAAAACTCGTTGTTCCGGTAACGGTTCCAAAGATCCTCCTCGTAGTCCGCGTCGTCCCCGATCGTGTAGGGCTTCTGGATCGAGCGGCCCGTCGGCGTATAGTAGCGCGCCGTGGTCAGCCGCAGGGCCGATCCGTCGCTGTACGGTATCTGACGCTGTACGAGACCCTTGCCGAACGAACGACGACCAATAATCGTACCACGGTCGTTGTCCTGCAACGCTCCGGCGAGAATTTCGCTCGACGAGGCGCTTCCCTCGTCGATCAGCACCACGACCTCCATGTTCTGCGCCGAGCCTTTGCCGTCGGCGTATTCGCGCAGCTGTTCGTGACGGCGGTCCTCGGTGTAGACGATCAGCTGGCCCTCGTGCAGAAACTCGTTGGCCACGGCGATCGCCTGATCGAGGAACCCGCCGGAATTGCCCCGCAGGTCGAAAATCAGTTTCGTCACCCCTTCGGCGCGCAGCGATGCCAGCGCCTTGCGGAATTCGTCGAAAGTGGTCCGCGCGAACTGCCCCAGCTTGACGTACCCCACGCCGTCGGCGATGCGGAAGGCCGATTCGATGCTCCTGATGGGAATGACGCCGCGCACGACCTCGACCTCGACCAGATCGGAGATGCCCTGCCGTTCGAGACCGAGACGGACCGTCGTGCCGCGCGGTCCGCGCAGCATTTTGACGACGTTGTTCTGGGGAATCTTTCGCCCGGCGACAAGCGAATCGCCGATCTCGACAATGCGGTCCCCGGCCTTGACGCCGGCCTTGTCGCTCGGGCCTTGCGGAATGACGTTCAGCACGATGACCGTGTCGGTGGCCATGTTGAAGACCACGCCGATGCCGTCGAACTCCCCTTCGAGAGGTTCGTTCAGAGCCTGCATTTCCGCGGCGGGGATATAGACCGAATGGGGGTCCAGCTCCTTGACCAGCAACGGGATGACGTGCTCGGCGAGCGAGTCCATCGACACCGAGTCGACATACTGGTTCTCGATCAGCGAGAGCGTATAGGAGAGTTTGTTGTCGGGCAGCGCCATGCGGCTGAGCATGCCCTTGAGCTGCGACGTGGTGGTGTTGCGGCCCAGATACTGGCCCAGAACGAGGCCCAGAACGACTCCCGCGGCCAGCAGCAGCGGGAAGAGGACGGTGTGTTTCGAGTTTTTGTACATCGTATGATGGCGCCAAAGACGCCGGTTCGGTATTTAAAACTTATCAGGGTTTCGGCTTGTTTTTGAAAGTATAGGTGAGACCCACCTGCAACAGCGTACGGGTCTGCACGTCGACGTTCTGCGCCCGGTTGTAGTAGAGCTGGAAACTAACCTTCGTGGAGAGGTATTTCGTCGCCTTGATTTCGAGCGTGTTTTCCCAACGCACCGTGGGATGGATCGGCAGGCGGGGCTTGTCCTTGATGTCATGCCCGACGCTGGTGTCTTCCTTGTCGGCCCACTTGTCGTAGGCCTCCAGGTACTTGGTGTAGTCGCTGATCTTGTTCTTCTGGCCGATGTCGGTAATCCAGCCGTAGAAGGAGAAGACCGTCGTGATGTAACGCAGGTAGCCCGTCTTGCCGAACGTGCGGTCGAAACCGATCTCGACCGACGAACCGCCCTCGTATTTCGAGGTCTTCTCGGGGTCCTCGATACCATAGGGATAGGCCGGCTTGATCTCCTTGCCGTCATCGCCCACCTGCCGCATGCGGATCCAGTCGCTTTCGGCAAAGGTGGCGTTCAAGGCGAGCGGAGACATGTTGACCGTGATGGGGAATTTCTTTTGAGGGCTTTTGTAGGTGATACCCAGCGAAATGTCGAGGTAACCCGGGGTCATAAACTTGCTCTTGAGGTGCTTCTTCTCCTGCTCGGAGCGCGATTTGTAACCGTTGACGAACTGGCTGCGGAATTGCAGAATTGAACCGTAAGTCCAGTTCTTCGCCATTTCGAACGCCGGGTTCACCCAGATGACGAACTCGTCCTGATTCTTGAACCATACGCCTTCGCTGTCCATGATCTTGTTGCCGCTCTCGTCGACCATCGGCTTGCCGTCCGGCCCCACGCGCTGCGTCTCGACCTTCATGCGGTTGTAACCCAGCTTGGCATTGAACTTGGTTTCGATGGAAAAGAGGTTCTTCTTGAAGATATGCCGCAGGTTGAAGGTCGCCACCAGCGCAATGGAGTTGTCACCGCCCGACACCGAGATCCAGGGATCGTTGTACGAAGTCAGCGTTCCCTGCAGGCCGCCGCCCAATTCGAGGTAGTTGCGCTCCTTGCGGATTGCGGCGCGCTCGGCCTTGTAGCGGGCGAGGCTGAAATAATCGGCATCGACGGACGTGGACTTCAGCCGGTCGCGGAACGTCACGTTCCGCCGTTCGGCATTGACTTCGTCGATTGAAATCTGGGCCGAGACCGGAACGGAGGCCCCGACGAGTGACGCCAGCGTGAGAATCAGGTAAAAATGTTTCATAACGAAGCGATTGTATTTGATTTTCAATCTACAAATTTATGAATTTATTTATAAAAACTTTAACTTTGTCTGAAAGTTAAACGGAAAGGACCAACTATGAAATATTTCGGAGCGCACGTAAGCGCTGCGGGCGGCGTGGAGAACGCTCCGGCCAACGCACACGCTATCGGAGCCGAGGGCTTCGCCCTTTTCACCAAGAACC
>OGSD01004003.1_pt1 | contig 10429 bp, 7 predicted proteins | sample 1553571 | NCBI WGS metagenome assembly OGSD01 (sample SAMEA2580072, study PRJEB22360) | human gut metagenome | biome: human gut; feature: human-associated habitat; material: faeces | place: Denmark | collected 2008/2010 | reverse complement strand
CGGCAGCAGGTGTCCCCGCTTGCGTGGAGACAACCTCTATTTTTTGCAGATTCCGCCCTTCCCCGTTGCCGCTATAGATGGGGGAAGGGCCGTTTAGTTGGCACAGTCTGATGAGCAGAAGTTCCACAAGGAACGTCTTGCTCGATGCCTGACGATAGTTAAGGTCGGCCTCGTTGCAGAGGCTCATGGCTGAATAGAAAAAGTCCGGCTCCAGTTTTTGCGCCTGCTGCGCCATCTGCTCCTTCACCGCCTCGTCAGTGTCGAGCAGCGGGAGCGTCAGCGGATTGCGGGCCACCATGAGGTCGCGCATATATTGCGCCAGACCGTTGATGAAGAAATGAGAGTCGAAACCGTGGTCGCGTATCTCCTTGTAGACCATAAGAGCCTGCGCCACATCGCCGGCGCAGAAGGCATCAACCAGGCGCGAGTAATAGCGCTCGTCGAGCACATTGAGGTTCTCGATGGTGCTCTGATAGGTGATGTGCCCGCGCGACGAGGCCGCCACCTGGTCGAAAATCGAGAGGGCGTCGCGCATGGCGCCGTCGGCTTTCCGGGCAATCACACCCAACGCCGACCGTTCGGCGGTAATCCCCTCCTGCGAGGCCACATATTCCAGATGGTCAACCATATCGGCTATGGTTATACGTGAGAAATCGTAAATCTGGCAGCGGCTCAGAATGGTGGGGATGATTTTATGCTTCTCGGTGGTGGCGAGAATGAAAATCACATAACCCGGCGGCTCTTCAAGCGTTTTGAGGAACGCATTGAAGGCGGCCGACGAAAGCATGTGTACCTCGTCGATGATGAACACACGGTAGCGCCCCTCGGTAGGGGGCATCTGCACCTGGTCCACAAGCTCGCGGATATCGTTCACCGAGTTGTTCGAGGCGGCGTCAAGCTCCAGAATGTTGAGCGAACGGTTTTCGTTGAACGCCCGGCATGAACTGCACTCGTTGCACGGGTCGCCCTCCGGAGTGGGATGCTCGCAGTTTATGGTCTTGGCGAAAATGCGGGCGCACGAGGTTTTGCCCACACCCCTGCCGCCGCAGAACAGATAGGCATGCGCCAGCCTGTTCGTGGCTATGGCGTTGCGCAGCGTGGCCGTCAGGGCCTTCTGCCCCACAACGCTTGAGAATGTGGTCGGCCTGTACTTCCGCGCCGACACTATATAATTTTCTTCCATCTATCTTCTATCTTAGCACTATAGCTATAATAGCTATTGGCAAAGTTAACTTTTTGGCGGCAAATCTGCAAACAAATGGGGATGGCGAGCGATGCAGATGCAATAGATGACCGGCGCGGACACTGCCGGGGGTGGCCGCAAGCGGACAGTGTAACGAAACCGTACACCATCAAAATGTAAAAGTGCGCTGATTTACAATCGTTTGCATTTTTGGCACGCTGTGTGCCATATATTTTGGGCGTAACACAATTATCGAAATGGACAGAGAAATTCCCAAACAACAGCAACGCCGCGAAGCCATGCGGAAATGGCTGCGCTCACTGTGGGTGATAATCCCCCTGACATGCGCCATAGGCGCGGCATTCCTTTTCACCGTTCCGAGCGTGCAGCGCAGCGCCATAACAGTGGCCGAAGTGACCCTCGGCACCATCGAGACTTCCATCGGCGGCACAGGCCGCGTGGTCCCCGCATTCGAGATGATTATCAACTCACCCATCACCAGCCGCATCGTGGAGGTGTACTGCAAGGCCGGCGACAGTCTGGCGGCTGGCACTCCGCTGCTGCGGCTCGACCTCACCTCGGCCGAAACCGAACTGCGGCGTATGGCCGACGAACGGAGCCACAAAGTGCTGGAAGGCGAGCAGACCGTGCTCAACAACCGCACTTTTCTGAGCGACCTCGAGATGCAGGTGAAAGTGAAGGCCATGAACCTCAACCGCCTGGAGCAGGAGGTGATAAACGAACGCCGCCTCGACAGCATCGGCTCAGGCACCGGCGAACGTGTGCGCGAGGCTGAACTTGCCTGCAGCACAGCACGGCTGGAACTGCAGCAGCTCAAGGCGCAGCTCGAAAACGAGCGCGCATCGCGCGGCAATTCCCAGAAGATGAAGCAGCTCGAACTCAGCATCTTCGACAAGAACCTTTCGGAAAAACAGCGCACACTCGAGGATGCCAAACTACGCTCTCCGCGTGCGGCCACCCTCACCTATATCGCCGACGAAGTGGGGCGGCAAGTGAGCGAGGGGGAGCGGGTGGCTGTGATTGCCGACCTAAGCCGCTTCAAGGTGGCTGCCGAAGTGACCGACATCAATGCCGACGCCGTGCAGCCGGGCGCGGGCACCATAGTGCGCATCGGCTCAACCACTCTGCCGGGACATATCACCTCGGCCGAACCCCTCTCGAAAAACGGCGTGATTGCCTTCGACGTGGCGGTGGACGACGACACCAACCCCAAACTCCGTTCGGGCCTGAAGACACAGGTGTTCGTGCTGCGTGAAGTGCGCGACAACGCCGTACGCATCCCCTACGGCTCGTTTTTCAGCGGTCCCGGTTCCTACGACCTCTTTGTGGTGGAAGGCAACCGCCTGAACAAGCGCCGCGTGAAGCTCGGCGACTCGAGCTACGACTATATCGAAGTGGTGGAAGGGCTCACACCGGGCGAAAAAGTGGTTACATCCGAGATGAAGAAATATGAACACAAAAACAGCATAAAACTTAAATAAATCTTTAACTATGAGTCTGATAAAACTGGTAGGGGTAGATAAGTCCTACCGCACAAAGGAGATAGAGACACTCGCACTCGAGAACGTAAACCTCGAGGTGGAGGAACGGGAATTCCTGAGCATCATGGGGCCTTCGGGCTGCGGCAAATCAACGCTGCTCAACCTCATCGGCCTGCTTGACAAACCCACCAAAGGTGAGGTGCTTATCGACGGCCGCAAGGTAGGAGAGCTTCCCGACGCGGCACAGGCACATTTCCGCAACGCCAACATCGGCTTCGTGTTCCAGAGCTTCCACCTCATCCCCACCCTCAATGTGGCCGACAACGTGGAGCTTCCCCTTCTCTACCGCAGCGGCATCTCTGACAGCGAACGCCGCAAGCGCGTGGCCGAAGCGCTGGACCGCGTGGGTCTGAACCACCGCATGCGCCACATGCCCGGCCAGCTCTCGGGCGGACAGTGCCAGCGCGTGGCCATAGCACGCGCCATCGTAGGCGACCCGCACATAATCCTCGCCGACGAACCCACCGGCAACCTCGACTCGAAGATGGGCGCCGAGGTGATGGACCTCCTCCATACTCTCAACCGTCAGGACGGCCGCACAGTGGTGATGGTGACACACAACGAGGAACAGGCACGGCAGACCGACCGCATTGTCCGCTTCTTCGACGGCCGCCAGATAGGCTGAATGCACAAACCCACACATCTCTCCCAACCACAATTCAACAGCAACCACCAAAAACAGAATCATTCAAAATGAATATCATAAAACAAGCCTGGACCGAAATGCGCGTACAGCCGCTCATCGGCTGGGTTACCGTGGCCGGAACGGCACTCGCCATCTTCCTGATCATGGTGATGGTGATGATCGAGCAGGTGCAGGTGATGCCCGTCGCTCCTGAATCCTACCGCGACCGCTATCTTCATGCCCCCGACATGTGTCTTACCAACATTGAAAAGCCCGACTATTCGGCAAGCTCGCACATGTCGCGCGAGGCTGCGGACCGCCTTTTCATGAATCTCGAATCGGCCGAATGCGCCACCAAATACAGCAACAACTCCGGCACACTCCAGATTCCCAAGGGAATCCCGATGTCAGCCGGTATCAACGAAACCGACGCCGACTACTGGAAAGTGTTCAATTTCAAATTCCTTGCCGGAGCGCCATATGATGAAAAGAGCATGAAGAGCTCCATCGTCATCTCCGAGGATGCGGCCCATGAGCTGTTCGGATCGGTGGAGGCAGCTGTCGGGCGTGAAATCATCGTGAATCACTTCAACCCCTACACCGTTGTAGGCGTGGTGGAGAACGTCCCCATCATTGCCACCCGTGTGGTTGCCAACGCCTGGATTCCCATCACCGACTACCATTCGTCCGGCTTCATGCCACAGTTAGGCGATTTTTCAGTCACCATCCTTGCGCGCGACAAGGCCGACTTCCCTGCAATCCGAAAAGAGGTTCAACAGCGTGCGCTTGCCTACGACAAGGAGATGGAAGCCACAGGTTACAGGATAAACCTGCTCGACGGCCCTTTCACACAGGATGCAGTGCGCTATAAAAAATGGTCAAACATGGGTCCTGACACTGACACTCCACGCAGGCAACGCCTCATTATGTTCGCCATACTCCTGCTCATCCCTGCCGTCAACCTCTCAAGCATGACACAGAGCCGCCTGCGGCGCCGCGTGAGCGAGATGGGTGTGCGCCGTGCCTTCGGATGCACACGCTGGCGCCTGATCCGCGGCATCATCACCGAGAACTTCATCGTCACCCTTGCCGGAGGCGTGCTCGGTCTGATTGTCAGCGCCCTGTTCGGATGGCTGTGCGCCGACCTCCTGTTCGTGGACTACTACATCGGCGACACTCCGGCTCACGTAAGCGTGTGGATGCTGCTCAATTGGCGCACCCTGCTGTGGGCCATAGGGTTCTGCTTCGTGCTCAACCTCCTGTCCAGCGGCATTCCGGCATGGCGTGCATCGCGCGTCAGCCCCGTGGAGGCCATCAAATAACCCCGGAAATCACATTTTCAAGATCTAACTTTTCACAGGAAACTACGAAATAACGATATGAGCCGTAGACTTTTTAAACAGATGACAACCGAATGGCGCTCCAACCTCTGGCTGGTGGTGGAGCTGATGGTTGTAAGCGTGGTGATGTGGTATGTGACCGACTACCTTTTCGTGCAGGCACAGACCTACAGCATCGGCATGGGAATGGACGCCGAGAATGTATTCATCGTCCAGTATGGCGATGTGCCTTCCGACACCGACAGCTATGTCGCCTCCGATTCGACCGACGCAACGCACATGGAAAGCCGCCGTACCATCTACGACCGGCTGCGCTCGCATCCCGACGTGGAGATTGCGGCAATCACCTCACTTGGTGTACCGTATGAAATGAACCTCTCCTCCGCAGAACTGAAAGTTGCTGATGAAGCAGACTCTCTGCGCTTCCTCTATTCGGTGGCGTGGCGCTACGTCACTCCCGAATATTTCGAACTGCTGCGCATCCACGGCGCCCACGGCGAATCGCCCCAGGAGCTTAGACGCATCATCGAATCGGGCGCAAGCCTGCTCTCACCCGACATCCCGTTCACCAAATTCCCGCACAAGGAATACAAGGACTGGAAAGAGGCTTATGCCGATATGGCCCAATGGTCGCCCGACGAGTTTGTGGGACGTAATTTCCTCGACAACGATTCAAACCTTGTGACAATCGGAGGCCTCGTCAACAGCATCCAGCGCATGCCGTTCGAAGCCCCGCTCGGCACCCGCATTTCCGGTTTTGTAAACGACGAGCAGAAATATCTGTGGGGAACCGTCCTGCTGAGGGTGAAACCGGAGGCGGTGGAAAGCTTCGCCGAAAAGATTCTGCGCGACAACGAAACCACCTACCGCAGCGGAAACTCTTTTGTAGAAAATATCTATCTGGCCGAAGAACAGGGCCACCGCACCATGCACAGTGACATTATCGAGGTGCGCAACCACATTGTCCTGATGGTTTTCCTGATGGTGAGCATCTTCCTCGGGCTGCTCGGCACGTTCTGGTTCCGCACACAGCAGCGCGTGAGCGAAATTGCCATCCGCAAGGTGAACGGCGCCACACGGGGGCAGATTTTCCGCCGCCTCATGGGCGAAGGGCTGATGCTGCTCACCGTGGCCACCGTGCCGGCCATCGCTCTTGACTGGCTGCTGACCCATTTCGAAATGAACGCCACAACCAATTTCGCCTTCTACTTCGAGTGGCCGCGCTTCACGGCCTGTGTGGCTATTGTTTACGCCCTCCTGACCCTGATGGTTCTCGCCGGAATATGGTTCCCGGCCTCACGAGCAATGAAAATAGATGCCGCCTCAGCCCTCAAAGACGAATGACCCCGCTTTTTTAGCTACAATAGCTATAATAGCTAAAATCCCCGGACATGAACAGATTTTTCAACACTATGATAACCGCGGCCCTGCTCCTCACCGCCACTACAGCACGCGGTGAGGTGCTGAGCCTCACCCTCGAGCAGGCCATCGACCGCGCACGCCTCCACAGCGTGGAAGCCGCCGTGGCCCTCGACGAACTGAGGCAGGCCTACTGGGAGTACCGCACATTCCGCTCCGACCTCCTGCCCGAAGTGAGCTTCAACGCCACACTCCCCTCCTACCGTAACCAGTACACCTCCTACATGAACGGGGAGGGCTCCTATTCGTTTGTCCGCAACAACTATCTGCAGATGAACGGCGAGCTGTCCGTAAGCCAGAACATCTGGCTCACCGGCGGTACGCTCAGCCTCAATTCGAGCCTCGACTTCATCCGCGACCTTGAAGGGAACGGACAGAACCGCTTCATGTCAATTCCTGTGGCCCTGACGCTCGACCAGCCCATTTTCGGCGTGAACCGCATAAAATGGAACCGGCGCATAGAGCCTGAACGCTACGCCGAGGCCAAGGCGGCATTCCTGAGTGCCACCGAAAATGTAGCGCTCACTGCCATCAACAACTATTTCAACCTCGTCATGGCCCGCGAGAATCTCGGCATCGCCCGGCAGAATCTCGAAAACGCATCGAAACTCTACGACGTGGCGAAAGTGAAACGGGAGATGGGACAGATAAGCGAGAACGACCTCCTGCAGATGGAGTTGAATCTGCTCGACGCGCAGTCGGAACTCACCGACTCGGAGAGCGCCTTGAAAAGCGCCATGTTCACCCTCCGCTCGTTCCTTGATTATGGGGAAGATGTGGAACTGCTCACATCGGTGCCCGATGCCGTACCGGAAGTGGACATAACCTATGCCGACGCCCTCGACCGCGCCCTTGCCAACAACAAGTTCGCCAAGAATCTGCGCCGCCGGCAGCTCGAAGCCGATTATGCCGTGGCCCAGGCCAAAGGCGGCCTGCGCGAAATCCGCCTGTTCGCCCAGGTGGGCTACACCGGCACAGCTGCTGAATTCCAGAACAGCTACCGCGGCCTGCGCGACAATCAGGTGGTGGAAATCGGGGTGAAAATTCCTCTGCTCGACTGGGGAAAACGCCGGGGCAAGGTGAAAGTGGCCGAAAGCAACCGCCGTGTGGTGGAGAGTCGCCTGCGTCAGGAGAACATGAACTTCAATCAGGACCTTTTCCTGCTTGTGGAGCGGTTCAGCAACCAGCAGCGGCAGCTCGACATAGCCATGCGCGCCGACACCATAGCCCTCCGGCGATATGACACGAACGTGGAGACATTCATGATAGGACGCATCTCCACCCTCGATCTCAACGACTCGCAGCTTAAAAAGGACCAGGCACGGCAGAACCTCGTGAACCAGCTCTACCAGTATTGGCACTATTACTACCAGCTCCGGTCGCTCACCCTCTGGGACTATGCACGCCACACCGATCTCAACGCCGATTTCGACCGTCTGCTCCGAAATTAAGATAATCTGTATCTCCGATTTTTCACTAACTTTGCCATATGATTCTTATTGTCGACGATAACAAAACCATCAGGCTGTCCTTGAGCGTGCTGCTCAAACACGCCGGCTACGAAGCCGAGGCCGTGGCATCACCCGACGAGGCGCTGGTGGCCGCCCGCACAAGGCCCGACCTGCAGCTTGCCGTCATCGACATGAATTTCTCCGACACCACCTCGGGCGAGGAGGGGCTGGAGCTGCTTCAGCGCCTCAAGGTGCTACGCCCCGAAGTGCCGGTGATTCTGATAACCGGCTGGGGGAGCATCCCGCTTGCCGTGGAGGGGATGCGTCTGGGCGCGTTCGACTTTATCACCAAACCCTGGCAGAACCGCATGTTTCTCAACCGTGTGGAAACCGCGCTGCAGCTCGCAGGCACACCGGCATCGGCGCCGGACACCGAAGGCTTCAACCGCGTGGACATCGTGGGCAACGACCCCGCGCTCGACTCGGTGCTCCGCACGGCGGCACGTGTGGCGGCATCCGACGCCCCGGTTCTCATCCTTGGTGAAAACGGCACCGGCAAGGAGCTTGTGGCACGCGCCATCCACCGCAACTCGCGGCGCGCATCCGGCCCGTTCGTCATGGTGAACCTCGGGGGCATATCGCGGTCGCTGTTCGAAAGCGAGATGTTCGGCCATGTGAAAGGAGCCTTCACCGGCGCCGTGGCCGACCGCATAGGGCGCTTCGAGATGGCCGACAAAGGCACCATCTTCCTTGATGAAATAGGCGACCTCGACCCCACAAGCCAGGTGAAACTGCTGCGCGTGCTGCAGCAGCACACGTTCGAACGGCTCGGCGACTCGAAAACGCGCACAAGCGATTTCCGCATAATCGCGGCCACCAACGCCGACCTCGGCGCCAAGGTGGCAGAAGGCACGTTCCGCGAGGACCTTCTCTACCGCATCAATCTCATCACCCTGCATCTCCCCCCGCTGCGCAAACGTCCGGCCGACATCGAGCCGCTTGCCCGGCATTTCATCGCAGGCTATGCCGCTCAGTGCAACCGCACCGCCCCCACTCTCTCGCCCGACGCCGTGGCATTCCTGCAGTCGCAGCCGTTCCCCGGCAATGTGCGCCAGCTCAGAAACCTTGTGGAACGCACCCTACTCATCTCCACCTCCAACCGCCTCACCACCGAGGATTTCCGCACCGCCATAGCGCTTGGTTCGGAGCAGCCGGAAGGCACTCCCGGCACAAGCGACACCACGTCTACACCCCCCGTCAACCTCGAGGCTTCCGAAAAAGCGGCCATCGCCGCAGCCCTGCGCAAAGTGGACGGCAACGTGACACATGCGGCCGCACTGTTGGGCATCACCCGGCAGGCACTCTACCGCAAAATCAAAAAACACAATCTCTAACCCTCTCCCACACCGTTTATACCCATGAGCCGGTCGTTTCTGCTTTGGATAGTCGTGACACTCCTGACCATAGGGATGCTCGCCGCACCGCATCTGTGGCCCGACGCGCCCAAATGGCTCTGCTACTGCATGGGTGGCGCCACACTCGTGGCTCTCGGACTTATGTATATCGCGGTAATCAAACCGGTATCGACCGTAATCCGAGGCATGGACCTGCTTAAAGGGCAGGATTTCAGCAGCCGCCTCGCACCGGTTGAACAGGTGGACGCCGACAATCTGGTGAAACTCTTCAACAGCCTCATGGAGCAGCTGCGCTCCGAACGCCTGCGCCAGCATGAGCAGAACTCATTTCACAGCCTGCTCATCGACGCATCGCCCATGGGGGTGGTGATTTTCGATTTCGACAAGCGCATAACCCGCCTCAACACCGCGGCCTGCACGCTGATGGGTGTTACCGCCGCCGATGCGCACCGTGCCACGCTGGCATCGCTTCCGGGGCAGGTGGCCGCATGCGCCGCAGCACTGAACGCAGGGGAGACCGAAACAGTCAACCTCAACCATTCGGGCGGAGGAATTCTGCGCCTGTCGCGCCTGTGGTTCATGGAGATGGGGTTCCGCCGCGAATTTCTGCTCATCGAGAACCTCACCGACGAAGTGCGCAAGGCCGAAAAAGCCACCTTCTCCAAAATGGTGCGCCTCATGGCCCACGAAGTGAACAACACCATGGGCGGCATACATTCGGCGCTCGAAACGCTGATGCTGCTGCACAGCGACGACACCGACGGCATCGCCGAACTGATCGGCAGCTGCTCGGAGCGCTGCGACGCCCTCAGCGGCTTCATCACGGCCTACGCCGATGTGGTGAAAATCCCCGAAGCCCGACTTCTGAAAACCAATCTCAACGAACTGATGCAGCAGCGATTCACATTCCTTGAATCGGTGGCCCGGTCGGCAACGGGCAAAAGCCTGCATCTAACACTGAATCCATCTGAAAAAGAGGTCTTTGCTCCGGTCGATGCCATCCTGATGGAACAGGCGCTTGTCAACATCATAAAGAACGCTGCAGAAAGCATAGCCGAAAGCCCACGGAAGGAATGCGGAGAAATCGGCATACAGATTACCGCCAATCCGGCCACCATCTCAATCACCGACAACGGATGCGGCCTTACCCCGGCAAGCGAACAGCACCTCTTCACACCGTTCCACACCACCAAGCCCCACGGACAGGGCCTCGGCCTGATGTGCATAGCCGACATCCTCGAAAAACACGGCTGCTCCTACTCACTTACATCCCGTCCGGCCCCCGCTCCCGGCGCCACCTTCACCATCACCTTCCCCACTCCCCCGCGTGCCTGATACCTGCTCCCCACATTCAACCCCTCTCAGCTATCAGAAAAAAAGGTTCAAGCCGAAAGTTCGGTGCATTTGATTCTCGTAAACCGACGTCGCCTCCAT
>OGSD01004002.1_pt1 | contig 10431 bp, 9 predicted proteins | sample 1553571 | NCBI WGS metagenome assembly OGSD01 (sample SAMEA2580072, study PRJEB22360) | human gut metagenome | biome: human gut; feature: human-associated habitat; material: faeces | place: Denmark | collected 2008/2010 | reverse complement strand
GGCGGCGGCGGCGCCCGCCGTGGTGCCGGTGAAACGAAGCTCGAGCTTGACCGCCGCCACGTCCACGCCCGCATCGACGCACTGGCTGAGAAGCTGGCCGAGATGGAAAAGCGCCGGGGCGAGAGCCGGAAAGCCCGCGCCAAGACCGGAATGCCGGTGGTCAGCCTCGTGGGCTACACCAATGTGGGCAAATCCAGCCTGATGAACGCTCTCTGCGGCCCCAGCGTCGCCGAGGCCGATATGCTCTTTGCCACCCTCGACCCCACCAGCCGGAAGCTCGTCCTGCCCAGCGGCATGGCCGTGCTGCTGGTGGACACCGTCGGCTTCGTCTCCCGTCTGCCCCACAATCTGGTGGAAGCATTCAAATCCACGCTGGAAGAGGCCGCATGGTCGGACGTCATCGTCCGGGTGGCTGACGCCGGCGATGAGCAGCGGGAGGAGCAGCTGGCCGTCACCGACGAAGTGTTGGACGGCCTCGACTGCGCCGACATTCCCCGCCTGACCGTCTACAACAAGTGCGACAAGCCCGGCGCGCTGAGCTTCGACCCCGACATCCTGCTCACCAGCGCCAAGACCGGCTACGGCCTCGACAAGCTGCTGGCCAAGCTGGACGAGACCCTCAGCGACCGCGTCCACACCATCCGCGTTCTCCTGCCCTACGATAAGCTGGGCCTCGCCGCCCCCATGCGGGAGCGCGGCAGCGTCCAGCTCGAGGAGTACCGTGAAGACGGCCTCTACCTCGAAGGCATCGTCAAGACCGAAGACCTCCACTGCTTCGAGGGCTATCTGGTCTGAGGACCCGCATACGAAAAGAACCGGACTCCGTGGAGTCCGGTTCTTTTGCATTTCAAGGCATCAGCCTGCGGCAGGGGGCGCTTCCTCTGCGCCCATCATCTGATCGTACCGGCCGGTGAACACCCGTTCCGGCAGGGCCGCCGTCAGGGCGAGGGCGGCGGTGAACCGCTCCTCATCGGTCAGCGCTTCCTCCACCGGAGGGAAGTGCGCGAGCACTTCGTCCAGCTGCTTTTTGACCTCCCGGGCTACGAAGATGCCCCGGTCGGTGAGGTAGATCTTGCCGTAATACTCCTTGACGATCATCCCCCGCTCCATCAGCAGGTTCAGCACCCGCACCACCGAGGGTTTGGTCACGCCCAGCTTCTCGGCGATGCTGCGGGAGCTGATGTCAAGATGGGTCTGCGAGACCTCATAGATCGCGAGCAGGTACCGCAGGTGTGCTGGCGTCAGTTCCATCTCGTATCACTCTCTTTTCGTTATATCACACGAACTCTTGGTTTACAAAAGGGGCGCGGGCCAAAGCCTTGACCCGCGCCCCCTTCTCCTACGCGATCGCTCAGTGGCAGCCACTGCAGTTTCCACTGCAGCCGCCGTCACAGCCGCCGCTGCATCCACTGCAGCCACCATGCTTATGAGAGTGCCAGGTGATCCAGCCTACACCGCCAAACACGATGGCTCCGACGATGATCGTCGGCAGATTGAAATTAGCAGCCAGGAACTCCATCATAACAATGCACTCCTTTCAGCGCGTTTTGAAAAGTTTTTACTTGATCTTGGAAACGTCGATCTTGACCTCGTTGTCGTTCACGTACTTGTTGGGACGGAACATCAGATACAGGAAGGCAGCGACGATGACCACGGCCACGACGGTGAAGAAGTTGAAGCCCACCTCACCGGTGATGAGGCCGCCCAGCTGGTACACGACCAGAGCGGAGCAGTAGGCCAGTGCGCACATATAACCGATGGCGATGGCGGTCCACTTGCCGTTGTTCATCTCACGCTTGATCGCACCCATAGCAGCGAAGCAGGGAGCGCACAGCAGGTTGAAGATCATGAATGCATAAGCGCTCAGAGCGGTGTAATCAGCAGCAACGAGGCTCCAGATCTCGTCGCCGTTCTCAGACAGCTCCTCGCCGCCGAAGTGGTACAGGACGCCGAAGGTACCAACGACGTTCTCCTTGGCGATCAGGCCGGAGACAGAAGCGACGGTAGCTTTCCAGTTGCCGAAGCCCAGAGGCGCGAAGATCCAAGCGACTTTGGTTGCGATAGCAGCCAGGACGGAGTTGTCCTGATCCTCGACCATGCCGAAGGCGCCGTTCTCGAAGCCGAAGCCCTGCAGGAACCAGATGGCGACGGTTGCCAGCAGAATGACGGAACCGGCACGCTTGATGAAGGACCAGCCGCGCTCCCAGGTAGCACGGAAGACGTTGCCCCAAGCGGGGATGTGGTATGCGGGCAGCTCCATAACAAAGGGAGCAGGGTCACCTGCGAAGAGCTTGGTCTTCTTCAGGATGATACCAGAGCAGATGATGGCAGCCATGCCGATGAAGTAAGCGGAGACAGCCACCAGAGAAGAACCGCCGAACAGCGCACCTGCGATGAGGCCGATGATGGGCATCTTAGCGCCGCAGGGGATGAAGCAGGTGGTCATGATGGTCATACGGCGGTCGCGCTCGTTCTCGATGGTACGAGAAGCCATGACGCCCGGGACGCCGCAGCCAGTGCCGACCAGCACGGGAATGAAGCTCTTACCGGACAGGCCGAACTTACGGAAGATACGGTCCATGATGAAGGCGACACGGGACATATAGCCGATGTCCTCCAGGATGGACAGCAGGAAGAACAGGACCAGCATCTGGGGAACGAAGCCCAGGACCGCGCCGACACCGGCGACGATGCCGTCCATGATCAGGCCGTACAGCCAGCCTGCCACGCCGATGCCCTCGAGGAAGCCGCCCAGAGCATTGGGAACGATCTCGCCGAACAGGACGTCGTTGGTCCAGTCGGTCGCAAAGGTGCCGATGGCCCAGCCGCCGTCGGCGATGGAAGTACCCATGGACAGGGAGTACATCAGGTACATGATGACTGCGAAGATGGGCAGGGCCAGAATACGGTTGGTGACGATCTGGTCGACCTTATCGGAAACGGTCAGGTGCTCGACGCGGGCCTTCTTCTTGACAGCCTTATCGACGACGCCATTGATGTATGCGTAACGCTGGTTGGTGATGATGCTCTCGGCGTCATCGTCCATCTCAGCCTCGCAGTCCTTGATGTGCTGGTCGATATGAGCGATCAGGTCGGAGGAGAGCTTCAGCTCATCCATGACCTTGTCGTCGCGCTCGAACAGCTTGACAGCGTACCAGCGCAGGAAGCGGTCATCGACTTTGCCCTGGATGGACTCCTCGATGTGAGCGATGGCGTGCTCGACGCTGCCGGTGAAGACATGGGGCAGCTCGCCGCCCTTGCCAGCCTTTGCAGCAGCCATAGCAGCCTTTGCAGCAGCCTCGGTGCCCTCGCCCTTCAGTGCGCTGATCTCAACAGCCTGACAGCCCAGCTCGGCGCTCAGCTTCTTCAGGTCGATCTTATCGCCGTTCTTGCGGACGAGGTCGATCATGTTGACAGCCATGACCACGGGGATGCCCAGCTCGATGAGCTGAGTGGTCAGGTACAGGTTGCGCTCGATGTTGGTGCCATCAATGATGTTCAGGATGGCATCGGGCTTCTCCTTGACCAGATAAGTACGGGAGACGACCTCTTCCAGAGTGTACGGAGACAGGGAGTAGATACCGGGCAGGTCCTGGATGATGACATCCTTCTCGCCCTTCAGCTTGCCTTCCTTCTTCTCGACGGTAACGCCGGGCCAGTTGCCGACGTACTGATTAGAGCCGGTCAGATTGTTGAACAGGGTAGTCTTACCACAGTTCGGGTTGCCGGCCAGTGCAATTTTAATGCTCATTGCAACTCCTTTCCTCTCGTTACGATCAAACGACTTCGATCATTTCGGCGTCGGCCTTGCGCACGCTCAGTTCGTAGTTGCGCACGGTCAGCTCCATCGGGTCGCCCAGAGGGGCGACCTTGCGGACGTAGATCTCCACACCCTTGGTGATGCCCATGTCCATGATGCGGCGCTTCACCGGGCCTTCGCCGTGCAGGCGCGCCACGGTGGCAGTCTCGCCGACCTTAACGTCTTTCAGAGTCTTCATAAAAATCCTCCTCTACTTGTCTTTCTATTCAGAGACTATCCAGTTTCGGAGCGTCTCCCAAACAGCGTTTTGCCGCTGCTCAGCCAACCATAATGCGGTTTGCCATCGTCTTGTCGAGGGCCAGACGGCTCTCCTTGACCTGAACGATGAGGTTGCCTGCGATCTCATTGACGACAGTCACCTGACTGTCCACCACGAAACCAAGCTCTGCCAGATGCAGACGCACTTCATCCTTGCCGGTGATCTTCTGGATGGTGACGGTATCGCCTGCTTTTGCCATAGTCAAAGGCATCATAATTGTTCCACTCCCATTCGTGCTCCCCCTTCTGCGGGGAGCTTTTCAGTTCGCTTTTTTCGTCCTCGGGGATGGCCGCACCAGCCAGACGCCGCAACGCGCTCGCTCATGCCCGCGTCCCCCTCCGAAAAGCTACGGCAGTTAGTCAGTCGCAACTATCAGCACAGATAGTTTATACTTACTAACCCGCATTGTCAACCATTTTCCGGTTCAAAAAAGTTAGTTTGTATGAACAAACAAATTTTCTTCCCTTATTTCAAGAAGATTTTTACAGTTTCTATATGCTAACTTTGTTTGCACATATTTACGATTTTTCTCTTTTACACTCCCCGCAAATGACACAGCCGCCCGGTGCAGGGGGTATTCTGCAACGAGCGGCCGCGTGTCAAAAGGAGGATTCTTCCCGCCAGTGCGTGGTTTCGCTCTGGCGGGCGCCAGGATAAAAAGAGAGTATTTGGAAGAGAATGTCAAAATTCAGGGGCGTCAGGCTGCGACAGCCAGACGCTGGATGGGCGTTCCGCTGCGGAACAGGCGGAGATATACTGCCGTACACTTGTTCAGCTGAGCAAAATGCCGCTGGGCAGCACTGGGGTCACCATAGGCTTTCCAGCAGCCGCAGTAGGTGAAGTTGCGGCCCGCATTTTCGATAAAGCCCACCACATCGTAAAGCGGATAGCCCAGAAATACGCCGATCTCATGGGGAAAATCAGCCTCGCAGCAGAGCCGGCGGGACAGCTGCCGCAAAAGCGGCGCGTAGTCGTCCGACTGCTCAGGCAGAGTGTAGCCTTCCCTGCACAGGAAATCCCGCACCTGCGGCTGAGCCAGCACAGCGCGGAGCTTGCTCTCGCGGTAGACGTACACCAGATACCGATGGGTCCGCACACAGCCCTTGAGGACGCGGACGCAGAGACCCTTTTCGCCCAGCTGTTCGTTCCAGCTGCGGACGCGGCGGGCAAGGTCGGCGCAGTCGCTCGTCTCGTAGCGGAAAAGTCCCGCAGGCTTTAAGCTGGCCAGCACCGGGGCGCACTGTTCGATCATGACTGTCTCAAAGTTGCGTTCCATGTCTTCGGCCTCCCTGCCCGTTTTCCACTATTGTCTCCTGCCGTGTGGTGCTTATGCAGGAGATACAGTTAGAATAAGCTAACCAAGACTTCAAAAAGAATGCGGCAGCTTGCCCATCTCGAGCTTCTTCCGCTTCTTGGTTAGTCATTTCTAACGTGGCATTATCTTACCATAGGTCCGGCTCTGTGTCAACACTTTTTTGCAAAAATATTTGCTCCATTTTCTCCGCCGTGCTATACTGAGCCAAAGCTGATATAAAGGAATGGTATCCCCATGCATCTTATCTCACCCGAAGAGCTGGCCTCGGCCATCGCCGACCGTCTGGCCCGACAGCCTGCCGTCCTCGTCGCACTGGATGGCCGCTGCGGCAGCGGCAAAACGACGCTGTCCGCACAGCTGGCAGAGCGTTTTCCTCAAAGCATCACCGTCCACACCGATGACTTCTATCTCCCGCCATCCCGGCGTGTCACGGGCTGGGAGAGCATTCCCTGCGCCAACATGGACATCCAGCGCCTGCGGGATGAGGTCGTCGCTCCCGCCCGGGCAGGGCAGGCGTTCTCCTACCGGGCCTACTCCTGCCGCGAAGGTGCCTATCTGCCGCCGCGTCCCCTCGGCTCTGCGCCGCTGGTCATCGTGGAGGGAAGCTACAGCCATCATCCCAGCCTTGCACCCTATTATGATATAAGAATATTCGTCACCTGCTCTCCCGATGAACAGGCCCGGCGGCTCCGCAAACGGGAGGGGGAGCGGTATTCGAATTTTGTGGAGCGGTGGATCCCGCTGGAAGAGGGGTATTTTGCAAATTACTCCATTGAGGAGAACGCGGAGATGATGGTCGTTACTGATTGACGGCATCACGCGCCGGTGTGCGGGGTGAGTTTTATTTTATGGTCAAATGGCTTTGCGCTCCGCGCGGGCCAGAGCGCTCTTGCATTAAGGCTAACTGTTCTCTTTTGATGTCAAAAGAGAACCAGAAAACCACCAGCGATTTCGACGCGCTGGATCCACGAGAAAGGGGCTGCTCGCCCCTTTCAGACCCCGAAGGGGAAGTCGAAGTGGAAAAATGCTAGCCGCTTCGCTAAACGCATTTTTCTCACTTCTCCGATTTGCTGCTTCGCAGCTGGTGTTACCTCTCTGCTGACGGTAAAGTTCTGCTAAAGCCTGAAATCTTCGGCGAAGCCGTAAAACGGCGGAGGCTCAAAATGCGGTTAAGAGATCTTCGTGCGAATGCACGAATCTCCAGCATTTTGAGTTGGAGCCCACCTCTTCGGGGTTACTAGGGGCGAGCAGCCCCTAGTTCGTGCCTCCCGCGCCTCGAAAGTAGCGGGCACTTTTCTGGTTCTCTTTTGGCACGCAAAAGAGAACTTAACCTCGCGTAACCGCGCTCTCCCCCCGCGCCACCGGCGCGCAAGCCTGCCTCACGGCGCGGCATACCTTGCATACTCCCCCATCTTCTCAAAGCCCAGCCGGGTATAGAAATGCACCCGCTCGGGGCTGCACAGGAAGACAGGCATCCAGCCTTCGGCGGCGAGGGCATTCGCCATCCCGACGATGAGCCGCCCGCCGACGCCTTTGCCCCGCAGAGCTTCCACGGTCTCGCCGCAGGCCATGTATGCCTGACCATTTGCCAGCGCGTAGGCTCCCACAGTACAGATGATGTTTCCTTCCCGTTCCAGCGTCCAGACCCGGGCAAGACCCCGGCTTCGCTTGGAGCAGAGCTCAGAGTAAAAGTCGTCCCGTCTTGAGGGCCTGTCAGGGAAGAGCAGATCCGCTGCTTTTCCGGCGGCAGGTTCTGTGTTTTTGGCAAGACTCTGCCAGAGGGCAGCGTCCGCCTCAGGCAAAGCCAGCTGACGCCCCGGCGCAAGGCCGAAGACGCTGTGCGTCTTGGCCCGCTTCCAGCCGGTGGGCGGCGGACACTCGGCTTCATCCAACACCACGGCCTCACAGCCGCAGAAAGCCAGAAAGCCCGCCAGCTCCTCGGGGTTGGCGTGACCCGCCAGCCACGCGGTGCTGCCGCCGACATCCAGCGCCAGCGTCGGCCCGGCGAAAAAGCGGCCCGGCTGGCTCTTGCCGAAGAGGGCGAACGCCAGCGGCATGGTCGCCCCGAGACAGAGCCTGCCCCGGCAGGCGTTCAAAAAGCGCTGCTTCTGGCGGGGCGTTTTGATTTGAGCGATCACTTCAGCGCGTTGACGATGCTCTTGAACTCGCGGCCGCGCACTTCAAAGTTCGGGTAGAGGTCGAAAGAGGCGCTGGCCGGCGAGAGGATGATGATGTCACCGGGCTTTGCACAGGCGCGGGCCAGCTCCACGGCGTGCTGCATGTTGTCGGCGTGCTGGATGGGCAGCTCGGCCTCGTTGAAGTTCGGGTCTTCGCGCACGGCCTTCTCGATGCGGGGGCCGGTAGCACCCATCAGCACGAGGTTCTTGACATGAGCCGTGATCTCAGGGGCCAGCGGCTCGTAGGGGATGTGCTTGTCGTAGCCGCCTGCGATGAGGATGACCTTCTGGTCGAAGCTGCGCAGACCGGCGATGGTGCGGGTGGGGCTGGTGCCGATGGAGTCGTTATAATAGGTGACGCCGTCCAGCACGCGCACCGGCTCGATGCGGTGCTCCACACCGGTGAAGCTGCTGCCCACCAGCTGGATGGCCTCCACAGGCACCTCGCCCCAGACGGCGGCGGCAGCGGCCAGCAGATTCTCAATGTTGTGCAGGCCCCGCAGCTTCACGTCCTTCTGGGCGAGGAAGGGGGTCACGACGCCGTTCTCTGCCATGCAGAGCATCCCGTCCTCCCGCAGGAACGCGCCGTTGTCCGTCTCGTGCAGGCGGGTGAACCAGACCTGCTTGCCCTTGCAGTCTTTCTGCATGGAGCGGCTGATCTCGTTCTCATAGCCGAGGACAGCGCGGCAGGGCTGCTTCTGGTAGAGCAGGATGTTGCGCTTGGCGTCGATGTACTCCTGCATATCCTTGTGGTGGTCGAGATGGTTGGGGGTCACGTTGGTGACGACGGCGATGTTGGGGCTCTGGTGCATACTGATGAGCTGGAAGCTGGACAGTTCCACCACGGCCACGTCGTCGGGGCTCACCTCGGGCAGCATGGGCAGCAGGGCTGCGCCGATGTTGCCGCCCAGATGCACCCTGCGGCCTGCGGCCTCGTAGAACTTGGAGATAAGGGTGGTGGTGGTGGTCTTGCCGTCAGAGCCGGTCACGGCCACGATCTCGCAGGGGCAGAACTGGAAGAACAGCTCCACCTCGCTGGTGACCATGGTGCCGGCGGCCATAGCGTCCTGCAAAGGCTTCTCGAAATAGCCCACGAAGCCCGGGGTGCGCATGATGATGTCCTGTCCCTTGAAACCGTCGAGGTAATTCTCGCCGAGGCTCAGATCGATGCCCAGCTCCTTGATGGTGGCGGCGTAGTCCCCGAAATCTTCCACGCTCTTTTTCTGGTCGCAGAGGGTGACGTGCGCACCCAGCTCCACGAACTCCCTGATGAGCGTCTTATGGCTGACGCCCGCGCCGATAAAGGCAACCTTTTTGCCCTTAATGAGGTTTGCAAGCTCCTGCTGTTCCTTCTGCATAAAAAAGGACCTCCTCTATAAATGTATATTACCATAGCACCCCCGCCGCACACAGCCGCAGGAGAAAATGCATTGCTGTCCCCCATTATAGACCATTTGTTTCCGATTGGCAACGGAAAAACACAAACCGTGGCTCAAAATGTCTACCCAAATCAACAAAATGTCGATTGTCTTTTCTGTCTGTTTCTGTTACACTTATAGCGATTTCAATTTTTGGCGCAGCATCAACAGCATTGCGCCGGCTCGACACCAGAATTTTCCTGCGCCTGTCCGGGTGCAGTTTTCCTATTTCTTATCACTTTCTGAGACAAACAGGGCCGCACCGGCCCGAAAGGATGCATTTCTTGAAACAGCTTCGCTTTGTCGCGGCCCTGCTGGCTGCGTTTTTTGTTCTGAGCCTGACCGCCTGCGGCTCCGGCTCCAACAGCTTTACCTGGTTCGTGGACTCCATCCCCGCGAACCTCGACCCGCAGGTGGCGTCCAGCGCCTCGGACATCATCGCCTGCGAGAACCTCTACAGCGGCCTCGTCCGCCGCACACCGGACGGCAGCCTCGCGCCGGAATTGTGTGAGCGGTGGGAGGTATCTGCCGACCGGCTCACCTATACATTCTATTTGAAGGACGGTCTGACCTATGCCGCCTCGAAGGGAGATCCCTCCGACTACGCCATCACCGCCGAGGACTTCGTCTTCGCGTTCCAGCGGATGTTCCTCCCCGGCACCAACTCCCCCTACGCCGTGGAGTTCTCTGCCCTCGAGAACAGCGCCGCCGTTCTGGCCGGTCAGAAGCCCGCCAGCGCGCTGGGCGTCACCGCTGCGGAGCCGCTGAAACTGGTGTTCCGACTCTCCTCGCCCGACGAGACGTTCCTCTCCAAGCTGACGCTGCCCGGCGCGATGCCCTGCGACGAAGCGTTTTTTGACAGCACCCGAGGCACCTACGGTCTGACCAGCGCCTCCACCCTTTCCAGCGGACACTTTTACCTTTATAACTGGACGTCCAGCGGCCTTTTTCTCCGCCGGGCGGCTTCGGGGAGCCAAATCGACAGCCTGCGCCTCGTGGAGAACACCACGAGCTCCGGCCAGTCTGCCGAAGAGCTCATCAACAATGAAAAATGCACCGCCGCCCTCGACGACAGCGGTACCCCCACCTCGCTGCAGAGCGTGTCCTACTCCGACACCACATGGGCGCTGCTCTTCAACTGCGACTCCATCTTTGCTTCCACTGAGCTTCGGCAGGCACTGGGCAGTGCAGCCTCTTCGGCTGTGGAAGTCCCTGGCGGCGGGCTGTTCGCGGAGGCAAAGGGCCTCATCCCCGACGGCCTGACCGTGGACGGCATCGACTACCGAAAGGCGGCTGGCGATGTCCGCCCGGCCTTCGGCGACCCCCGCGCACTTTACATCGCCGCCCGCGACGGCGGCGTCTCCCCCTCCGACTTTGGCCGCGTCTCCCTGCTGCTGCCCTCCGGCAGCGGCCTCAGTGACACCCCCCAGCTTGCTGCCGGT
>OGSD01003998.1_pt1 | contig 10437 bp, 10 predicted proteins | sample 1553571 | NCBI WGS metagenome assembly OGSD01 (sample SAMEA2580072, study PRJEB22360) | human gut metagenome | biome: human gut; feature: human-associated habitat; material: faeces | place: Denmark | collected 2008/2010 | reverse complement strand
ATTTTTTTGTAGCAAAAGTAAGGAGGGAAAATGAACTGTAGAAGATGTACTTACTTAGGCGCTTACGTTATAACTATTATTTCAAACAGATACGGTTTTGGCAACAGTAATGTCCGAATTAGTCAGAAGTTGATATTCACTCCGCCCATAAAAGTCGTTTTGGGCATCGGAAAACCGGCATTTATTTCGTAGCGCTGTGCCAACAGGTTTTCACCTCTTACGAAAATATCGGCATACCGGCATAAACGGTAATTGGCACGCAGGTTCCAGAGAACAAAACTTTCTTTTCTCTCTTTGCCTTTGTTCACGTTGGTGTATAGATCCTTTATATATTGCAGACCCGTCGAAACCCTCCAACGCCCTTGTGTGAAATCAGCCCCTGCATAGAGTTTATGACCGGGAGCGGCCACCACCGGATTCTCCATGTGCAGCCAGCTGTAATTGGCGTTTATCTGCCAGCAAGAAGTGATGCGGTAGCTGATATTGCTTTCAACGCCCCAGTTCTCTATTTCACCCGTATTTATGTTTTTGGGTTTACCGTCGGTGGGAACGGTCATAATCATGTTGTCTCCGTCAATATAATAGAGATTTATGCCATAAAATAAAGCGCCGTCCAATGCCCGCTGTGAGAATGACAACTCGTAATTCATCAGGCTTTCCGCCCTTAAATCCGGGTTTTGCGGCGGGAACATATACATCTCGCGAATGGTGGGGTTGCGGAACCCCTTGCTCACCATTGCTTTCATCTCCATCTGTTCGGGCAGGTGGAATGAGAGTCCTCCTTGCGGTATCCATTCCGTACCCACATGTGAGTGGTGGTCCACGCGGATACCTGCATTGAGAGACAACCAGTCGCCGAGATCCTGACGAAAGTCAACGTATCCGGCAAACTCATCCATTTGTTTGTCTACTCCCGGAATATGTTCGCCGGTAGCCACCATTTTGTTCCATGACTTGCCGCCGAAATGTTGATAGTCGAAACCTACGGTGAGGCGGTTGCCGGCGAAGAGCGTTGCGCTTTGATACCATGACACGCCCAGCATCCTGTCTTTAGAGTTGAAGTGGGATTCCTGCGGTGTTCCGCCGGGATGATAGCCGTCATTGATTTTATGGCGTCCCCAGTTGTAGAAGAAGCTCAGGGCGCCGGAACTCTTTTCATAATGGTTTTCGAGGGCGAATGAAGCCATGCCGCGTGTGATGCGGGAGTCGTTATCTATATATGGATTATCGGTTTCGCCCGGATTGGATGCCTTGAACCGGGTGATGTTTACGTCACCCCACACTTTCCATGCGGCATTGAAATCATATCCCAGTTTGGCATAACCGCCGTACTGCTCGAATTCCATGTTCTCCCGATGCCCGTCGGTGCGGTTGTACGAGCCGGTAACGATACTGTTGAAACGCCCTTTTCTGATGCGGTTGGAGAGTTCCGTCTGCAATGTGTTGTACGAGCCGTAACCGATTTGCGCATTGGTCTTTATGCCGTCTTCCTGCATCTTACGGGTCACGATATTGATGACGCCTCCCATTGCATTGGAGCCGTACAGCACTGAAGCCGGGCCGCGAAGAACTTCCACCCGGTCGGTCAGCATCGTCTGGTAGGCATCGGCAATGGGGTGTCCCATTAGTCCCATATATTGAGGATGTCCGTCAATCAGTACCAGCAGACCAGCCGTAGGGCTTCCGCCGATGCCGCGCAGACTCATTCCGCCTGCTGCTCCGGTAGAGACGCCATACCCCATGATGCCGCGGCTTGTGGTGAACAGGCCGGGCACTTGTTCTGTCAGTACGGGCAGGACAGAGGGCTGGAAGCTCTGTTCCAGCACCTTGCGGTTGACTACGGAGATGGTCATCGGCAGATGTCGTACGTCCGTCTCGTTTCTTGTTCCCGTCACTACTACTTCATCTATGGTCAGGCTTCGGGCAACGCGCGTGCTGTCTTTGGCCGTTTGCGCCAATCCTGTCATAGCCCAAATGCCGGATACCGAAAGGAGTAATATTGCTTTTTTTCTCATCTGTACTACAACGTCTCCTGTTTCAGTTTTTCTACAAAGCTGTCTATTTCCCGTAGTTTCTTGGGAATATTGATGCTTTGCGGGCAGTGCGGGGTGCATTGGTCGCATCCGGTGCAATGGCTGGCCTGACGAAGTTTCGGTACGCTGCGGTCATAGCCGATGAGGAAGGCCCGGCGGGCTTCGCGGTAGTGCTCGTCCTGACTGCTTTTGGGGACATTGCCCTCATTGACGCATCGGTTGTAGTGCAGCAGAATGGCCGGGATGTCCAGTCCGTAGGGGCAAGGCATGCAATATTTGCAGTCGTTGCATGGAATGGTGGGGTAGGCGAGCATCATCTGCGCCGTATCTTCCAGCAGAGCCATTTCGGCTTCCGTACAAGGATCGAGAGGGGAGAAAGTGCGGAGGTTGTCCTGCAAATGCTCCATATACGTCATGCCGCTCAGTACTGTCAGCACATTGGGGAACGTTCCGGCAAAGCGGAAAGCCCAGGAAGCCGTACTGCTTTGCGGTCGGTACTGTTTCAGACGTGCCACCAAGTGGTCGTTCAGTTTGGAAAGACGTCCGCCCAATAGCGGTTCCATGATGATGGCGGGTATGCCGCGCTTTACGAGTTCTCCATACAGATATTCGGCGTTGACGTTGTTGCCCGAAGCATGTTTCCAGTCTGCATAGTTGAGCTGTATCTGTACGAAATCCCAGTGTATCCGGTCGTGCATGGCCAATATTTCGTCGAAGACATCCACCGTTCCATGATATGAGAATCCCAAATTGCGGATACGCCCGGCTTTGCGCTCTTCCATTAGGAAATCGATGATGCCGTTGTCGATGTATCGTGCCTGAAAGGTCTTGATACCGCCATTGCCGACGGAGTGCAGCAGATAATAATCGATGTAGTCCACCTGCAAATCCTCGAATGATTTCCGATACATGGCGATTGAGTTTTCGCGGGTGTAGTTGGAGAAGTTTGACAGTTTGGTGGCTATCAGGAATTTCTCACGCGGATGGCGTTTCAGTGCTATGCCGGTTGACTTCTCCGACTAGCCCTGCACATATACGGGCGACGTATCGAAATAGTTTACGCCATGGGCAATGGCATAGTCAACCAGTTCGTTGACGGTTTCCTGATCCACCTCATCGCCGTTTCCGTCTGCCCGTTTCCGGGTGGGCCAGCGCATGCAGCCGTAACCCAGTATGGATACGCGGTCGCCTGTTGTAGGGTTGGTGCGGTAGACCATTTTGTCGGTAGGTATCTCGCCTGATGCGGCCGATTCACTGTCCGAACTGTTCTTTTGGCCGGAGCAACCGTACAATGCAGTTGCCGAAGCGAGTGTTCCTGCGCCGGCGAGTTTGAAGAAATCCCGGCGGTTTATTTTATTGTTGTTATTGTTCTTTTCCATAATTGATTATCATTGTTTATCACCCTATCATTTTATTACATCCTACACTGTCCTGTGCATGATATGCCCTTCCACATAGATAGCGCTGAACGGGCGTGACGGACAAAGATTCTCACATGCTCCGCAGCCGATGCAGCGCTCGGTGTTGACAACCGGTATTTTTCTGGATTCCGGGTTTTCGGGGTCTGAAGCTACCATTTGTATTGCGCCAACCGGACAATGACGGGCGCAGTTGCCACATTCCACATCGTCGGTGATGCAGATGCAATTTTCCTTTATCCATACGGCGTGCCCTATCTGAATGGCCGATTTATCGGCTTTCGTTATGGGGCGGATGGCGCCTGCCGGACACACTTCCGCACACTTGGTGCACTCGGGCCGGCAATAGCCGCGTTCGTAGGACATTTCAGGTTGCATCAGTCGTGTGAGGTCGGAGGAAGGACGCAGCACTTGGTTGGGACATACCGATACGCAGAGTTGGCAGGCCGTACAGTGTTGCGCAAAGTTGCGGGCGCTCATTGAGCCCGGAGGAGTGATGGCAGTGGCGCGTTCAGGTATTTTCTTTTCCTCGATGGCTGCCAATCCGCCGTCCACTTTTTTCTCTTGCGCCTTTAGGGCGGTTGTTGTGGCCAATATTGCCGTTGCGGAGAGAAAAGCGCGTCGGGAATCGTCGACCGGTTGGGCGGAAGCGGTTTCTTCTCCGGAAGATGTCCGGGATGTGTTTGACTTATGGCGGCGGGTATAGGTGATAGCTCCCTGTTTGCATTTATCCAGACAGTCCATGCACGCTACGCAGCGGCTGTAATCTATTTCGTGGGCTTTGGAGTTGATGCAGGACGCCTTGCAGTTGCGGGCGCAAAGTCCGCAGCCGTTGCACTTCGTGGTGTCTATGACGGGTTTGAAGAGGGAGTATTTGGACAGGAAACCGAGCACCGTACCCACTGGGCAAATCGTGTTGCAGTAGGTGCGCCCGCCTCTCCATGCCAAGATGAACAGTACGATAAAAGTAATTGCGGCTATGATGAAGGTGGACAGGCTTTTCATCCACACCTCCGTTTCGTAGAAGGCATAGCTGTCTGCCCGCTCCGCCAGGTATGCCAGCAGGTTGTTACCCCATTGATAGACAGGAGCAAAAAGGTTGGAAGCGATACGCCCGTAGGAACTGTATGGCTCAAGCAGCGAAGCGACGGCATGGAAACGTACGCCTGCAACGAGGGTAACGAAAAACAATGCCAACATTCCATAGCGCAGCCATTTTCGTGCAGGGGAATAGCGGAAACGGTTTTTCTTCCGTTTGCCGGCAAACCGGGAAATGACATCCTGAAATACACCGAGAGGACAGATTACGGAGCAATAGACGCGTCCGAACAGTAAGGTCAATACAACAAGCAGCAGTACTACACCTACGTTTAGTGCGAGTAGTGCGGGGAGGAATTGTATCTTTGCCATCCATCCCATATATCCATGCAGTGTTCCGCTAAAGTCGAGGAACAGAAGTGTGATGATTGCAAAGAATACAATTGCAAGTGTCAGTCTGATAGTACGTAACATAAGCATAATAGTTTTATCGTTACAAAAATACGGAGTTTATGGTAAGTTTTTGTATATGGATTACGTTTGTTTTTACCGATTTTACAGGAAAAACTTGTTTCCGGTTCTGTTTTTGATTTTTTTAAGAATTATGGGTGGTATGACAGATTCGTCCTCACCGCCCAATCCGTTTCAACGGGCGGCAAAGAACAGTCTTTTCTTGGGAAGTAATACTCGGGCTGAGGCGAGGGGCAGCTTCGGGGTTGGGGAATGAGACTTCCTGCTTATAACATGGATGATGCATCGAACGACAGCGGCAACAATGCGCCTACACTGCCCAATTCATAGATGCCTGTTTTCCCGAACAGCAGTACACGCATGGGGCGTTTGAAGCGTTTTTCCGTTTCGAGCATCACCTGCCGGCAGGCCCCGCATGGCGGAATAGGCTCTTCCAGAAATTCTCCGCACTCGTTGCGGGCGGCTATGGCAAGAGTCTCTACGGCTTGGCCGGGGTACTGGGAGTTGGCATAAAACAAGGTGGTGCGTTCCGCGCAAAGTCCCGACGGATAGGCTGCATTCTCCTGATTGGTTCCTGTAACGATTGTATTGTCGGACAGGCGTGCCGCTGCCCCTACCGAGAAGTGCGAATAGGGAGCATAGCTGCGGTGGGTGGCTTGGCAGGCGGCGTCTATCAGCTCGCGGTCGGCAGCGCTCAACTCTTCATATTCGTATATCTTGATTGCAATTTGTATGTTCAGGGCCTTCATAGAGTAATAGTTTATTGTAATTAATGTTACAAAGATAGGAAAGAGATTGGTTTTTTCAATTCTTTTGCAGACTTTTGTGTCAAAATCAACATTTTAAGCATGAAACCTATTTTCAGACTGACTGCTATCGTAGCACTTCTCCTCATTTCCGTAGCTGTGCAGGCGCAGCGCAGGAACTCCCGTTACAATGAATACATCAAACAATATGCCCCCCTTGCCGTAGAGCAGATGAGGGAACACCGGATACCGGCCAGCATTACACTGGCGCAGGGGTTGCTGGAAAGTGGTGCCGGACAAAGCACGCTGGCGCGTAAAAGCAACAACCATTTCGGCATAAAATGTGGCAGTAACTGGCGCGGGCGCAGCGTGAGGCATGATGATGATGCACGCAACGAGTGTTTCCGCGCTTATCGCAATCCGAAAGACTCTTATGAAGACCATTCGCTTTTCCTGAAACGCGGTGCACGCTATGCTTTCTTGTTCAAACTGAAAATCACCGATTACAGAGGGTGGGCGCGCGGCCTGAAAAAAGCGGGATATGCCACAGATCCTTCCTATGCCAACCGCCTGATAACCATTATCGAGGATTATGACTTATATAAGTACGACACGCGCGGCCTGAGCAACCGGGAAGCCCGCAATCTGGAGAAGGAGTTGAAGAAGAAGCCCTGGCTTGCCAATCCGCATCAGGTGTATATTGCCAATGACATTGCCTATGTTGTGGCTCGTGACGGAGACACTTTCCAGTTCTTGGGCAAGGAGTTCGACATCAGCTGGCGGAAACTGGTGAAATATAATGACCTGCATAAAGACTATACTTTGGAGGCCGGCGACATTATCTATCTGAAAGGAAAACGCAAGAAAGCCGCCAAGCCCTACACCGTTTATATCGTGAGAGACGGAGACTCCATGCACTCCATTTCGCAGAAGTACGGCATCCGCCTGAAGAACCTGTATAAGATGAATCGGAAAGATGCGGAATATGTGCCGGAAGTGGGAGACAGATTGCGCTTGAGATAACAGGACGGCGGGCGGAATGAAAACCGTAACTTGCTGACTGGTTGAATGGTTGATGTCCCACTCTGTTCCGTCGTTGTGGGACATTCATTCAGTCGTATAGGGAAATGCTTTCAGTCGTATTGGGAGGTGCTTTCAGTCGTATTGGGAAATCCGGTATCCATATACACGAAAAAAGTCAGGGATTTATCCGAAAATGTACAGAGTGTCCGAAAACGGACACTCTTCTTTTTTGCCTTCATGCTTGTTTTCAGTGGTTTACGCTTTTGGCACGAATTTCGCAAGTATCAGGGTGGGAAGCGTTGGCTGTCCGTTTCTGCAACAGAACGGGGCGGAGGTGCGACAGCCGGCGAAGACATCAACCGATAAACAAAAAACAAAAGATATGGATAGAGAAATTCCGAAAGAAGTTCGTAACAAAGAACGTAATAAGAAAATCATTCGTTATGGCGGTATGGGTGCTGCGGGCATCGTTGTCGTCAGCCTGCTCATTTCGCTGATGCGTGCCGGAGTGAAAGAGAAAGACCTCGTGTTCTCACAGGTGAGCCGGGGCACGATCGAGGTCAGCGTGAGCGCTTCGGGAAAGGTGGTCCCGGCTTTCGAGGAGATCATCAATTCGCCCATCAGTACCCGCATCCTGGAAGTATATAAGAAAGGTGGAGACAGTGTGGACATAGGCACGCCCATCCTGAAGCTGGACTTGCAGAGCGCCGAGACCGACTACAAGCAGAAACTGGACGAGGAACAGATGCGCAGCTACAAACTGAAACAGCTCAAGCTGGAGAACATGACCAAGCTGAATGACTTGCAGATGAAAGTGAAGGTTGCTGCCATGCAACTGAATCGCAAGAAAGTGGAGTTGCGCAATGAGCAATATCTCGACAGTCTCGGGTCCGGCACCACCGACAAGGTACGTCAGGCGGAGCTGAGCTATAATGTGGCGGAGCTGGAATACGAACAACTGAAACAGCAGTATGCCAATGAGAAAGAAGTGCTGAATGCGGAATATCAGGTTCAGGAGTTGGATTTCAGTATTTTCAAGAAAACGCTGGCCGAAACGAAGCGTACATTGGACGATGCGCAGATCCGTTCGCCCCGGAAGGCTATTCTCACCTATATCAACAATCAGATCGGTGCGCAGGTGGCAGAGGGCTCGCAGATTGCCGTCATCTCCGATTTGAGCCATTTCAAGGTGGAGGGCGAGATAGCCGATACGTATGGCGATCGCGTATCGGCCGGCGGCAAGGCCGTTGTAAAGATTGGCAATGAAAAGCTGGAGGGATCGGTAAGCAGTGTCACTCCGCTGTCCAAAAACGGCGTTATCTCCTTTACCGTACAACTGAATGAGGATAACAACCGCCGCCTCCGTTCGGGCTTGAAGACAGATGTCTATGTGATGAACGCAGTGAAGGAGGATGTGATGCGCATAGCCAATGCCTCTTACTATGTGGGACGCGGGGAATATGAACTGTTTGTCCGCAATTCCGACAAGGAGATTGTGAAGCGTAAAGTGCAGTTGGGCGACTCGAACTTTGAATTTGTAGAAGTGGTAGGCGGTTTGCAACCGGGCGATGAAGTGGTGGTGAGCGACATGAGCCAGTACAAGAACAAGAATAAACTGAAACTGAAATGATATGGATTTTCCGATCCCCTTTCTTACTGAATAAAAACTGAGTAATAACAATTAAATACTTACTATTATGATTAAGTTGACCGGAATCAATAAGATTTATCGTACTAACGAAATTGAAACCGTAGCATTGGAGAATGTAAACCTCGAAGTGAACAAAGGAGAATTTTTGAGTATTATGGGCCCTTCAGGTTGCGGCAAATCTACTTTACTGAACATTATGGGCCTGCTGGATGCGCCTACCAGCGGTACGATTGAGATAGCCGGCACTAAGGTGGACGGCATGAAAGACAAAGAACTGGCAGCTTTCCGTAACCGGAAGCTGGGATTCGTGTTCCAGTCTTTCCATTTGATTAACTCATTGAATGTACTGGACAATGTGGAGTTGCCCTTGCTGTATAGAAAGGTTTCGGCCAAGGAACGCCGCCGTCTGGCAGAGGAGGTGTTGCAGAAGGTGGGGCTGAGCCACCGTATGCGCCACATGCCGACACAGCTCTCCGGCGGTCAGTGCCAGCGTGTTGCCATTGCACGCGCCATCGTCGGTAATCCGGAGATAATACTCGCCGATGAGCCCACCGGTAACCTGGATTCCAAAATGGGTGCGGAAGTGATGGAACTGCTCCATCAGTTGAATAAAGAAGACGGACGCACCATCGTGATGGTGACCCATAACGAAGAACAAGCCAAACAAACCAGCCGCACCGTACGCTTCTTCGACGGCCGTCAGGTAGAATAACTCCCGTAATTCATAAATTCATAATTCATAATTAAAATGCAGACCATTCGTCAAGCCTTTATACTCTTACGGCAGAACCCTCTACTGAGCACCATATTCATATTGGGTACGGCATTTGCCATCACCATGATTATGGCGATTGTGATTACTTGGCAGATGAAATACGCCGATATTGAGCCGGAAGTGAACCGCAGCCGCTCTCTTTATATAAGCAAGATGCATTTGCAGGGTAAGGAAAACAAAGGCTGGAATAATTATACAGCCTGTTCGCCGGCTTTCATGAAGGACTGTGTGCAGCCATTGCCCGAAGTAGAGGCCTGTACGGCATTTGTTCCGGCATCGGTCGCCCTGGTTTCTATGCCCGACGGCACCAATGCGGTGAAAGTGGATGCCATGGAAACCGACCCGGGATTCTGGAAAGTGTTCCGGATGCAGTTTGTTGCAGGACGGGGATTTGATGATTCCGACCGGGGTGGCGATGTGTCCGCCATTGTCGTGGTTGCTTCTGTGGCGCGGGGACTGTTCGGCACGACGGATGCAGTGGGCAAGACGGTGCTGCTGAACCGTAACGAAGCGCGTATTTGCGGGGTGGTAAAGGATGTTTCGGTCATTGCGAAGGATGCTTATGCGCAAGTGTGGCGCATGTATCCTGCCAGTTTGCAGGATGTCACTTCCGTCCGGAGTTATGCCCAATCGCATACGGTGGTGGCGCTGGCACGCTCTTCCGGGGATATTCCGGCCATCAGGCAAGGAATAGCAAAACGGGTGAAAGACATCAATGCCGTACAGACTGAAATGCTGATGGACATCATGGAGCAGCCCGATGAAATAGTGGCGCATGTCAATCATGTGTGGGCCAACATAGGACCGGATTTGCGGATGTTGTACATACAGTACCTTCTGGCATTGCTCATTGTTCTTTTAGTACCGTCGCTCAATCTGTGCGGCCTGAGCAACAGTCGTATGCAGCAACGCATCAGCGAGCTGGGCGTACGTAAGGCATTCGGAGCGACGCGCGGCGTATTGATAAGGCAGATATTGAATGAAAACCTCGTACTGACCCTGATTGGTGGAGCAGTGGGGCTGGTGTTCAGCTATCTGGCAGTGTATGGCATGCGTACGTGGCTGTTCACCAATAATCAGAACATCGGTACTTCCGGCGATTTCGACCTGAGCATGTCGGTACTGTTCAGCCCTACGGTGTTTTGCCTGGCATTTCTTTTCTGTCTGGTCATCAACCTGCTGAGCGCAGGCCTGCCTACGTGGCTTGCCGCACGACACACGATTGTGGATTCTTTGAACGATAAATAAAGCGAAATTGATTATGAAATTCATAGTACATAAC
>OGSD01003996.1_pt1 | contig 10442 bp, 8 predicted proteins | sample 1553571 | NCBI WGS metagenome assembly OGSD01 (sample SAMEA2580072, study PRJEB22360) | human gut metagenome | biome: human gut; feature: human-associated habitat; material: faeces | place: Denmark | collected 2008/2010 | reverse complement strand
AGTCATGTTCAAATTTAGAAGTACCTATTTTTCATCTTAAGAATCCTGCGTTGCAAGATTCTTACCGCTTTTTAGTTAGGATTGCGAACTTGTTTCGCAATTACCTAATTTTTTATTATTTCCTATTTTAAACTTTTCTCAGGCTTTTCTCAATAAAATATTGAAAACAAAAAGCACCTGCTTTAACAGATGCTTTTTCTCACTGAATTTAACCGCCTGACTTTATAAATACTGGCTGAACTCAACCTTCTCTTTATTCGGTCCCTCAATTGTAAAGAACTTTACCCCGTTTTCCCAGAAGGGAAGAAAATGAACGGTATCGTTGGTTGTATTTAATCCTGCCTGATTGATCATTTCATATACTTTTTCAATATCTTTTACATCAATCGCCATATGATCGATGGCACCGGCTTCCATCTTAGCTGCTTTATTCTCATATGTCTCAACAACAAGTGTATTTAATTTCAGAAAAGCAACCTCTTCATCTGCTTCCTCATTTACTGTACGAAAAGCAATTTCAAATCCCAGAGCCTTATAAAAATCAATGGTTGCTTCAATATCATTGGTCGGAATTCCAATATGCTGAATTCCATTAAGCTGTTCTTTTAAATTCATTTTCATTTTCCTCCTGAAAGTCAGTTATAATATTCATCTGCTGAAAATCATCCAACATATTTATGTATTGTTGCTCTTACAGCTCCAGGTCCTGCGATCATCTCACGGAACATATTCTCAACCTTCTCTCCCACACCGTCTTTGTAAAGGTCAGTGAAGAACAGACGCTCATTGGAAAGAATTGGTTTTAACTGATCCTTAAATGTTTCAGGTTTACCTACTACAATATCCTTAAACTGTTCCTGCAGTTCCTCATTCATTGGGTCCGGTGCAAGTTCAAATTTATTTCCTTCATCATCTACACCAAGCATATATCTGAGCCATCCTGCAATTCCCAGAGGAATAGCTGTCAGTCTGGAAGCATCTCCGAATTTCTTTACATATGCTTTGATTGTTTCGCCGAAACGGATACCAACCATCTGAGATACATCTACTGCCAGACGAAGATTTGTATCTCCAAGATATTCATTTGGAAAACGATCATTAAAAAGCTCATCAACAAATGCCTGGGGAGAAAGGATTCCAGGGTCAGCAACTACCGGAAGACCTTCATCATAAGCAATCATACGTGCCATTTTCATCATATCTTCATTTGTATTAAGCATATGCGCAAACAGATCATATCCAAGAACTACTCCCAGCGGACCTGTAGCAGAATGAACCGGATTCAGACATACTGTTACTTTCATACGTTCAGAAAGGTTAACTGTATTTCTGTCTGCCATATATACGCCGAAACCTTTTTCCAGAGCCGGACGTCCGTTAGGGAAGCTGTCCTCTATTACCAAATACTGTGGTTTCTCAGCATTGACAAATGGTGCAATGTATGTCTTCTTACCTGTAATCACCGGCTGCATGTTCTCAACACCCAGCTTCTCAAGGTCTGTTGCAATCTGCTCGCTTGGACGAGGTGTGATCTTATCGATCATTGTCCATGGAAAAGCAACTACTTTCTCATCGCTTACATAGTTTACAAATCCCTCATCAACAAATCCTGCTTTCTTCCACTCTTCTGTCATTGTCAGTACTGACTCACGAAGCTTTGCACCGTTCTGTGAGCAGTTATCCATGGAAACCAGTGCGATCGGATATTTGCCGGCTTTATATCTTTCATAAAGCATTGCAACCAGAACTGCCATGGCACCAACCGCTTTATCCGGACCATTCTTGATATCTGCCTCTACAAACGGGAACCATGTTCCGTCCGCTTTCTGTAATGCATAGCCTTTCTCTGTGATCGTAAATGAAACCATCTGCAGGGATTTGCTTGTGAAGATTTCTTTCAGGCGTTTCCACTGTTCTGCATTAGAAGACTGTGCCTTCACTGCTTCCGCAAAAGCTCCGACTACTTTATACTCACGGGTTCCATCCCCATGCAGGATTACACTTAATCCAAGATTGTCATATGGATCATAAATCTTATCTACTACATCATAATCAAAGGTTTCCACACAGGTAATCCCACGATCCAGAACTCCCTCTTCCAGAAGACCATCTGCAATTCCACCGATAAACACACGGAAAATATTTCCGATACCAAAGTGAACCCATACCGGATTCTCCTTTGCATTCTCAGAGGCAGCCTCTACATCATAACCCGGAAGAGCGATTCCTGCCTTTTTCCATGCTTCCTGTTCCTTGATTCCATTGATTGATAATTTCATGTTATATCCTCCTTATTTGTCTTATTCGATACTTATTGTTTGTTATTATGTTTTTTACTTACGTTTATATCTTAACTGTAAGTTGAGTATATATCTTTTATTTTAAAAAATCCATTGACAGAAATTCTAATTTTCAAACAACTTTTTTGTCTATTTTACTATAGTGTACTGACAAATTGATGTTGCTGATCGTGCCGGATATTTTTATTGTTTTTTTTTCGTTCTATGCTACAATAAAACTGAAACTTAACATTATCTTGTAACATAATCAGGAGAATATTATGAGTGAAAAGGGATTGACCAACATTAGTCTCAAGAAAATAAATAAATCAAAGGTTTACCAGTATATTTACAGAAAAAAAACGACTTCCAAGCTGCAGATCGTTCAGGAACTGCAGATGGGTTTATCCACTGTCAGTCAGAATCTGAATCTTCTGGAGCAGGAAGGTCTTATTGAAAAAAATGGTTTCTTTGAATCCACTGGCGGAAGAAAGGCAAACGCCCTTCAGATTGTATCAGATTTTAAAATTTCCATTGGTATTGGTATTTTAAAAGGGATGTTTCATATTACCGCTGTAGATTTGTATGGAAATGCTTTCTATACAGATACCATTCCGCTTCCATATTCCAACACACCGGATTACTATAAACAGGTTACTGACGCAGTAAAAGAATTCATCTCATCGCGCCAGTATGACAATGACAAAGTTCTTGGCATCTCCATTGCCACACAGGGTATCACATCCCCGGATCATACCACTGTACTATATGGAGATATCATGAATAACGCAGGCATGAAACTGGATGATTTTTCCAGATATCTTCCTTATCCCTGTTATCTGGAACATGATTCGAAATCAGCTGCGTTCCTTGAATTGTGGAATCATCCGGAGCTTGACAGTGCTGTTATCATCCTGCTGAACCGAAATCTGGGCGGCGGCATCATTACCAATCATCAGATTCATCAGGGGATTTCCATGCACAGCGGAACTCTTGAACATATGTGCATTAATCCCGATGGTCCGCTTTGCTACCGCGGCTGTCTGGAAACCTACTGCTCTGCCAATGCACTGGAACAGGCTGCAGGTATTCCTGCCAAAGAATTTTTCCCTCTTCTGCGCGAAAAAAAATCTCCCCAGATCATACAGATCTGGAAAGATTTTTTAAACCATCTGGCATTTGCCATGAAGAATCTTAACCTTGTTATCGATGCACCGATCATCCTCAGCGGATATCTGGCACCTTATTTTACAGAAGAAGATATTGAATATCTGACAGAACATCTCCATACAGCCGCCCCATTCATACTGAATAAAACACAGATTCTGGTCGGTACCAACGGACAATATACACCGGCAATCGGAGCGGCTCTGCATTATGTAGAGAAATTTATTCAATCCATTTAACTATAGCAATTCTTATAAATAATGCAATCAAGACAGTTCAGCAGAGTGCGAAAGACAAGAAAGATATCTGATGCAGGACTTCACACTATGATGGGCTGGATTGCTTGCAGTATTTTATGGAATTGCTATAGATTGCTATAAATCAGATAAGCTTCCTGCTATTCATACTTTCATATATCGCTGATTTCTGCTATTCGGTTTATCTGGTAATGTCATTTGGATCAAATTCATCTCAAGTGCGGGTTGCAAATAATTTCTGCGGAATCCATCTCTGGACTTTAACCCCAGTTTTTCCATAAGTGTTTTTCTTGTATAAGGCGTATCATACTCCATGATTTCAAGCATTTTCCTGACAGTTTCTGAAAACTGCTCATTTTCTTCATTCATCTGAAGCGAAATATCTTCCAAAATCCTGTCTATCTGCGACAACATAAACTCTATAAAAATGGTAGATTCTCCCGAAACATGACATCTGGCAATCGCATCATAATATTCATCCTGAAATTTTTCAATCTGGCTTTCGATTGGAATATACTCAAATACAGGTTTCCATTTAGACAAAATCGCAGTGTGCCATAATCTTGCCATTCTTCCATTACCATCAGCAAATGGATGAATAAAGACAAACTCATAATGAAATACACTGCTCATAATCAATGGATGAACACTATTCCTTGATTTCTTCATCCATTCAAACAGTTCATCCATAAGCTGCGGTACAAATTGCGCCGGAGGTGCCATAAAAATACATTCATCTCCATTAAAGACTCCCTCTTCTCCATGGCGAAACTCCCCACATTCTTCCACAAGATATTTTGTCATAATCCCATGAAATTTCTTTAAATCTTTTATACTATAGGGATTAATTTCCGAAAGGCTTTCATACGCCGCATATGCATTTTTAACTTCCTGTATTTCTTTCTGTTCCCCCAGTACAAGCCTGCCATTAATTACATCCCTAACCTGCCCCAGAGAAAGAGAATTCGCTTCTATTTTTAAAGATGAATGAATAGATTTAATTCGGTTATTCTTTCTCAGGTGCGGTTTTGTTTCCAGACTTCTGATTGCCGTGATTCGCCCTATTTTTTCAGAAATTGAAGACACATATGATAATATCTCATTTGTTATTGTAAATGGCGGTTTATATTCTCCCACAAAACACCTCCAGGATTTCCGTTATCTTGCACATTATCTTGCACACTTTTTTGCATACTTTCTTCTTCAGGATAGATTCCGTCTACTTCAGTGCTGTCAGAATCTCCATTACATTGTCGTAATCTTTCTCTCCGACCATGATTTCATACAATGTTTTATCTGTTCCGAAGTTCCCACCCATGCTGCGGGCAGTTCCCCTGCCCGGGGCTATCATTTTTTCTTCGTGGTTAACTCTCTTTGTTTTGTATTTGATTTTCTCTGAATCTAAGGCTTTACAATACTGCTCATATTTGTCCCTGGATGCACCGAGATAAACTGTTCTGCTGTCGAATAACATAATTACTTCCTCCTTTGGGTGTTATGTTTGCACAATTTCCGCCTGCTATAACTGATCCAGTCTACAGGAAGAATCTCTGCCTGAATGAATATATTTGATTTACAAAAATGATCCTGCCTGCTGGCTCGTCAGTCTGCACACTCCGGAACGTATTCAAAAAATCATTCCTACAATCTTGCATGCCCAGTAATATAATAGAAAACAGCAGACATCCGTTTCCAGATCATCTGCTGTCATTATATCATATATATTTATTGCTTTGTAGTATAAAAGTATTATTCTACCTCTTCCGGTTCCATGCTTCGCATGTGTTCCTCGTTCTTTACGATTTCATACTTCTGGCGATATTCCTTGAAGTATGTATAATATTCCACGCTGTCAGATGGGTAAATCTTGGAATCATGGATATGCATATCCGGATTCTCGTCTCCACTCTTAAGGAGAGCTACCATTGCACTTGCACAATGTGCTGCAATACGGTTGAAGCTGTTGAGAATGTCTGTATATACAGTTCCCTCTTCCAGTCCGCAGTTGCCATTACTCAGACGCTCTACATGATGCATCTTCAGCTCATTGCATAAGGATGTGATAATCATTCCAAGCGGTGCAACTCTCTGTGCCATCTCTTTGTCATCATTGAGGAATGCACGACAGGTAAGGTTGATCTCCTCGCGAACTGCTTCCATTACTACATTCAGTTCATCCCAGGCTTCCTGTGAGAAATTAGTGTGATTATCATGCATTTCACTGGACATATAGGCAATGTAGGATGCATGGTCACCGATTCTCTCAAAGTCATTGATGGTATGAAGATAAAGGGATGCCTGCCTTGTCTGGGCACTGTTCATCTCATGCTTTGTGAGCTTCATCAGATATTCCCCAAGACGGCTTTCGTATTTATCGATCAGGTTCTCTTTTCTCTGTACCTTATCAAATTTATCCTGCTGATATTCATTCAGAAGGTTCATGGCACGGTTGACATTCTTGCGAAGCTTCCTTGCCATACCGCTCATGGCACGATGACACTGTCCAATAGCAAGTGCCGGATAATTCAGAAGACGTTCTTCCAGAAGATCAAAGTCTGCTTCATCTTCCAGTTCCTCTGCACTGTCTTTTACAAGCCAGCACACCAGCTGCTCGATCTTCGGTATGAACGGGAAAAGAACACATACTGTTGCTACACGGAATACAGTATTCAGTAAAGCAATTGCAACCGGTGACATAATCATATCCATAAATCCGAAATGCACAACAGCATTTACAGTGTAGAAGATCACTGACCAGAGGATAAGACCAAACAGGTCATTGATCAGATAAACAAGTGCTGTACGTTTACCATTCTTATTCGCACCGATTGCTGAAATCAGAACCGGACAGGCAGCACCTACACCGATACCAAGAACGATCGGGAATGCACTGGAGAATGTCAGGATACCTGTTACAGATAACGCCTGCAATACACCGACTGTGGCAGATGCACTCTGCAGCACTGCGGTAAATGCAATACCTACCAGAATACCTATCAGCGGGTTGGAAAACATTGTCAGCATGTTTGTAAATGTGGGGCTGTCCTTCAGTGGTGAAACAGCACCGCTCATTGTCTGCATACCTGTCATCAGGATTGCAAAACCAAGCATGATATTACCGATATTTTTATGCACGGAACGCTTACATGCCATGCGAAGGATAATACCAATAATCGCTACTACTGCTGAAATTGTTGCTGTAGATAAAATCTTCGCAATTCCGTTCTTTCCGTCAATATAAGAAAGACAGAGGATCCATCCGGTAATACTGGTTCCGATGTTGGCTCCCATGATAATACCGATGGCCTGTTTCAGTTTCATCATACCTGAGTTAACAAAACCAATGACCATAACGGTTGTGGCAGAAGAAGACTGAATCACGCTGGTAACACCAGTACCCAGAGCAACTCCCTTCAGCGGTGTGTTTGTCATTCGATACAGGAAAGCTTCCAGCTTATTTCCGGCAACCATTTTCAGGCCATCGCCCATCAATGACATACCAAACAGAAATAATGCCACTCCGCTCAGCAATGACAATATCATTGAAAAAATTCCCATTATTTTCTCCTTTGTCGTCTGCCTGATTTCCATCCTCATCCCAGGAAATCGGCGCATAATGTAAGCAGGTTATTTTACCTGTCTCTAATCAGAATTTAACCTGCCCTTTACTTTTCCATTCTTATTATGTCACGTTCGGGAGATTATTACAATAATTGTTTTTTCAAAAATTACATTTTTTCTATAGCGTTTAAAATGCTGTCTTTTTTTTCCTGAATTTTTTTGCAGTTTTCATAAAATTTTCCGGCATGCTCCAAAATATATCAGAACATGTCGAAAAATAACATACAATAAATCGGACAGTAAAGAAGGAGCTGTCTATTTTCAGGACAGCCCCTTTCCTCAAATTCCAGTATTAAAATCAATTGGTTATTCACAATCCGCTTCACTGCTTCATTTTATTATCTGGTGGAGTTACTATAGTTATACATACTACTGCTCATTGCCGCCCCTGTCGCAGCTTCCTCCTCACATTCTGCCAAAACAAGTTCTGCATTGAACATATCTTCAATAATTTCGCACAGTACCGGATTTTTTCTCAGTCCATTCCCTGAACCAATCATACGCCTGATCTTTATGCCGGTTCCATTCTGAATAGTCATATACATCTGATACAGTTCTGTGCTCATTCCCTTCAGAACACCATAACAGAGATCTTCTGGCGTAAAGTTTTCGGAACACATCTGAGTAATACTGCCGCTTTTTTTCGGATTTACCCGCGTACCGTCAAATGTTGTTTCCACTTTAATCTTTCGACTTTCAGGTCTTTCACTATTCAAATCTTTCCCTGTTCTTGCCATCTTTTCCATTACTTTGTATAATGGTTGATCCTGTCCTGTCGCTTCTTTTACAATTTTTCGGAAAAACTGTTCCAGAAGCGCATATGCCTTGCCGCCACACAGAGATGCTCCTGCAAGCAGATACTTCCTATTTAGGAAAGGTCTTGCCTCAATTCCATCTCCCGAAAAATACTGACTGGAAAGAACAGAAATCTGTCCGCCGGTTCCCATATTGACCAGTAATATATTCTCCTCATCACCTGCTGCTCCAAGGAAGCTTGCCTGGTTGTCTCCGATTGCTGTTGTAACTGTCCTTCCTCTGTATGTACCCAGTTTTTCTATTTCCGTACAGACATCCGGCAGCCAGTTTACGTCCACTCCCATTTCAGCCAGTTTTTCTTTTTCAAAGCACATCTTATGGCTGTCAAAGAATCCAAAACCTGCCGCATTGCTCACATGTACCAATGGTTTTTTACGCCCTGTCAAATACATTCCAAAATAATCCATAATCGTACAGAAGCTCAAAGCCGAATCCGGAACCAGATTATGTCTGATATTATAAATGTGTGTGACAAGCCCATATCCTGAAGCAGCATGGATTTGACATCTTTCCCGGATTTCTTCTGTTAAAGGAATCTGATCCCCATCGCAGATACTTCCTCTGGCATCCTGCCATGTATATAACGGACTGACACAATTTCCTTCTTTGTCAACATAGACAATTCCATGCATCTGCCCTGTGAGCCCAATCCGCTCAACATGCGGATACTTCTCCAGGAAATAATCCAGCAGATTCACTGCTCTTTCTACAATTTCTTTTGCATACTGTATTCTTTCCCATTCATTTCCGGTTTCGATAAAGCAACCATTCTCTACAGTTTTTGCCTCCAGAATCTTTGCCTGTCCGTTTTCCTCTTTTTCCAGAACAACACCGCTTATCGTTGTTGTCCCAATGTCAATCCCCGCCGTTTTCACAGTCCAAACTCTTCTGCCAGTTTCTTAAACTCCGGCAGGGAATTAATGATAGTATCATAAGATACACAATAAGCCAGTCTCACATAACCCGGGCAGGCAAAGGAACTTCCCGGAACCATGAGAATATTATATTTCTTTCCAGCTTCGCAGAACGCTTTTTCATCTGCTACCGGTGATTTCACAAAGAGGTAGAATGCACCCTGGGGTTTGATGCACTCGAATCCGCATTCTTTCAGTCCATTGTATAACGCCAGACGGTTCTTGTCATATGCAGCTACATCCACTTCTGCATCTACACATTTGGCAATCACCTTCTGCATCAGGGATGGGGCATTGACACATCCGATAGTACGGTTGGCAATAGCCGCTGAAGTAATAAGTTCTTCACTTCCATCTGCTTCATCCGGAATTACCAGATAACCGATACGCTCTCCCGGAAGGGACAGAGATTTGCTGTAAGAATAGCCAACAATAGTATTATCGTAATATTTTGTCAGATACGGAACTTCTACACCATCATAAGCCAGCTCTCTGTATGGCTCGTCAGAAATCAGGTAAATCACACTGCCAAATTCCTGCTGTTTTTTCTCAAGAATTGCTGCCAGCTTCTTAATGGTTTCTTCTGAATATACGACACCAGTGGGGTTGTGAGGTGTATTTACGATCACTGCTCTTGTCTTTGCCGTAATCTTCTGCTCAAACTCCTCAAGATTCGGTTGGAATGTGGTTGTATCCGGAGAGATTTCCACAAGCTTGCCATCAAAATTGCGCACATATGCACCATATTCCAGAAAATATGGTGCAAAAACAATCACTTCTTCCTCTGGATTCAGGATCGTCTTGAAAATCACATTCAAACCGCTGGCTGCTCCAACTGTCATAATCAGATTCTTCGCCGCAAACTTTGTCCCAAAGCGGTGGTTCAGAGATTCCGCAATCGTCTGGCGCACATCCTCAAATCCTGCATTACTCATATAACCATGAAGCACTGTCGGCTCCACTTCGTTCACCAGATCAATAATAGCCTCCTTCACACACTCCGGTGCCGGAACGCTCGGATTCCCAAGACTGAAATCATAAACTTTGTCCGCACCGTAAATGGCTCTGAGACGATTTCCCTCCTCAAACATCATACGGATGGCTGAATTATTTTTTACATAAGGTTTCATTTTTTCTGCTATCATAACATATTCGCTCCTGTCCAAATAATCCCGGCAAACCACCGAAATTCAGAATAATATTGCAACTGTCCAATTTCTCTTGCAGTGCATAATTTATCTTTATTTTAACCTTATCATGGTAAAGTGTCAATGTGCGACAATATACTATATTCCATCTTTTTAGCCGAAGTCAAGTAAGTCCCCTGCTTTAATTGCGAAAAGCAATAAGCAGTGGGTGGGAACTTGCTTGTATCAGGAGGAGTGCAA
>OGSD01003975.1_pt1 | contig 10517 bp, 10 predicted proteins | sample 1553571 | NCBI WGS metagenome assembly OGSD01 (sample SAMEA2580072, study PRJEB22360) | human gut metagenome | biome: human gut; feature: human-associated habitat; material: faeces | place: Denmark | collected 2008/2010 | reverse complement strand
ATCTACGCCCTGACATCGGAGGTTAAAGCCGATGTGAATTTCCCACTATATCAACGGTCTGTGAAGATCGTTGATATTTTTTGTACGCCCAGCATGGGCGTACGCTATAGGGTGTAAGTCCCGAACGAGCCCTGATAGTGGGAATCGTTAGCCAAGAGCAAGGGTATCCATGGTGACGCGGAATCTGAAGGAAGCTGGCGGCAAATACTCGGCCTTACGAATAGGAACTGCATATAAGGCTGAACATGGAGGACAAGTCTGCAAAACAAGACAAAGTCCGATAACTATCCGAATCCATGTGAAGTAAATGCAGAGGGCACATGAGTTGAAAGCGTACGCTCTTATCTGGGGAGGTCTCACGGACATACATTACCAATAAGTAGTGTATGGTTGAAACAAGATTTGCCGAGAGAAGTCAGCCGAGACCATATTACCGATGAGTGAGCATTGGGAAGGGTCGAACCATTATTAGTAACACCAATGAAGATTACCTTATGACGGGAAGAATGCAGAACGAATTGATGAGATTAGACCAGTCGGAGAGTAGGGTGGACCCCAAGGGTACGATCGGTTTGCAGACCTCTATGGGGATAAGCGAAGACGGAGTTACAGATTTTACTCTCCCGAAGGACGGACTGCTGGAGTTTATTCTCTCACCCGCCAACTTGAATGCCGCCTATAAGAAGGTTAAGGGCAACAAGGGCAGCGGTGGAATAGACGGCATGAGTACAGAAGAATTGCTTCCTTATTTAAAGGAGCACGGCTCGGAACTCGTGGCATCCCTCCGTGAAGGCACATACAAACCGAATCCGGTCCGCAGGGTAGAGATACCTAAGTCGAACGGCAAGAAACGTGGTCTTGGTATCCCTACGGTTGTTGATCGTGTGGTGCAACAAGCTATCAGTCAGGTGCTCGAATTGCTTTATGAGCCTCAGTTCAGTGAGACGAGCTATGGGTTCCGCCCCCATCGCGGTGCCCACAAGGCACTTCTGAAATGTGGTGAATACATAGAGCAGGAGTACGTCTTTGCGGTGGATATGGACTTGGAGAAATTCTTCGACATGGTTAGTCATTCCAAACTGATAGAAGTGTTGTCACACACCATCACGGATGGTCGTGTCATTTCTCTGATACACCGCTATCTGAATGCAGGAGTAATCCATTGCGGAAACTATGAACCAAGTCAACTTGGTGTACCGCAGGGCGGTCCTCTCAGTCCGATTTTGAGTAATATAATACTGAACGAATTGGATAAGGAACTGGAGCGTCGAGGTCACAAGTTTGTCCGCTATGCCGATGACCTCGTAATCTTTTGCAAGAGCCGGAAAGCGGCTAAGCGTACCTATGAGCATATTGTCCCCTTTATAGAAAAGAAGTTATTCCTAAAGGTGAACAAGGTAAAGACCAAGGTTGCCTATATACGTAACATCAAGTTCCTCTCGTATGCGTTTGGTCGCAGGAGTGGGAAGTGTCAGTATAGGCTTCATCCCGAGAGTGTGAAGAAGATGAAGGCCAAGATACGTGAACTGACCAGCCGTAGTAATGGGTGGAGTTATGAGTATCGTAAGCATCGTCTTCAATGGTACATCCGTGGATGGTCTAACTATTTCTCATTGGCAGGCTACAAGCCTCGTCTTGAAGAATGGGACAGTTGGCTTCGGCACAGAATCCGCATGTGTATATGGAAATCATGGAAACGGGTTAGAACAAGGTTACATAATCTGGAAAAGTTCGTTTCCGATAAGAATCGTGTACGCATGGCTGCATTCTGCCGTAAGTCATATTGGCGGATGTCTCAACATCCCACGGTACACGAAGCTCTGTCTGACGAACGGTTGTTTCGCGCTGGTTATCCCACGTTTACAGGTTGTTATGTGGATTTTAATAAGGCAAGAGGGTATTATTGATAATGGAACCGCCGTATGCCGAACGGCACGTACGGTGGTGTGAGAGGACGCATGAGGAAATAATCCTCATGCTTCTACTCGATTTACTACGTCAATTATAAATCCCGATATTCCTTCACACACTCAAAGCACGGACACCCTTTCATTGGGTTCAAGTCACGATGTCCAACAATCAGCGCTTTCGGAAACTGCCGTCGTAATTCACGCAATAAAGCAAGCAGCGAGCCCCGTTGTTCCATTGTGCGAGTATCCTTGGTTTTGCCATCCGCATCCAAGCCACCTTCATAACAGACACCTATTGAATGGCTATTATGATTACGGCAGTGTGCCCCGACCTTTTCTAACGCACGTCCCCGGTAGATCTCCCCGTCGCGAGTAATGTAAAAATGATAGCCAATATCACGGAAACCACGGTGCAGGATATGATCTTGTCGGCAAGCCTCCGCCGAAAGGGATTTTCCTTCCGGCGTGGCACTGCAATGAATGATAATCAGAGTGATGGTACGCATAAGGCTACATACAGCTCTGTACTCCGATCAGACCTCCGATAGCGGTGGCAACGGTGATAATCACTTTGATGATGAAGCTCCATACGGAGCGGGGAGAAGATGAATTACTCATGATGTTACTTTTTTAAAGATTAAAAATAAAGGATTTAAGATTAAGCAGCCGGATCAGGCGCTTCACCGCCACCATCCGGTTTCGGATCAGGGGTATCACCCGAATCAGAACCTCCTCCGGCAGTTGTTGGTTTCTGATATTCGGCCTGCTGTTTCAACTGGCTGTCGAGTTTCAGGTTGGTGGTTGACAAATTACCGGTAGCACGAGCTTTCAGACGCATACCAGTGATGTTTTTCTCCAATGAGAAATCTTCCAGCGTATCAGCTGCCTTACTGCGGATGCCCACACCAAAGATGGCAAGGTCGTCGATTTTCACACATTTGCCGTCGAGCAGCAGTTCCTTGATGCAGTCTACCATGTCGGAAAGCACACCTTTGATGACACCACCGGAATACGGTGAATTGTGTTTCGACATGTGTTCGGCAAGCTTAGCCAAATCAAACGTCTCGTCGCTTACCGCACGGGCGAACCACTTGCCTGCATTCAGGCCTTTTTGCTGTTGGTTTTGATAAATTTTGTAACGAATCATAAAACAATAATTTAAAGGGTTAAACATTGTGTCCGGGGGATTCTTTTCCCTTTCGACGATACAAAGATACAACCCTGAAACCCGCAGAAATCAATAGTCTACAGTTGCACGCGATTGTTGTCAATTATGCGCAGTAACGGTCGGTTATTCAATGGAAAAACGTAGGATATGTGAATATGTTTTGTTATTTTTGTAATTGTAAATCAGAAACTTATTCATCATGAACGAATTCAAAATACGCGCCTACGGTCGCATGGAACTGGCTCAACTTTATTCTCCGGAACTAACTGACATTGCTGCATATCGAAAGATGAAGAAATGGATCTCTTTATGTCCCGGACTTCTGCAACGCCTGTACGACTTAGGTTACGAATCAAAGCGCCGCTCATTCACCCCGTTGGAGGTGAGAGTGATTGTAGATGCCTTGGGAGAACCTTAGAAGAGCGGAAAAGTAAAGCACCGCTTTAGCAATCGTAAAGCTATGCTTTACCACCTCTAAAGCGCCGCTTTAGGATTCATGAAACGTCCTGTTGTTATATAAATGCAAAAAATGCACTTTTTCCGAGGGTTCCCTAACACACGCACACATGCGTGCGCGTATAAACGCCTTTATCGTCTGTATTGATAAGCAATCCTTTTTTTATCAGACGGTTCAGCCAGCTAAGAGCAGTGTTAGGTTTGATTTTCATCTTTTCAGCCTGCTCCAACAACTGTGCGCGGGTGAACTGGTTGCCCATTATTTCAAAAAGTGCATCCCGGTCGGCATTGGCTCTATGTTTGACCTCTGTGGAAGGAAGAAAAGATAAGATATGTGTGGCATGACGATAGAGCGGAGTTACAAGTTCCAGCACCGCATGGAAATCTTCAGCGGTGATTGTCACATCCCAACGGGTGATAATGCCGTCTTTGATATTATCGGCGGCAATCTCCTTGTCAGGAGTCAGCAGAGGGGCGGAAGAACCCTTGAACTGATAAGGCTGGTCGCATTCCAGTGCACGTATCATAGCTATTTCTGCCATGATGCGGCACGTATTGACAGCCAGACGGGCTATGGAACTACTCATTTCGTTATCGTTGGCAAGTCCCGAACGGAAAAAAAGATCGGCAAAGAGGGCATTGAACTCTTGCTTTTGTTCATCAGTGAGCCGGAGTGTATGAAGTCCGTGTGTTTTCATCTGGTCCAGTTGCTTTTTCCATTCCAGACCTATGCTTGTGAAGATGGCTTCCAGATCGGTTTCGCCACTTTCAAACTGGTTGATCCATGTCCATATACCGTGCATATAATAAAACAGCTGGCGCGAGAAAAGACCGTTCTCTGTCGAGGGAATGAGTGGTTTTACTTGCGCGGGTGTACCGGAAAGCAGGACGGAAAGATAGCTTTTCTTTACTTCCCGGTATTCCTGGTCGGTGCGCCGGTTGTACGACAGACGGTCGTGGTCGAATGCTTTGCGGAGCGTATCGCTCCAGTGTCCGTATTCAGAACCGATAGCAGCGGAGATGGTATCCGCTTCGGTTTCGCAGATAAGTCCTGTGCCGTTGGCATCCATGATATTTTGCAGAATACCTGTTCCGGTGTTATTGCCCGAGATGAGAAACATTTTATTCTTGGGCATTTGAGGAGCTTCCACTTTGCAGCGCTCCTTTCCCATGGTATCGTATGCGGCTTTCTCTTTTTTGTAGGCCTTGACCTCTTCCGCTACTTTTTGGCGGATCTCGTCATGAATAGGCTCTACAAGCAGCCGGATGAACGAAAGAATTCCCTTACCCGAGGCGGAAGGAGCTACAATAAAACTTTGCAGGCAAGGAGACTGGAGTTTGCCGGCGTATGGACATCTCACATATCGCTCCATGCTGGCACCTATGGCGGTCAATGCTCCGAGCAGCATGACATCGCGTTGTGTGGGGCTGGTGGCATAACTCATGATGAGCAACAGGATTTTCGGCCAGTCCGCTTCGGTGAAAGAGGGCAATGGCTGGTTCGGGTCACTCCCGTCCTGCAGCTCTTCGGATTCGTCCGGTTCTTCATTGTCCACCTTATTATACACGTGCGTGTGTGTGAGATTTTTGGACGGTGCATTTCCTGCATTTTTTGCATTTTTCCGGTGGTTCATCACTCCCTCTTTGCAGAGAGTTACACCCGCCTTTTCAGCAAGATGGAATGCAGTGCCCAGATGGACATCTCCATGCCGGGTGGTAAGTGCGTTGGAGAATATCCGTTCGGCATGTTCCCGTTCGTACTTGGCAGACACCCGGCACAACCGATGGAAAAACTCGCGTCCCGCTTCTCCGCAATCCGTTGCGATGGCGAACGCCAGTTGTACATATTCAGCATACGTAGGGGCAATATCCGCTCCTGCAGTTTCAACCGCCTCACAGAGGCGGCATAACGATTCAATTTCGTCCATAATTTTAATTTATAGTTTTTAATATCTAATTATTTGTTGTTTCTAAACAACGCTCCCGGATCATGACTAAGAAAACAAGACCTAACAATGTCCTTACCGGAAAAGTCTACCCCTTTGCGTTTTTCTCCGAATGGAGGAGGTGTTTCCGTGCCATAGAGCAACACAGTGAACATCATTGCCAGTTTCATATTTTCGATGATACTGTTTGTGTCGTTAGCCATGGGTAAATGATCGTAGGGTACGAATGCTTTCACACCCCGTCCGCTGGGACTGATAAACGTGAGTACAGGATGCAGAAGGTGGTCATTAAACAATGTACTGCGCATTTCCACTGCCTCCTGATAGGAATCGAGATGGTCGATATCTACCACCACCAGATGTGAAGAAGCTACGAAACATTTGCTGTTGCGACGCGAGAACGTACCACAGGGAGTCACATAAGGCAATAGTGATGCTTTTGCTGTCCGTATATCTCCGGAATTGCGTACTTGTTCGGTCAGAATTTTGAGATTCTCGTTGCAGGTTATCATTTGAAAAACTTGTTCTACGGAGACTTCGCAAGAGGGAATAAGTGTTGCAGGAGTAACAATCCGTCCCTGTTCATTTTTGATGGGAGCAATGGGAGGCATGAAATAAGACATTCTGAAATCGTTTGTCATAACATTTATATTTTTTGATTATCGCCTTGAATTTTCAAAACGCGGGGCGAAGGTAGAAATAGCTTTTAAATATATCGTTCAGACATGTCTGAACGGATATGCATAAAATTAACATATAATACAATGTATTTAACAACTAATAAAATTATAAACATGAAAAAATTTAGTCATCCCGTACTGGGTCATTTCATCGCAGAGGAGTTTGAACGTGCTCACTTGTCAATAGAGGCTATGCGTAAAGAAATCCACATGGGAAAACCCACTTATTACAAGATGATATCTGGGGAGATTTACGTCTAAGTGATTTTACCCGTCTTTTTTCCTATTACTATGACAATCTCACAAAAGAAGAGTTTCGAGCCAAAATGGTAGAATGGGGAGAACTTTATATTGAGTATAGGGAGAAAAATGAGGATATGGATGAAAATCTAAATCAAGAATAAAGTAATGCAGGAAGTCCAACGTTTTAATAAAGTCCTAAAATCTTTTGTCCTTTCAGGGGACATCATCTTACTGAACTTACTGTTGTGGGTGTTTGGTTCTCTTTGGGGAAACCGTTCTCCTTTTGAGTTTTCCATGCCTCTTTTCCAGAACATGGCTTTGATGACTTTATGTTATCTGGTTTGCAACATCCGTTCAGGAGTGATCCTTCATCGTCCGGTGGTTCGCCCGGAACAAATAATGCTTCGGGTGGCCCGGAATATGATTCCTTTTGTATTGATAGTCTTTGGGCTTTCATACATATTCCATTTTGAATGTGTCAATCTGCGCCAGTTGGGGATATTTTATATAGTTCTCATTATCGTGATCATTTCCTATCGTCTGACGTTCCGATCTATTCTGGAGCTTTATCGCAAAAGTGGGAAAAATGTCCGAAAGGTAGTGCTGGTGGGTAGCCATGAAAATATGCAGGAACTTTATCATTCCATGACGGATGATCCGACATCTGGGTATCGTGTATTGGGATATTTTGAAGATTTTCCGTCAGACCGCTATCCTATGAACATAGCTTATTTGGGACAGCCGTGTGAAGCTGTTGATTATTTGACCCGTAATGCGGGAAAGGTAGACCAACTTTATTGTAGTCTTCCTTCCGCCCGTAGTGCTGAAATAGTGCCGATTATCAACTATTGTGAGAATCATCTGATTCGTTTCTTCTGCGTTCCCAATGTCCGGAACTATCTGAAACGGAGAATGTATTTTGAAATGCTAGGTAATGTTCCGGTACTTTCTATCCGTCGTGAGCCACTTGAGTTATTGGAAAATCGTATTGTGAAACGTAGCTTTGATATTATTTGCTCGCTACTGTTCCTTTGTACCCTTTTCCCGATTATATATATCATTGTGGGACTAGCTATAAAGATAAGTTCTCCCGGACCTGTCTTTTTCAAACAGAAACGAAGTGGTGAAGATGGTCGTGAATTTTGGTGCTATAAGTTCCGTTCGATGCGGGTGAATGCTCAATGTGATACATTGCAGGCTACAGAACATGATCCTCGTAAAACCCGAATAGGCGATCTGATTCGCAAGACGAATGTGGATGAACTTCCTCAATTTATTAATGTATTGAAAGGGGATATGTCTTTAGTGGGTCCCCGTCCGCACATGTTGAAGCACACAGAAGAATATTCCCATTTGATAAATAAATATATGGTTCGTCATTTTGTTAAACCGGGTATTACAGGTTGGGCACAAGTGACAGGTTTTCGTGGAGAAACGAAAGAGCTTTGGCAGATGGAAGGACGTGTGCAACGTGACATCTGGTATATCGAGCATTGGACGTTCATTCTGGACTTATATATCATGTATAAGACTGTATATAATGTAATCCGTGGGGATAAAGAGGCTTATTAGGTGAGGAATTGGAAATTGAGTAAAAATTAAATCAATAGTTGTAAAATTACATGAGTAGGTGGTTATGAGAAAACTGAAACGATTGACTTTGGGTGTGTTACTTGCTTTTTTGCTGGTATCCTGCCAATCATATAAGAAAGTACCTTATTTACAAGATACAGCTTTTGTGAATGATACAGAACAGAGTGTTCGTCAGACAGGTGTGAAGGTTATGCCCAAGGATTTGTTGACGATTGCCGTATCTTGTTCTACTCCGGAACTGGCTGCACCTTTCAATCTGGTAAATTCGGGTACTGCTAGTGGAACGGAGGGAAAGGCGGTAGGACAAGGAAACGCGTCACCTGCTCTACAGCAATATTTGGTAGATAATCAGGGGAATATCAACTTTCCAGTATTGGGTGAGATTCATGTAGGTGGATTGACTAAACTGGAGATAGAAAATCTGATTATAGATAAGTTGAAGGTTTATTTGAAAGAAGCGCCGCTTGTAACTGTACGTATTGTTAATTATCGGATTTCGGTATTGGGAGAGGTCGCTAGTCCGGGTAGTTTTGTGGTTTCTAACGAGAAGATTAATTTGCTGGAAGCACTCGCTATGGCAGGTGATTTGACTATTTATGGTATGCGTGATAATGTGAAATTAATCCGGACAGGGCAAGATAACAAGCAGGAAATTATTACTATGGACTTGAATAAGGCTGAAACGGTACTGTCTCCTTATTATCAGCTACAACAGAATGATATAATTTATGTGACACCTAATAAGACTAAGGCTAAGAATTCGGATGTTGGAACTAGTACAGGATTGTGGTTCTCTGGCGTTTCTATTTTGGTTTCATTAGCCACTCTTTTAGTAACAATATTAAAATAATCTACAATAAGCAAACAGTAATGAAAGAAAATTCGTATGACAATAATATGAGTGAACTGGACGAAGAGAAAGTTAATTATCAGGAACTTCTCTTTAAGTATATAATTCATTGGCCTTGGTTTGTAGCTTCCGTTTTAGTTTGTTTGGTTGGTGCTTGGATGTATTTACATTTTCAGACTCCTGTGTATCAAGTTTCTGCTTCTATCATGATTAAAGATGATAAAAAGAATGGGAGCGGAAATGCTGCTGATATAGAAAGTTTGGGATTAGGTGGAATGATTACTTCTGCGCAGAGTATTGATAACGAGATAGAAGTACTACGTTCAAAGACAATATTGAAAGAAGTTATTAATAATCTCGAACTTTATATTACTTATTATGATGAGGATGAGTTTCCTAAAAAGGAACTTTATAAAACTTCTCCAGTAATCGTTAATCTAACGGCGCAGGAAGCGGATAAACTGCCGAGTGATGCTTTGGTTGATATGAAACTGACTCCTGAAGGTAATTTGGAAGTCAATTTGAAAGTAGGTTTGAATGAATATAGTGAACATTTTGAAAAACTTCCGGCAGTGCTACCAACAGATGTCGGTACATTTGGGTTTACACTGAAAGATTCTTTGTTGAATGGGAAGATTGAAGGACAAGGTGTAGTACGAAATATTAATGCTATAATCAGTCAGCCGTTTAGAGTGGCAAAAGTCTATCAGTGGGCATTAAATATAGAACCTACTTCTAAAACGACTTCTGTCGCTGTTGTTTCTCTGATGGATACGAATATACAACGTGGACAGGACTTTATCAATAAGTTAATGGAAATGTATAATCGGAATACGAATAATGATAAGAATGAAGTTGCAGAAAAAACAAAGGAATTTATCAATGAACGTATTAAGATTATTGATGAAGAACTTGGAAGTACGGAGGATAAATTGGAATCATTTAAGAGAAATGCAGGTTTAACTAATATTGGTAGTGATGCTCAATTAGCAGTTGAAGGAAATGCTGAATATGAAAAAAAACGTGTAGAAAATGGTACACAGATTAACTTGGTTCGTGATCTCAGTAAATATATAAATAATCCATCGAATGACTATGAGGTGTTACCTAGTAATATTGGTTTATCTGATAATGGTTTAACTATTCAAATTGATCGTTACAATGAGTTGATTATTGAACGCAAACGTTTACTTCGTACTTCTACGGAGAGTAATCCGATGGTTGTAAATCTGGATACGAGTATTCGTGCTATGAAGGCGAATGTACGAGCTGCTATTGATGGGACTTTACAAGGTTTGCTTATTGTGAAGGCTGATTTGGATCGTGAAGCAAGTCGTTTTTCTCGCCGTATCAGTGATGCGCCGGGACAAGAACGTCAATATGTGAGTATTGCGCGTCAACAAGAAATTAAGGCTGGACTTTATCTGATGCTTTTGCAGAAACGTGAGGAGAATGCTATCACTTTAGCTGCTACTGCCAATAATGCTAAGATTATTGATGAGCCGGCAGCTGAAGGTGGACCGGTTTCCCCAAAGCCTAAAATGATTTATATGATTGCTTTAGTGGTAGGAGTGGGATTGCCTATTGGTGTTATTTTCTTACTTGGTCTGACTAAGTTCAAAATAGAAGGGCGTGGTGATGTTGAGAAATTAACGAGTCTACCTATTGTCG
>OGSD01003974.1_pt1 | contig 10523 bp, 7 predicted proteins | sample 1553571 | NCBI WGS metagenome assembly OGSD01 (sample SAMEA2580072, study PRJEB22360) | human gut metagenome | biome: human gut; feature: human-associated habitat; material: faeces | place: Denmark | collected 2008/2010 | reverse complement strand
CCTGCGGACCTGTTGAGGAAGCCGCAGACAGCATTTCAGAAACGAAAGATACTACTGCGGAAGCGGTGTCAGATACGCCCGACAGTGTGGAGGAAAGTTCGCAGACGGATGACAGTTCGCAGGTGGAAATAATTCGTGACCCTGAGCTTGTTTGTGACCTTAGCGAAATACCATATACAGCAAAATGCACCATAGAGGGCAATTTTGGTGCAGGAGCAAAGCTTTCTGATTATTATGGTATAAACGCAATGATAAATTCTGACGAGCCGCTCCTTAGTATACCTGTCAAGTATACTGACGCTGATTTCGGGGGTGGGGTCATTCGTTTTGAGTTTAGCGACAAAATAAGCGACGAGCAGAAAGCCAGTGCAGTTATAATGCAGTTTGACGAGGATAGCACGTTCACGAAACTTGAAAGTTTCGTTGACGAAAATGGCATTTCTGCGAATATCACCACGGGTGGCGTTTACATGGTCATAGACAGCTATGTTTATGATATGTTTAGCGGAGGGTCGGTGGATACAGACCGTTATGATATTGAAAACGGTTTGACCATAGAACTTTCGGATTTTTCTGCCGCTTTAGAGTTGCCTGAGATAGGTGGATTTTCTGCCGCAAAGTTGGAAAAGCATGAGATAACTACAGATGATTTTGACGGCACGAGAGATGTGAAGATTGTCTATGCAAATCTTATTGACGGCAAAGTGGACGAAAAATATGACGGGTTAAATCTGTCATTGTCCTATTATCAGCGGCTTGACAAGACCACGGTCGATGATATGCTTGATATGTATGCAAAGTCGGCTGATATCAGCTCTGATGATAATGTTTGGCTTGATTATCGGGGACTTGACCTTGGCAATGGCAAGCGTGGCTGTGTTATTGCGGCTCTGGGTGAGGATCAAAGTGTGAACGTTCAGGGCATATATGAGTTTTCTGACAGTGAATATATACAATATAATGTGGTGATACCACTAAAGTATGTTTCAATGGGAGAAGATATTTTCGATTCAGCTATGAGTTTTCGCTATGCAGAATAAACGCATTTATAATGTTTGGGCGGTCTTAGGGGACTGCTGTTTTAAACGCTTTTTGAAAAGCTTTTTATATTGGTAAAAATTTAGCGGTATTACCGCATTGAAAGGATTTGATTTGATTGAAGATCGAAACACAATGTTTACACGAGGGCTATACGCCTAAAAACGGAGAGCCGAGAGTAGTGCCTATCGTACAAAGCACAACTTATGTCTATGACTCCTCAAGAGAGATAGCCGAGGTCTTTGACGACCCTACCAAGAGCCTTATCTACTCACGCTTTGAAAACCCTACCACAGACGCAGTTGAAAAGAAAATTGCCGCTCTCGAGGGCGGTGCAGCCGCAATGTGTACATCAAGCGGACAGGCTGCCACACTTTGCTCTATCCTGAACATCTGTCAGGCAGGGGACAGCTTTATAGCTTCCACTTCTATCTATGGCGGCACCATAAACCTTTTCAGCATAACAATGAAAAGACTTGGTATAGAGTGTATCTATGTTGACCCCGACGCTACAGATGATGAGATACAGGCGGCATTCAAGGATAATACAAAGCTTGTTTTCGGTGAAACTATCGCAAACCCTGCTCTGACAGTTTTTGATATCGAGCGTTTTGCAAATATCGCCCATAAGAATGGCGTTCCTCTTATCGTTGATAATACTTTCGCTACTCCATACCTTTGCAGACCTATCGAGTGGGGCGCAGATATCGTTATCCATTCTACATCAAAGTATATGGACGGCCATGCTGTACAGGTAGGCGGCGTTATCGTTGACAGCGGCAAGTTCGATTGGACGGGCGGAAAGTTCCCTTGCATGACCGAGCCTGACGAAAGCTATCACGGCACTATCTACACTGAAAAATATTCATTCGCACCTTATATCGTAAAAGCAAGAATGCAGCTCATGAGAGATTTCGGCTGCTATCCTGCTGCAAATTCCTCGTTCCTGCTCAATCTGGGACTTGAAACTCTCCCTGTAAGAATGAAGCAGTATTGCGAGAACGCTATAACAGTGGCAAAATTCCTCGAAAGCAATGACAAGGTAGAGTCCGTTGCATATCCTGGACTTGAAAGCGATAAGTACCATAAGCTTGCTGAAAAGTATCTCCCACTTGGCACAGCAGGCGTTATCTCGTTCGTTATCAAGGGCGGCAGAGATACAGCGGCAAAGTTCATGGACAGCCTTAAGCTTGCTTCCAACGAAGTTCACGTTGCCGATATCCGTACTTGTATCCTCCACCCAGCCTCCGCAACACACAGACAGCTTTCAGACGAACAGCTCGTTGCCGCAGGCATAAACGGCGGAATGATAAGACTTTCCGTAGGTCTTGAAAATGTCGAGGATATCATAGACGATCTGAAGCAGGGCTTTGCGGCTATCTAAAATCCACCGAAAGGAGAACAGCTACAGCATTGATGACCTGAGATAAAAAATCAAGGACGGATATTTCCAACGAAATACCCGTCCTTTTTATATGCCTATCCATTCTCAGGCAGTGTAACAATAAAATTTGTACCCTTTCCGTATTGTGATTCTACACGGATATTGCCGTTGCACAGCTCCACGATACGCTTAACAAGGGGCAAACCAAGTCCGTTTCCCTCTGAAGCGTGCGCCCTGTCCCCTTGATAAAAACGCTCGAAAATGTGTGATATGGTCTGCTGATCCATTCCGATGCCACGGTCAGTTATCTCAGCCGTTATCACATCACCATCTTTAAAAAGCTTTATTCTGATAGAGCTTCCCTCTGGGGAGAATTTTATGGCGTTGCCTATTATGTTCACCCACACCTGCGAAAGCATTTCCGCATTGGTGGTGTATTGTATCTCCTGCATATCAATGTCAAAGTTTATGTCCTTAGCCGTCCATTGCTTTTCCAGAAGAAGTATGCAGTTTCTTATCTGCTCGTCAAGGGAAAAGCTCGTCTTGTCAGTGATTATCTGCTGATTTTCAAGCTTTGAAAGCATAAGAATGTTCGATGAAAGATTGGTCAAACGCTTTGATTCGCTGATGATAATGTCAATGTATTCCTGCTTTTTCTCTTCTGACAGATTTTCTTTTTTTAGCTGTTTCGCAAAGCCCTGGATAGAAACGATAGGCGTTTTGAACTCGTGGGAGAAGCTGTTGATAAAATTCTCCCTGAACATCTCGATTCCTCCAAGCTCCTGTGCCATTTTGTTGTAGCTTTCTATAAGCTCGTCTATCTCGCCGTTAAAACCTGTTACCTCTAACCTTTGAGAGAAATCTCCCTTTTCTACCCTGTGCATTGCCTTTTTTACCTCACGCACAGGTCTTACTATCTTGCTTGCTACAGCGGCAGAAATGCAAGTGCCGATTATTACAGATACCACAAGTCCCACAATAAGGAAAACAAAAGGCATTTGCAAAGGAGATAGAAAATGCAGGCATCTTTTTATGCCTATCATTATAAATCCCGTAAGAAGCCCTGCCCATATCATTATCATAAATACCGCCGAAACTATGCTGGCATTCATGGTGTAATTTCGCCTGCGCTCTGAGCGAAGAGCAGAGATAAGATGTTTTTTCATGAGCCTATCCTTTCAGCTTGACCGCCTTGTAGCCAAGCCCTCTCACTGTCATTATCTCAAAATCGTGGTTATTCTTCAAATGCTCTCTTATGCGGTTTATGTGTACGTCCACAGTGCGCTCGTCAGTGTCTGAGGTCATATCCCAAAGCTCGTCCATAAGCTGACGGCGGGTGAATATCTTGTCGGGATAGGAAAGAAGCTTGTAAAGAAGCATGAACTCTTTCGGTGGAAGCTCTCTTATGCCCTCAGGGGTCTTGATAGTCAGTGCGTCATAGTCGAGAGTGGTGTCGCCCACAGTTATCTTGTGGTCGCTCACTATCTGCGAACGTCGTAAAAGTGCCTGAATTCGCAGAAGCATTTCCTCCTCGTCCACAGGCTTCACCATGTAATCGTCCGTACCTTTTATAAAGCCCTGCTTTTTGTCAAAAGCCGTTTCCTTAGCCGTCACCATTAATATAGGCGTCTGAAACCCAGCCTTGCGGATAGTTTCGCAAAGCTCCAAACCGTCCATACGAGGCATCATAACGTCCATTATAATAAGGTCAACGTGTTTTTCGTCCATTATTTCGAGAGCCTCTATACCGTCACGAGCCTCGATAGGTGTGTAGCCGTTGTCGCTAAGCACATCACAGGTAAGTTTGCGAGTGTTAGTATCGTCCTCCACCACAAGTATGTGAAACATTTTTACCCCTCCGTTCACTTTGCATCTTTTTATTATATCACCGTTTTATTAACGTGATATTAACGATGTCAAGACACATTTAGTTCAAAATTTCATGTTGATCCTGCACAATTTCAGGGGTATTGCCTTGTGCAAACAAATGATTTATATTTTAATTTGGCAACATTTCTGCAATTGTTGCATTTTTTATGCAACAAAAAGGGTACTTTTCGTGTATAAGTAGAAAGCGTTTTGATACTTGCGGGCACGTACAAGCCCTGCGACTTAGTGAATACGATGAGAGATTCTGGAACAGGCTGTAGAGTACTTGTGTCAAAGCGTGGGTGTGCATTTGATATTTTGTGTATGCAAAACCTAGGGCATTATACTCGGTGACACACCCCGAACGCAACTTGAAAATTGAATATATATATCGGACAAAATTACGGCAACAAATCTGTAGGGGCGAACAGCGTTCGCCCGTCGAAGAAACAAGTCCACGATTACAACCATTGTAGGACAGAACAAAAAACTATCCTATCACGCTTGTAGGGGCTGGCGCCCTCGACAGCCCGCTCGAAGTGACGAGGTTTGAATTTACCATAAAGTCATGCAGATGTACAAAGACGTGCGAGGGGGTCGGGACGTCGGATTTCTGCAAAGCAGAAATTGCGCCATTCCCCTACAATTCTGAAATAATAACAAATTCTGAACACGGGCGAACGCTGTTCGCCCCTACAGTTATTTGGGATAGTTTATCTTGCCGCAAAATCGCTCCGCTCTTTGCGTATCTACGTTTTGCTATGGGATAGAAAAGCGGTGCAGATTTAATTCTCCGATATCACTTTTATCTGATATCCTATTTCTATCTGCTTTTGATACTACAATCTGCACCTTGTCGGCTTGCGCCGAATGAGGCTCTGCCTCATACTCCGCTAGGGGCTTTGCCCCTAGACCCCACAAGCCCTCTAGCGCCGGGCTTGAGCGTGCGCTTTATCTCTTGCTTCGCTCGGTGCTTTATTTTTACTTTATGCTTGCAATTTACTTTGGTCTGCTATGCTCATTCCTCATTCCTCACTCCTCACTTAAACTCCGCTCCTATTAAAAACTTCCCCTTGATTATTCCACCAAAAAGTGCTATACTATTGATAAGTAAAATTGCATGAAATCCTAACCATAAGGAGGTAAATTTCTATGAATTGTACTCATTTCAAAAGCTACTATCCGTCCTCTGACGGACTTCATAAGATCGCATATTACGTTCGTTTCCCTATCGGCACAGTAAGAGGTGTCGTTCAGATATCCCACGGTATGTGCGAATATTTCAGACGTTATGACGACCTCGCAGAGTTCCTCACAGGCTTAGGCTTCGCAGTATGCGGAAACGACCACCTCGGTCATGGCGACAGTGTGAACGACAGCTCCGAGCTTGGCTACTTCTCCCCTGAACATGGCTGGGAAAACGCTGTCGAGGATATGTATACCCTCACAAAAATGATGAAACACAACTACCCTGACAAGCCGTATTTTCTTCTCGGCCACAGCATGGGAAGCTTCCTTGCAAGAGCTTTTGTCACCAAGCATGGCAGAAACCTCACAGCGGCTATCTTCTGTGGAACAAGCGGCGGCATGGAGGGTATCCCTGCACTTCTTACAGTTGTTGACAGTTTGAAAATTCTTCATGGCGACAAATACAGAAGCAACGCCGTAAATAAGCTTGCTTTCGGTGCTTATACAAGAAAAATTACCGATAAGGTCAGCGAATATGATTGGATATCCCGTGACCCTGAAATAGTTTCCACCTACGAAAACGACCCTAAATGCAACTTTATTTTCACCCTAAACGGCTTTGAAAATCTTGCAAAGCTTTTGTGGTATGTTTCAAACGAAAAGTGGTTCTCCACCTATCCGAAAACTTTGCCTACCTATCTTATAGCAGGCAGTGCCGACCCTGTGGGAAACTACGGTAAAGGTGTACTAAGCGTGTTCAACAGGCTGTCCCTCAACGGCTGTGACGTTGAGATGAAGATATACGAAAATGCACGTCACGAGCTTGTGAACGAAACCAACCGCCGTGAGGTGTATAATGATATTGCAGATTTTCTGCTGGATATCATAAGCTCTGAAATGTGTTCAGATTAAGACGTAAGGGAGAGAAGTCAACGTGTTTGCTGTAATAAACAGTGTAGGTCTGCTGGGGCTTAACGCCTTTGCGGTCAAGGTGGAGATAGAAGCTTCAAAGGGTCTGCCCTCTTTCGATATCGTGGGGCTTGCAGACGCATCTGTAAAAGAAAGCCGTGAACGTGTGCGTTCTGCACTGCGTTCAAGCGAGATAACATTGCCTCTGAGAAAAATAATCATAAATCTTGCACCTGCCGATGTGAGAAAAACAGGCTCGGTCTATGACTTAGCCGTGGCAGTTGCACTCTTGCGAATGGCTGACCTTGTTGATGACAGTATGCTTTCCACCTCCGCTTTTATCGGCGAGCTTTCTCTCAGCGGAGAAGTAAGACCTGTTCAGGGCGTTTTGCCTATGACCATAATGGCGCAGAAAATGGGACTTTCTGAGATATATGTTCCTGCCGACAATGTTCGTGAAGCTTCCGTTGTGGAGGGTATAAAAGCCTATGGCGTAAGGTCTTTACGGGAGCTTGTTTTTCACTTTGAGAAAAAGGCGGCAATAGTTCCTGCGGCACATTATAAGCCCACCGCTGAAAGCTATTTCGGAAGTCTTGATTTTGCCGACGTAAAAGGACAATCAGCGGCAAAAAAAGCATTGGAGGTCGCAGCGGCAGGTGGTCACAACGTTCTTATGATAGGTTCGCCTGGCTCAGGAAAATCAATGCTTGCAAAACGTATGCCGTCGATACTTCCTGCCATGACCTTTGAGGAGTCCATAGAAACCACAAATATCCATTCTGTGGCAGGTCTTTTGGACAGCAACAGTCCTCTTATCACCGCCAGACCTTTCCGTTCACCGCATCATACAGTTTCACCGGCAGGACTTTCAGGCGGAGGCTCTGTGCCAAAGCCCGGTGAGATTTCCCTTGCACATAACGGCTTGCTTTTTCTTGACGAACTTGCAGAGTTTTCACGCCCTGCCCTTGAGATCTTACGTCAACCTTTGGAGGACAGGCAGGTGACCATATCCAGAGTGTCAGGGTCGATAACATACCCATGTTCGTTCATGCTTATCGCTGCAATGAATCCCTGTCCATGCGGATATTTTGGTCACCCAACAAGAAAGTGCATATGCTCGCCGAAACAAGTTTCAAGCTATCTTTCCAAAGTCAGCGGACCACTTCTCGACCGTTTCGACATTCATTTGGAGGTCGCACCTGTTGAGTTTGCAGATCTTTCTTCCACTGCCAAAGAAGAATCCTCCGCCTCAATAAGAGAGCGTGTTCAAAAAGCCCGTGACATACAAAACGAGCGTTTCAAAGGCACTAGCATAACCTGCAACGCACGAATAACCTCTGATATTCTTCAAGAGGTCTGCCCTGTGACAGATGAGGCTTCAAAGCTTTTGGAGAACGTTTTTGACAGGCTGGGACTTTCAGCAAGAGCCTATGACCGCATACTTAAAGTCGCACGAACTGTTGCGGATATGGACGGTGCAAAGGTCATAGACAAAAAGCATATCGCAATGGCTGTTCAGTATCGAAGCCTCGACAGAAAATATTGGAATGGGTGATATGTGCGTCACATAAAAGCTGACAGGAAACGGGCGAACACTGTTCGCCCCTACTATGGTGTATTCAAATACATATGATAATTGCAGACGGTTTTTATTCCGTCTGTTTTTTTGTGCAAAAAAAGTACGGGAACGCCCGAAACATTCCCGTACTGTCCTTATCACAATTCTATAATCATCCCTAAAAAATCTATCTTATATCCCAAAAATCAATCTGCCACTGCGTTCTTTGCGATAACGTCCGCAACAAGATTTGCAGGAAGGGGCTCGTAACGTGCCTTTTCAAAGGTGAACACGCCCTGACCCTGCGTCATTTGTCTCAGAAGCAGTGTGAAGTCTGCCATTTCAGCCATTGGAACTTCGGCAACTATCTCGGTCATACCCTTCTTTTCCGCAGGATTCATGCCCAGAACTCTGCCTCTTCTCTTATTAAGCTCGCCCATCATGTCGCCAGTGTTATTGTCAGGTACGAAAACGCTCAAAGAGCCGATCGGTTCGAGGAGAACAGGCTCTGCCTGACGCATACCCTCTTTGTATGCGATAGAAGCTGCCATTTTGAATGCCATTTCTGAGCTGTCAACAGGGTGATATGAGCCGTCCACAAGGATAGCTTTCAGACCTACTACAGGGAAACCTGCGAGAACACCTTTCTTTACGCTTTCCTGCAAGCCCTTTTCTACGGCTGGGAAGAAGTTCTTTGGAACTGCTCCGCCAAACACCTTTTCTTCAAATATAAGATCGTCAGATACGCATGGCTCAAATTCTATCCAAACGTCACCATACTGACCGTGACCGCCTGACTGCTTCTTATGTCTGCCCTGCACCTTGACTTTCTTTCTGATAGTTTCACGATAGGAGATCTTAGGCACAGAAGTTTCTACTTCAACACCAAATGTTCCTGCAAGTCTGCCCACAACAGAATCAAGGTGAAGTCCGCCCAAGGTGCTGAGTATCATTTCGTTTGTTGACGGGTCGAGCTTGTAATCTATAGTAAGGTCTTCTTCCATAAGTCTTGTCATTGCGGCGGATATCTTGCTTTCATCGCCCTGCTTTTTAGCTCTTACTGCCATTTTGTAGCATGGCTTAGGGAAGGTCATAGGAGCAAACTTAACAACTCTTGCGGAGTCACAGATAGTATCGTTGGTGTTCACGTTCATCTTCATTGCCACAACGATATCTCCACAGCCTGCTTCGGCAACGTCTATCTGCTTTTTGCCCTGAAGCGTAACAAGCTTTCCGACCTTTTCAGTGCTTCCTGTGGTAGCGTTCACAACCTCCTTGTTAGGTGTAAGCTTTCCTGAAAATACCTTTATGTATGACATCTTGCCAACAAATGGGTCAGCAACTGTCTTGAATACAAATGCACTCAAAGGGTCGCTTTCAACGCAAGCGACCTCAACAGCTTCGCCGTCTGCTGTTTCGCCTATCATAGCATCCTTTTCTGACGGAGGAGGCAACAAGAGGTCTATCTCTTTGAGCAGCATATCAACGCCCGACATATCGGCAGAAGAAACGCAGGTAACAGGAGTTATAATGCCTGAGTTCATGCCGCTATGTATTCCGTCGATAAGCTCTTTCTGTGTGAATGCTTCGCCTGAGAAGAACTTTTCAAAAAGCGCCTCGTCAGTTTCTGCAACGGCTTCGGACACGGCTTCAATAAGTCCATCGATACGATAACCCATTTTCTCTGATACATCAGCTGTAGGCATATCAGTTTCAACTGCCTTGCCGTCTTCATACTTATATGCTTTCATCTCAATGAGATTTACATAAGAAACTATCTTTCTGTCTGCGATAACAGGCACAACAACAGGGCAAACTGTAGGTCCAAACTCTGCTTTGAGCTGAGTAAGAACGTTATTGAAGTTTGCGTTATCGTCATCAAGCTTTGTTACAACGAACATTGTAGGCTTGCCCATTTTCTTTGCAAGGTCATAAGCCTTGTGAGTACCTACACGAACGCCTGATTTACCTGATACAGTGATGAGTACACAACCGCTTGCGGCAATGCCCTCAACAGCTTCGCCCTCGTAATCGAACATACCGGGAGTATCAAGAAGATTTACCTTGAACTCGCCAGTTTCCAAAGAAGAAAGAGATGTGTAAACAGAACATTTTCTCTTTATCTCATCAGGAGTATAATCAGAAACAGTGTTTCCGTCAGTTATCTTGCCGAGCCTGTCAGTAGCTCCGCTTTTATATAGCAGTGCCTCAGTCAGAGAGGTCTTTCCAGAACCTGCCTGACCTGCAATAGCAATATTTTTTATTTTTGTGCTGTCGTATTTTTTCAAGTTGATCGCTCCAATCTATGCCGTTGGACGGCTTAATGTGATATGCAGTATAATTATATGTATCATTTACACAAAATATATCAACCGCATAAGATAATTATATACTATTTCCACATAAATAGCAAGGGCGGAAAGAAAAATTTCTTTCGTGAATGTGAACAAAGTTTAGACTTGTTATAAAGCAGATTGCACAAGTGGAGGAAGAAGTGAGGAGTGAGGAATTAGGAATGAGCAAAGCTGCCCCCAAGCACCGAGCGAAGCGAGAGATAAAGCGCACGCTCAAGCCCGG
>OGSD01003968.1_pt1 | contig 10541 bp, 9 predicted proteins | sample 1553571 | NCBI WGS metagenome assembly OGSD01 (sample SAMEA2580072, study PRJEB22360) | human gut metagenome | biome: human gut; feature: human-associated habitat; material: faeces | place: Denmark | collected 2008/2010 | reverse complement strand
TGTTGTACTGGCTCGCCGGCGTCACAAACAGACCCATCGCATCGGCATTGCTACCCCCGAACGCCTTGGGAAGCTTTTCGCCCATGATCTTGCACATCTCACTTGGGGTCACCGAAGGATCCGAACCGCCAAACGGGTAACTCAGATACGAATCGATCTGTACATGCTCACCGGCAACATCGGCGATATTGACCTTCTTGCCGGTCTCGTCGTTGTTGTCCGCCGACTTGCCCTTAATACCGTCTGCAACGTTATCGTGATCGATACGATCGCCGTGCCATGCGGAGTACAAATCGACCGTACTATCGGCCAGCACCATGCGATCGGCCTCAGACGGATTGACATACTCTTTGTAGTAGTCGAGCGTATCGGGCGTGTAATAGACATACGTCTGAGACACGTCAACAGGGTTATAGCGCTCCAGGTTTTCGTTCATCACGTTGGCAATCGACATACCGCACGTCACCGAGGTGATGGCCAAAAACAGGAGCATCGCGATGACGCCCATCGAAAAGCACACCGTGTTGACCTTGGCCGCAAGCTGGCGCACGGTAAACATGTTGAGGCCGCGCCAATACACGCCGCGCAGGCTCTGCAGCAGCTTGATGAGCATGCCCGAGAGTCCCCAGAACAGGGCAAAGGTGCCCACGGTAACCATAGCGGTCGTAATACCAAACTGGTTCATGGCCTCTTGCAGCTTGCTGTCCGTCGCGGTTAGCGGGAACCCATCACGTAGCAGACGGTAATAGGCCACGCCCACAAGCACCACGCCCACGGCAAAGATGGCAATCGCAATCCAGGGGTTGCGTGTCTTGATGCTCTCGTTGCGACGCTCGGCACCCATAAGCTCGATGAGTTTGGTACGACGCACGGCGCGAAGGTTCAGCAGTAGCGTGAGCACAAACATTACGAGCATGCAGGCAAGGGTCAGATTGAACGCATGCACCGAGAAAAAGAAGTGGAAATTGGCGATCTGTGTCTTAAAGAGCGAGGCCGTAAAGAACGTCATGAGCTGGGAGAGTCCCACACCCAGCACAATGCCGGCGACAAAGGCCACAACCGAGACGATCACCGTCTCGAGCGCCATGATCGTGGCGACGCGCCCGCGCCCCATGCCGAGCACCTGGTACAGGCCAAACTCCTTCTTGCGGCGTTTCATGATGAAGTTATTGGCATACACCATTAAAAAGGCCATGACACCGGCCAAAAAGTACGTCAGGTTGCCGAGCATGCTGCCCATAACCTGCGCCAAGCCCTTTTCATCGATGCCGGCGATGTCGACCTGCATCGAGACGGTATTGAAGGCATAGAAGACCGTGACACCCAGGGTGAGCGTCAAAAGGTAGACGAGGTAGTCGCGGCCGGCGCGGCGGACGTTGCCCCAAGCGAGTTTACAGAGCATCGGAGCCCTCACCGCCCATCATGGCAACGACCTCCATAATGCGGTCGAAGAACTCTCGGCGGTCGGTGTCGCCGCGGCGCAGCTCGGTGAAGATCTTGCCGTCGCGAATAAACAGCACACGGCTCGTGTAGCTGGCGGCAAAGCTGTCGTGCGTGACCATGAGCACGGTGGCGCGTAGACGGCGGTTAAGAGCCTCCAGGCTCTCGAGCAGCAAACGGGCGCTCTTGGAATCGAGGGCGCCGGTGGGCTCGTCGGCCATGATCATGGTGGGGTCGGTGACGAGCGCGCGAGCCGCGGCGACGCGCTGCTGCTGACCGCCGGACATTTGGTAGGGATACTTGTCGAGCACCTGACTGATGGACAGGCGCGCTGCCACATCCTGCACGCGGGTCGAGATCTCTGCCGAGTTTGTGCGGGCGATGGTGAGCGGCAGGGCGATGTTCTCGCGTGCCGTGAGTGTATCGAGCAGGTTGGAGTCCTGGAAGATAAAGCCAAGCTCCTCGCGGCGGAACTGCGAAAGCTTAGCCTGCTTCATGCGCGTAACGTCCTGCCCGTTGATGCGGATGGTGCCACTTGTGGCGCTATCGATGGTCGAAACGCAGTTGAGCAGGGTCGACTTGCCCGAGCCCGAAGCGCCCATGATGCCAACGAATTCACCGCGGTTGACGGTAAAGCTGACGTCGTTGAGCGCACGGGTCACGTTGCCCAGCGCTCCATATACCTTTTCGAGATGCGCGACCTCCAATACCGGGGTCGCCATGTGCGTGGTTTGCATACCGAGTCCTTTCTTGCGATTAGTCTACGGCATCTATAGTCGCAAGAAGCCGAGTCGGCTACCATCGATATGGCTTACGCTTGCCTTACCGTTGTGTAAGGTGCGGGTAGTTAGCCTGTCACGTGTTGATGTTGAGAGAGGACTCCTGTTGAAGACTGTTCATGTTGCCGCTGGGATCATTCGCAAGGAAGGATCCGATGAGCTGCTTGCCGTGCAGCGCGGCTACGGCGACATGCAGGGACTTTGGGAGTTTCCCGGCGGCAAGCTCATGCGCGGCGAGTCGCCCGAGGACGCCGTACGCCGCGAGCTCATGGAAGAGCTGCAGGTAAAAGTCACCAACCTGCGCGATTTTTACACCGTTGAGTATGACTACCCCGATTTTCATCTCTCGATGAAGTGCTACTACTGCTCGCTCGCCGATGAATCTGATGAGCCCCAGAAGCACGACCGCCAGCTCGATATCCGCTGGATTCCGCGCACCTCGCTTGCCACCGTTGAGTGGATGCCCGCCGACAAGGGGCTCATTGATGCCCTGATTGAGTTGAAGGAAGATCGGCTTAAGGTCAACAGCACTGCCAAAGATGCCGAGGCCGCCACGACCGAACGCCCCGTCGCCAAGCCCAAGCGCGCACCTAAGCGCCGCAGCAAAAAGCGCCCCAAGCCCGGCCTGCTCGACGGCATCGACACCTCGGACCTCTCCGCTGACGAACGCGAACTGGTCCGCCGTCGCGCCGCCATCAAAAAGTCCATGAAGGGCAACAAGCGTGCGAACACCAAACCCGAGCTGCTCGTTCGCCAGCGCCTGCGCGCCGCGGGCCTTACGGGCTATCGTTTGGAATGGAAGGTACCCGGAAAGCCCGACATCGCCTTTCCCGGGCGCAAGATCGCCATCTTCGTCAACGGTTGCTTTTGGCACCGCTGCCCCAAGTGCAGCCCGAGCCAGCCCAAGCGCAACGTTGAGTTTTGGGAGGCAAAGTTCCGTCGCAACGTCGAGCGCGACCGCGCCGCCGTGGCAGCACTCACTCAAATGGGCTGGACACCCATAACCATCTGGGAATGCGAGCTCAAAAAAGACCGCATCGACGCCACCATGGAAAAGGTCATCGAGCAGGTGCGGGCTGCAGAGCCGCAGCGCTAACAGCGAGCATTCACACGCTCCGCACGTCTGCGCCACATCCACGTCACAAACCTTAGAAAGCCCTTAAGCTCCCAACCTTTCAAGAGTGTTACCCGATGCCTCTGACCTGCAGTTTCATCGTAACACCAAACCAGGTTAAGCCTTTCTTTAGCGCTTCTTTGCAGCAGCCGCGGCATAATACTGCCAACGCACGGGACCTAGCAGCATACCCCGAGCGCAATCTTTTGGTGGACATCGAGGAGGCCGCATAAGCATGCATTCTTCCAATGCCGTAGCACGGCAGCCATCCCTGAAACATGCAAACCTTTTCTCCTTCCCCCCGACACAGAGAGACGGCCTCCTCGACTCCCCCACCACAAAAGCCAAACGCTCAACCGACCAGAGCCACAACTTGCGAGCATCGTTCGAAAAGCTCCAAGCATCCCTAGACAAGGCGTTCCCCGAACAGGCAAGAGCAATCTAAGCCCATCGCGCTTTATACTGATGCCATGCGAAACATGGATCACATAGAATTGCACCGCGGAGGACGCGAGGAAGCGTTTCCCGAGACCGCCGAAGACTGGCCCTATATTGCCGAACGCGCAGAATTCGCTCGCTATCCGGGCAATTCCGTCCCCTGGCACTGGCATTCCGAAGTTGAGCTTTTCTACATGGAGCAGGGAGCGATTGACTATCGAACGCGCGCGGCTCATGAGCACGTACGCTTTGAGGAAGGGTCCGCCGGCTTTATCAACGGCGGCGTTTTGCACAGCACGCTGCAATCGCCCAATTCGGCGCCAGCCATTCAAATGCTGCATATCTTTCAGCCGTCGATGCTCGGCGATCCCGCGGGACGTCTCCAAAAGCGCTACATCAATCCATTACTTCAATGTCGAGGCGTCGATGTGCTCAAATGGTCGCCCACCAACCCCGACGATATGCCCTTTATCGATTTGCTAAAGAGTTCCTTTAACCACGACCTTCAACGGCCGCAGAACGAAATGGCGCTTCGGAATAGCTTGTCAGAGCTCTGGATTCAGATTTACGCCAAGGCCGAACCGCTCTTTTCCTCCGACAACGCCTCTTGGATGACCAACCGCGACGTACAGTTCAAGGCAATCCTGGACTATATCCGCGCAAACTATGCAGCCGCTATAGATGTGCCCCAGATGGCATCTGCAGCCGGCGTAAGCGAAAGAGAGTGTTACCGCATTATCGAAGCTTGCGCAGGAACGACCCCGGCGGCATATCTGCGCGCATACCGCGTAAACCGTGCTTGCGAACTTTTGGCACACACCACGCGAACGGTCCAGACAGTCGCGCGCCAATGCGGCTTTGCGACAGCAAGCCATCTTGGCCAGGTATTTAAAGAACAAATGGGGTGCACTCCTTCGAGCTATCGAGCAGCGAGGCAGAATCTCGATAGCACCAGGCAGAAATCCCGCTAGCCTTTCTTCTGTCACCGCATCAAACTTGCAGGCAAACAACAGAGAGGAGCAATCATATGAAGCACTTTGACCATATCGTATTTGACGTTGACGGGACATTGGCAGATACAGAAGAAAGCGTTCTATCATCGCTTGTCCAGATTGTCCAAGAAGAGACCGGCAAAACGCTCCCCCGACACGAGCTTGAATTTGCCCTCGGCATACCCGGCAAGAACGCCCTTGAGAAACTTGGGATCTACTCACAGGCAACGCTGGATCGCTGGTACCAAGTTGCCGCCAGCTTTAAAAGCACCATCAGCGTGTTTCCCGGCTTGCACGAAGTTATCGCAACACTCTCCGACAACGGCTGCAAACTTGGCATCGTCTCCTCACGTGCGCGCGACGAATACGCAGAAGAAATTGCACCCCTTGGCTTCGATAAGTATTTTGAGCACATCATCCTTGTCGAAGACACAACCGAACATAAACCCGCACCCGCTCCCATGCTCGAATATCTCCGGCGTACGGGCGCGAATCCTGGCAACGTCGTCTACGTTGGCGACACCGTCTACGACGAACAATGCGCAACTTCGGCAGGGGTCAGTTTTGCCAGAGCGGCATGGGGATCACACCAAGACATCCCAAACGCCACCTACAACCTCAAAACCCCCAACGACCTACTAACCCTAACAACCAAATAACCCACGCGTCCCACCCTTTCAGCCCCAACGCCACAAGGGCGACGACCTCGAGCAGGTCAACTTGGGAGGGACGAGGGCTTAGTTCCCCAATCTTTCCGCAGGGGGCAAAAAGCCTCGCCGCACGAAGTGCGCAGCGAGGCTTTTTGCATGCCCGAGGACGATTGGGGAACTAAGCCCTCGTCCCTCCCCGGGATATGTAGCGAGTCGGAGTACCCTTGCTGTTACTCTGCTTTGCCCACAGAGTTGAGGTTGGTCATGCGGATCTTAACCAGCTCGGTGATCTCACGCATGCCCTCCTTGGCCGGCTTCTTAGGATCGAAGCAGGCGGGGTTCTCGGCCATGTAGGCCATGAAGCCCTTGGTGTAGGCCTGACGCAGCTCAGTGGCGTAGTTGACCTTGCAGATGCCGTTCTTCACGGCCTCGGCGACCCGCTCATCGGGCACACCGGAAGTGCCGTGCAGAACCAGCGGCACGTCGACGGCGTCGCGGATGGCCTTGACCACGGACTGCTCGATGTGAGGATCGCTCGTGTACACGCCGTGGCTGGTGCCAACGCCAATGGCCAGCGAGGTGCAGCCGGTGCGCTCGACGAACTCCTTGGCCTCGGCCGGATCGGTGTAGGGGCTCTCGCCCTCAACCGCGGGACCGTCGTCCTCCTTGCCGCCAACCTTGCCAAGCTCGGCCTCGACGGGCACACCCATGGCGCGGCCAGCGTCGGCGACGGACTTGGTCAGGGCGATGTTGTCCTCGAAGGACTCGTGCGAACCGTCGATCATGACAGAGGTGTAGCCAGTGCGGAAAGCCTGCATGCAGCGGTCATAGCCATCGCCGTGATCGAGGTGCAGAGCGACGGGCACGGAAGCGCGCTCGGCGGCAGCCTTGACCATGCCGTAGAAGTAGTCCAGACCAGCGGTCTTGATGGTGCCCGGGGTGGTCTGCATGATGACGGGGGACTTGGTCTCCTCGGCAGCGGCCAGAACGGCCATAACAAACTCGAGGTTCTCGACGTTGAACGCGCCAACGGCGTAATGGCCGGCCTGAGCGTCCTTGAGCATCTTTTCGGTGGTAACAAGTGCCATGAGCGTTTGCTCCTCTCCCTCGCCCGCATCTGGACATCGGGCGTACGTGTCCGCAAGGCGTTTTACCTTGCGTTTTGCTGCGTCCATTGTATGAAATTCAGCGGCTTTGCATGTGCGAGATATTGAGCCCATGCAGGTCAATACAGTCGTTTTTGAAAAGTAAACGGAAGGAATTGGAGCCGAGTGGGCGTATTCGATATTGAATTTTGGGCGTTCAGCGTCTTTCTTTTATAGAAAAGATAAGTAATCGAAAGGCGTTTTCTTACTCAAAAAGAAAATGAACGAAAATAGGCTCAACACAATTCCTACAAATTTAGCCGAGAATGGAGCAAAAATGGCCCACGCAACAACCCGAGCTTTCGCCGATGAGCGTCGTTCCGCCATCATGGAGATGCTCGAGCATAACGCCTCGGTGCAGGTGGCAGAAATCGCCCAGACCTTTGGCGTGTCCTCCGTTACCGCCCGCGCCGACCTGGACGCGCTCGCCGAGTCCGGTAAGTTGCGCCGCACGCATGGTGGCGCTGTGTCTCTCCAGAAGCGGCTGACCGTATCCACCCAGGATCGCCGCATCAATGTTAATGTCGCCGCCAAGCAGGCCATCGCGCAAAGCGCCATCGAGCTCGTCGGCAATGGTGACACCCTGCTCGTCGACTCGGGCACCACGGCGCTCGAGTTCGTCCGGCTCCTCGATCAGCGCGACGGTATCACCGTCATCACAGCAGACATTACCATTGCCGATTACATCGACGAGAGCATGCCCTCGGTCGATGTCGTCATGCTGGGTGGGGCACTACGCAAAGGTCATCGCTATCTGTACGGCCCACTTACCATGCAGGCGCTCCAAATGGTCCACGCCGACCTTGCCGTCATGTGCCCCGGCGCTTTTGTCGCCAGCTGCGGCTTTACGACCGACTTTCCGCAGATGGCCGAGACCAAAGCGGCTATGGTCGGCGCCGCCCGTCAAAGCGTCGCCCTCATGGACGCCAGCAAGGTTAACGGACGTGGCATGTACCGCTTTGCCGAGCTGGCAGATGTCGACACTATCGTGATGGACCGTGACCCCGATCATGCCGTTGCCACCTCAATCGCCGAGATCGTCGACGACGCCCGCCCAAATCTCCTCATCGCTGACGCTTAAACAAAAACCACCACAAAGGTGCCTGTCCCCTTTGTGGTGGTTGAGCGTCAAAAGCGAAATATCGCTACTTGGAAAGCTCGTCGGCGAGGGCCTCGATCTGGGCGCGCGATGCGTCGTTGAGCGAACCCAGGACGGTCACTTTGTTCTGCGTCAGGGTGATGTCCTTCATGCCCTCGAGCTCCTTGGTCATAACCTTGGCAGCGGTGGGCGCCCAGGAGCCAGCCTCAACGAGTGCCACCGTACGGTTCTGATAGGCGTGCTCGGCAAGCGTATGGATAAAGGTGCTCATGAACGGGAAGATCTCGCCCTGATAGGTGATGGAGGCGAGCACCAGGCGGTCGTAGCGGAACGCGTCCTCAACGGCCTCGGCCATATCATCGCGAGCCAAGTCAAAGACGGAGACCTTCTGGCCACGGGCCTCGAGCGCAGAAGCGAGCTCCTCAACGGCAGCCTTCAGATGGCCATACACGCTCGCATAGGCAATCGTGATGCCCTTGTCCTCGGGCTGATAGCTCGACCAGGTGTTGTAGGTGTCGAGGTAATAGCCCAGGTTCTCGCTAAGAACAGGACCGTGAAGCGGGCAAATAATCTGGATGTCCAGATTGGCGGCCTTCTTAAGCACGGCCTGCACAAACTTGCCGAACTTTCCCACGATGCCAAAGTAGTAACGGCGTGCCTCGCAAGCCCACCCTTCCGGATCCTCGATGTCGTTGGCGCCAAACTTGCCAAAGCCGTCGGCGCTAAAGAGCACCTTGTCGGTGGACTCGTAGGAGAAGAGCACCTCGGGCCAGTGCACGTTGGGAGCACCGACAAACGTCAGGCTGTGGCCGCCCAGGTCGAGCACGTCGCCATCTTTGACGACCATCTTGCGCTCGGGGTAGTCGGTGCCAAAGTAGTTGACCATCATGCGGAAAGCGCCCATGCTGGCCACAATCTGCGCCTGGGGATAGCGCTCCATAAAGGCGGCAATACCGGCGGAGTGATCGGGCTCCATGTGATGGACAACCAGGTAGTCGGGCGTACGACCATCGAGCACGGTCTCGAGGTTGCCGAGCCACTCGTCGACAAAGCCAGCGTCGACCGAATCGGCGACAGCGATTTTATCGCCCAAGATAACATAGCTGTTGTATGCCATGCCGTTCTCGGACACGTCGTACTGGCCCTCGAACAGATCGATGTCGTGATCGTCGACGCCAATGTAGCGGATATCCTTGGTGATCTCCATCAGGCAAAGCCTCCTAGATAGACAAAAGAACCCGTCTATCATAGCACTCGCCTTTAGAGCCACAGCTATCTGCCGGCATCCTTACCGATTGTTATTGATGCGGAATATACCGCTTTTGACCTGCACAAACTATGCGCGCGGTATTGCCGTGCTCTGTCGAATGATGAGCTGGCCGGGAATACGAATAGCAACGGTTTTGCCCGCCGTACCCGCCTCGGGAACCGCATGCTCGAATACCTCGCGTCCGCGCTGATGTAGATCGAATCGAACGGTCGTGAGCTCGTTATGCGCGACAAAGTCGTCGAGCGAGTCATCGACGCCCACCACGCTCACGTCCTCGGGCACGCGCAGGCCGCTATCGCGCAGCGCTGCAATGGCGCCGTTTGCCATCTGGTCGTTTGCCGCGTAAATCGCCGTCATGGTGCGATCGTGCTCGGCCAGGTACCTGCCAGCTTCGTAACCGCTGTTGGCAGACCAGTCACCCTCGAGCGGCGCCTGTGGCTTAATGTGCTTACGCTCGAGCGCATCCTGCCAGCCGGCGCGACGAAATTGCTCGTCAACCGAGAATGACGGGCCGCCAATATAGCGAATTTGCTCGTGCCCCAACTCAAACAGGTGATCCATGAGCAGCAGCGAGCAGCCGTAATGGTCGGAATCGACCGTGGTCACCCGCGGGTGCGCGTACATGGTAACGATGACCGTGCCAATGCCCGGCAGTGGATCAAACGTCTCAAAATCGGGCGCCATGCGACTCATGCCGATGATGATGCCATCCACCGGCAATGCGGCCATACGACGCGTGGCCTCGGCAAGCGAAAACTCCTCGGTCTTGGACATCTCGACCAACGTGATGGCGCAATTATGCTCGCGAGCAGCGCTGGCGATGCCGTCGATCATTGAGAGGTTGCCAAACTTGGTGACATCGTTGACGCACAAGCCGACCGAATGGTAACGGCCGTCACGCAACGAACGACCGGCATAGCTCGGACGGAAGCCGAGCTCTTGCATAGCGGCTTGCACACGCTGACGCGTCTGCTCGTTAACGTTGGGCAATCCGTTGGCAACGCGCGAAACCGTCTGCTGCGAAACACCGGCAGCACGGGCAACGTCGGCCATGGATACCGGACGCGTACCCGCATCGTTGGAAGGGCGCCTTGCCACAAAATCACCTTCGCTCTCGCAAGATCTGAATAGTGCGAATGTCAGCCCGAGCGGAAACACGCCCCGCACCGAGGCCCGCTATCATCGGACGCATGTTAACGTACTCTACTTTTTCTATCAGCGGTTCTTTTGCTCCATATGTCCATACGGCAACACCGTTCACGGCTGTATTTCTACCGATTACCAGATTCTCAAAAAAGGAGATACATTGTGTTATGAGTACGTTAACATACCCTTTAACGTGCGGCGCCGCGAACGTCTGGTTTGTGGTGCTCAAAATTGTTAACGTACTCATTAACGACACGGACCAGTCTCTCCGGTGTCAATGAAAGGACCCCTATGACCGCCCCCGACGAAAAGATACTCGCCACCCTCACCAAGCTGTTTGAGGAGGAGTTTGGCCCCATCGACGAGCGCCAGGTGCTCTACGTGCACGCGCCCGGGCGTTCCGAGATCAGCGGCAATCACACCGATCATGAGGGCGGCCACGTTATCGCCGGATCGCTCGATGTAGCC
>OGSD01003947.1_pt1 | contig 10590 bp, 11 predicted proteins | sample 1553571 | NCBI WGS metagenome assembly OGSD01 (sample SAMEA2580072, study PRJEB22360) | human gut metagenome | biome: human gut; feature: human-associated habitat; material: faeces | place: Denmark | collected 2008/2010 | reverse complement strand
GAAAACAGGAGATAAAGTTTATTTAAGTAACGGATCAGATTTAGAATATGAATGCAGTCTTTTGGAATGGACGGACGATACGATCCTTGCGAAGATCGAAGATGTTCATGGCATGGAAACAGAACTCCCAGTAAAGATCACGCTGTATCAGGGACTGCCAAAAGGCGATAAGATGGAGATGATCGTTCAAAAAGCGGTGGAACTTGGAGTGGCAGAGATCGTTCCAGTTGCCATGAAACGTTGTGTTGTGAAACTTGATGCGAAGAAGGCAGCAAAGAAGGTAAGCCGTTGGAATACGATCGCATTAAGCGCAGCGAAACAGGCAAAACGAGGGATCATTCCAGAAGTTCGTGAAGTGAGAAATTTCAAAGATATTTTAGAAGAAGTACAAGATATAGAATTCATGCTTGTTCCATATGAAGAGGCAAAAGGAATGCAGGCATCCAAAGAACTGATCAGCCAGGCAAAAGGGAAGAAATCGATCGGGATCATCATCGGACCAGAAGGCGGCTTTGAAAAGGAAGAGATCGAACAGCTTAAGGCAGCAGGCGGTCAGACAATGAGCCTTGGAAAGCGTATCTTAAGAACTGAGACAGCAGGAATGACAGTTTTATCTATTTTGATGTTTACGATAGAAGAATAGAGGGAGAAAGCGACATGATTTATTTTGATAATGCAGCGACAACCTGCGTATTTCCAGAAGTTGTAGAAGCAATGCAGGATGCAATGCAGGTCACATATGGGAATCCATCTGCAAAACATATGAAAGGTATTGAAGCAGAGAATAAAGTAAAAGCTGCACAAGAATTAATTGCGAAGACATTAAGAGCCAAACCCAAAGAAATCTTATTTACATCTGGGGGAACAGAATCAAACAATACAGCGATCATTGGAACAGCAATGGCAAATCGCCGCAAAGGAAAGCACATTATTACGACAAAGGTAGAACATGCTTCTGTATATGAACCAATGTATCATCTGGAAGAAGAAGGATATGAAGTGACATATCTTGATGTAGATTCAGAAGGAATCGTAGATCTTGATCAGTTAGAAGAAAGTATCCGAGAAGATACGATCCTTGTATCTTGCATGATGGTAAATAACGAGATTGGAGCCATTGAACCAATTGAAGAGATCGCAAAGATCATCAAAGCAAAGAATCCGAATACGATTTTCCATGTCGATGCGATTCAGGCATATGGAAAACTTCCGATCGTTCCAAAGAATATGGGAATTGACTTATTATCCACAAGTGGTCATAAGATCCATGGACCAAAAGGAATCGGATTTTTATATATCAAGGAAGGAACGAAGATCTCTCCGATCATTTTCGGAGGTGGACAGCAGAAAGGAATGCGTTCTGGAACGGAAAATGTACCAGGAATCGTAGGATTAGCTGTCGCATGTGAAAAGATGATCGGTAAAAACTATGAAAATGCTGAGAAGATCCGTGAAGTCAAAGAATATTTTCAGGAAAGGATCAAAGAGATCGAGGATATCAAAGACAATTCTGGAAAAGCACCACACGTGGCAAGTATCAGCTTTAAGAAGTTAAGAAGTGAAGTACTGTTACATGCCTTGGAAGACAGAGAAATCTATGTATCTTCAGGATCCGCATGTTCATCGAACAAAAAACAGGCAGTCAGTGGAACATTAAATGCGATCGCACTAAGTGATGAATTTAAAGATGGAACACTTCGTTTCAGTTTCTCAATTGAGAATACAAAAGAAGAAGTTGATCAAACGATCGAGGCATTAAAAGAATTAGTTCCAATGCTTCGAAGATTTGTAAGAAAATAAAGACCACAAGAAAAGAAACAGTAAGAAAATAAAGGAGAATACTATGAAAGTAACCGCATTTTTGATCAAATACGGTGAGATTGCCATCAAAGGTAAGAACCGTTATATGTTTGAAGACGCATTAATGAAACAGATCCGTCATGCAATGGCACCAGTCGGGGATTTTAAAGTAAGAAAAGAATCTGGACGTATGTTTGTCGAAGCACAGGATGAGTTCGATTATGATGAAGCTGTGGAAGCACTGCAGAGAGTCTTTGGAATCGTTGGAATCTGTCCAATGGTCATCGAAGAAAATAAAGATATGGAACATTTGACAGAGACAGTTATCAAATTTATTGATGAACAGTATCCAGTCAAGGATTTTACATTCAAGGTTCATGCAAGAAGAGGAGATAAACAGTTCCCTCTTGATTCCATGGCGATCAATATGGAAATCGGTGGGCAGTTACTAGATGCATTTGAAGGGATCAAAGTAGATGTGCACCATCCACAGGTAATGGTGAATATCGAAGTGAGAAAATACATCTATATCTATTCTCAGGAAATCAAAGGACCAGGTGGAATGCCAGTCGGAACCAATGGAAAAGCGATGCTTTTATTATCCGGAGGAATCGACAGTCCAGTTGCAGGATATATGATCGCAAAACGTGGAGTACACATCGATGCAACATATTTCCATGCACCACCATACACAAGCGAGAGAGCAAAACAGAAGGTTATAGATCTTGCGAAGATCGTTGCAAAATATGCAGGACCGATTAATTTACATGTTGTAAACTTTACAGACATTCAGTTAGCGATCTATGAGAAATGCCCTCATGAAGAATTAACGATCATCATGAGAAGATATATGATGAAGATCGCAGAACATTTTGCAAATGAAGGTGGAAGTCTCGCTTTGATCACAGGTGAGAGCATTGGACAGGTAGCAAGCCAGACAATCCATAACTTAGCAATTACAAATGAAGTATGTAACATGCCAGTATTCAGACCATGTATCGGTATGGATAAACAGGAGATCGTAGATATTGCAGAGAAGATCGGAACATTTGAGACATCCATTCAGCCATTTGAAGACTGCTGTACGATCTTTGTTGCAAAACATCCAGTTACAAAGGGTAATTTAAAGAGAATTAAGAAATCAGAAGAACATCTTGATGATGTGATTGATGATTTAATGAAAGAAGCCATTGATTCTACAGAGATTATTCATGTAAAATAAATGGCTGAAGCTGAGACAGTATGTCAGAAGCCTCATCAGAATCAAACGAAAACTCTAAAGGTTTCGAAAGATCGAGGCTTAGCATACTCATCAGTGATTTGGCATCCACGACATAGTCATTGGCAACGATCTCAAACGTGCCAGAATGCTTGTCAAGGATATCGACAAACGAGTATAAGTCTTTGATGGAATTTAGTTTGATCAATGCATCATACATGGGATAATACTCCTTCCAATTAACAAGGATAGTGTACTCGTATTTGCCATAAAAGTCAACAAGAAAGGAATCGTATGAATTTACAAGGAAAAAGAGCGGCCATCGTAACCCTTGGCTGCAAAGTAAATCAATATGAAACGGACGCCATGTATGGGATGCTTAAGGAAGCAGGTGTTACGATGGTCGATCCGAAAGAAGCGGCAGATATCTACATTGTGAATACATGTTCTGTGACAAATATGGCAGAACGTAAATCAAGACAGATGCTTCACCGCGCAAAGAAGAAGAATCCAGACGTTGTTGTAGTAGCAGTTGGATGTTATGCTCAAGTTGGAAAAGAAGAATTATCAAAAGATACAAATATTGATTTGATCATTGGGAATAATAAAAAGAAAGACTTGATCCATATTTTAGAAGAGCATATGGGAGAGAAGGAATCAGCCGCAGAATCGATCGAAGTTATTGATATTGCGCATGATCAGGAATATGAATCTTTGCATGTAGAACAGTTAAAAGAACATACCAGAGCATATATTAAAGTACAAGATGGATGCAATCAGTTTTGTTCTTACTGCATTATCCCTTATGCAAGAGGAAGAGTCAGAAGCCGTAAGATGGAAGAAGTGTTAGAAGAGATCACGAATCTGACAAAACATGGATGTCAGGAATTTGTGATCACAGGAATTCATGTTACATCGTATGGAAAAGATTTGGGAGATGTTACACTGATCGATCTGTTAGAAGAGATTGCCAAGATCCCGGAAGTTAAGAGAATCCGTTTGGGATCTCTGGAACCTGGATTTATCACAAAGGATACATTGGACCGCCTTTCTAAGATGGAAAGTTTTTGCCCACATTTTCATCTGTCCCTGCAGAGTGGATGTGATTCTGTCTTAAAACGAATGAACCGTAAGTATACAACACAAGATATCAGAGAGAAATGTAAGGCAATTCGTGAACATTTCCAATATCCAGCATTGACAACAGATATTATCGTAGGTTTTCCAGGAGAGACAGAAGAAGAATTTGAAGAGACAAGAAAATTTTTAGAAGAGATCGATCTCTATGAAATGCATGTGTTCAAATATTCCATTCGAAAGGGAACGAAGGCAGCAGATATGAAGCCACAGATCAATGATCAGATTAAGGCAAAACGAAGTAATGTCTTATTAGAAATGTCAAAACAACACCAGAAGGAATTTGAGACAAAACAGTTAGGGATGGTCAAAGAAGTACTGATCGAAGAAAAGATGCATGGAAAAGATCATTATTATAAAGGGCATACAAAGGAATATATAAAAGTTGCACTTTACAGTGAAGAACCATTGGAAAATAAGATCGTGAAAGTAAAGCTAAGACAGATCTTAGATGATGGATATGTATTGGCAGAGTGTTAAACAGATGTGAAATTTTATGATTTCCATTGCTATTTCATACATTTTATATTAAAATGGTTAATAAATGAAAGGGACGTGATAATTATGGATAATAATCAAACACAACATTTTTCCGTTGTTAGAGAGGAACTGGATGTACACATGATCTTAGAGCGTGTATATGAGGCACTGCAGGAGAAAGGATATAACCCTGTCAATCAGATGGTAGGATATATTATGTCTGGAGATCCAACATACATTACCAGTCACAACAATGCAAGAAGCATCATCAATAAAGTCGAGCGTGACGATATCATTGAAGCACTGCTTGAGAACTATATTGAGACAAGATTAAAGTAGAGACCGTGGTATTATGAGAAGGATATTAGGGTTAGATTATGGGACGAAGACAGTCGGAGTGGCGTTAAGTGATGAGCTTCATATTACAGCACAGCCATTAGAGACGATCACAAGGAAAGATGCGAATAAGTTAAGAAAGACTTACGCAAGGATCGAAGAACTTGTGAAAGAATATGATGTTGAGAAGATTGTTTTAGGTCTCCCAAAGAATATGAATAATACAGTAGGTGAGCGCGGAGAAGATACTTTATCTTTCCGCGATGCCTTAGTGCGTCGTACAGGATTAGAAGTGATCTTGTGGGATGAGCGACTGACAACAGTAGCATCAGAGAAAGTTCTGATGGAAAGCGGTGTAAGACGCGAAAACAGAAAGAAAGTGATCGACCAGATCGCGGCGTCTATGATTTTACAGGGATATTTAGATTCCCTATAGGAGGAACAGACAATGAGCAAGAAAGACAGCAAGATTCTTTTTCTGGATGACGATGGACAGGAAATCGAATTTAATGTCATAGAACAGACAACGATCGCAGGACATACCTACCTTTTGGTAGAAGATTGTGAAGCATCAAGTGAAGATGAGAGCGTTGTATTGATCATGAAAGAAGTGCAGTTAGAGGATGACTATGTATCCTATGAGATCGTTGAGGACGATAAAGAACTGGATATGATCTCAGATATTTTTAACGCACTGTTAGATGGACTTGAAGTGAGTTTATAAAATATATAAGAGTGTTTAAAACAATGGATTGTCAGACCTACGTAGATATGGAGGAAGAAAGTTGAAAGACAATCAAGTAAGACAGCAGGCAAGACCAAAACGAAATAATTATTATGCAAATGATAACAAGAAATCATACAATAAGAATAATTATCAGGCAAGAGGAAGAAGACCAATGCCTAGAAGAAAGCCTAGCTCAGTAAAGATCATTCCACTTGGCGGACTCGGCCAGATCGGAATGAACATCACAGCATTTGAATGCAATAACCAGATTTTGATCGTGGACTGTGGACTTGCGTTCCCGGATGAGGATATGTTAGGAATTGATTTAGTTATTCCAGATATCACATATTTAAAGGATAATGCAAGCAAGATTCGTGGACTGGTTATCACTCATGGTCATGAGGACCATATTGGAGCGATTCCTTATTTCGAGAAGGAATTGAACGTACCGATCTATGCGACAAAACTTACCATGGCATTGATCGAGAACAAATTAAAAGAGCACGGTATTTTAAATAACGTGGAGCGCCATGTTGTGACACATGGTGACAAAGTAAAACTTGGAATCTTTAATGTAGAATTTATTAAGACAAATCACAGTATTGCAGATGCAGCAGCACTTGCGATCACAACACCAGCAGGTGTGATCGTGCATACAGGTGACTTTAAGATCGACCATACACCATTATTTGGGGAAGCGATCGATCTTGCAAGATTCGCAGAACTTGGAAGTAAGGGAGTTCTGGCATTGATGGCAGATAGTACGAATGTAGAACGACAAGGCTATACACCATCAGAGAAGAATGTAGGAAAACGTCTGGACAATCTGTTCGCAGAACATTTAAAAGGACGTATGATCATTGCAACATTTGCATCGAACGTGGATCGTGTACAGCATATCATCAATTCTGCACATAAGTACGGAAGAAAAGTTGCAGTAGAAGGACGAAGCATGGTAAATATCATTGCGACAGCGTCCGAATTAGGATACATCAAGATTCCAAAGAACACATTAATAGAAACTGATCAGATTAAGAATTATCCTGACGATCAGATTGTTTTAATCACAACGGGAAGCCAGGGAGAGACAATGGCAGCATTATCCCGTATGGCAAACTCAACTCACAGAAAAGTATCCATCGTACCAAGTGATACGATCATATTCAGCTCAAGTCCAATTCCAGGAAATGAGAAGAACATTTCAAAGATCATGAATGAGCTGGCATTAAAAGGTGCACAGATCGTATTTGAAGATACACATGTTTCCGGTCATGCATGCCGTGAAGAATTAAGACTTATTTATGCACTGACGAAGCCGAAGTATGCAATCCCTGTTCATGGAGAATACCGTCATCTGATGCGTCATCGTGAACTTGCCATCGAGATGGGAATTCCAAAGGAGAATGCATTTGTATTGGCAGAAGGTGATGTTCTGGAGCTCAATAAGAGACAAGGAAAGATCGCTGGAAAAGTACAGGCAGGAGGAATCCTCGTTGATGGACTTGGTGTCGGAGATGTTGGTAACATCGTATTGAATGACCGTAAGTTACTGTCTCAGAATGGATTGATCATTGCAACAGTTACTCTGCAGAAACATGGCAATATGATCCTGGCAGGTCCAGATATCGTATCTCGTGGATTTGTATATGTCAGAGAATCAGAATCTTTGATGGAGGGTGCAAGAGATGTTGCAAGAGATGCGGTAGAGGAATGCTTAGAACGTAATATCACAGACTGGGCAAGGATCAAGACGAAGATCAAAGACGAGCTTAGTAATTACATTTGGAAGAAGACAAAGCGTAATCCAATGATCTTGCCGATCATTACAGAGGTTTAAGATGAGTCTTTCAGAAGAGAAGAAGTTTTTTCATTCCGAAGGATGGCAACTGTTTTTTAGGACATTAAGCAGAGTATTTTTAATCTGTGCGATCTTCTGTATTTTCTATGGGGCGTATTTTGTGGCAGAACAGACATTTTCGAATCAGCCATATAATGCACAAAGCCATAAGAAAGTAACGGTCATCGTTACACAGAATGAGTCAGATGAGAAAGTTGCCGAAACCCTTGTTTCAAAGAAGCTGATCTATGGAAAGACTAGATTTGTGATCCGCAAATATTTCTCAAAATACAAAGATAAGTCGTTTATTTCAGGGACATATGAATTTACACAGTCTCAGGGAATGGATGACATTATGGGTATTTTATGCGGAGATCATGTATCAGAGGAGATCATACAATGATAGTGGATTTAAATATCACAGAATATATCCGCTCATTGATGAAAGAAGAGAAGAACGATTTAAGCCATATTGAATCAGAGGCCAGAGTCAATCATGTTCCGATCGTCAAACCAGAGACGAAGGAACTCTTAAGGACTCTGGTCCTTTTAAAGAAACCGATGAAGATCTTAGAAGTCGGAGCAGCAGTGGGATTTTCTTCTCTTTATATGAACAGTTACCAGCCGGAAGGCGGAACGATCATCACGATTGAGCGAAATGAAAAAAGAATCAAGAAAGCAAAAGAGAACATCAAAAATCAGGGAAAAGAAGAACAGATCACCTTACTAGAAGGAGATGCGATCGAGATCTTAAAAGGACTTGATGGAAGTTTTGACCTTATTTTTGTAGATGCAGCCAAAGGACAGTATATTCATTTCCTTGATGATGTACTAAGACTTCTGGCACCAGAAGGTGTGCTGGTTTCAGATAACGTACTTCAAGACGGAGACGTTGCCAGATCACGTTATGCGATCGAGCGAAGAGACCGCACCATTCATAAACGAATGAGAGACTATTTATATACGATCAAGAATCACCCACAGTTAGAGACAACGATCCTTCCGGTAGGTGATGGCGTAGCAATCAGTATCAAGATGGGAGAAAGTAATGAGAGACGTTGAATTATTAATTCCGGCAAGTAACTTGGAAGTATTAAAAGTTGCTGTGTTATATGGAGCAGATGCCGTTTACATCGGTGGAGAGATGTATGGACTACGTGCCAAAGCAAAGAATTTCTCCATGGAAGATGTTAAAGAAGGAATTGAATTTGCACATAAACACGGAGTGAAAGTTTATATCACTGCTAATATCGTGGCACACAACGAAGATTTAGAAGGAATCCGCAAATATTTTGAAGAATTAAAAGAAATCAAACCAGATGCACTGATCATCTCAGATCCTGGAGTTTTTATGATCGCAAAAGAAGTTTGTCCAGATATTGACCGCCACATCAGTACACAGGCAAACAGCACCAACTATGCAACATACAAGTTCTGGTATGATCAGGGAGCGAGCCGTGTTGTATCTGCAAGAGAATTATCTCTGGAAGAGATCAAAGATATCCGTGCTCATATCCCAGATGATATGGAGATCGAATCATTTATTCATGGTGCTATGTGTATCTCTCATTCCGGAAGATGCCTGCTAAGTAACTACTTCACAGGAAGAAATGCAAACAGCGGAGAATGCACACATCCTTGCAGATGGAAATACTCTGTGATGGAACAGACAAGACCAGGAGAATATATGCCAGTGTATGAAAATGAACGTGGAACATATATTTTCAACTCCAAAGACTTAAATATGATCGAATATATCGATCAGATCTTAGATGCAGGAATCGACAGCTTGAAGATCGAAGGACGTATGAAGACAGCTCTTTATGTAGCAACGGTTGCAAGAACTTACAGAAAAGCGATCGATGACTGCAAGGAGTCCGTAGAAAAATACAGAGCAAATATGGATTACTACAAAGAAGAGATCGCAAAATGCACATACCGTCAGTTTACAACAGGATTCTATTTTGGAAAGACAGATGAGACATCACAGATTTATGACAGCAATACGTATATTAAGAACTGCACATACATCGGAATTGTTCAGGGACACAATGACAAAGGATATGCACTCTTAGAACAGAAGAATAAATTCTCTGTAGGAGAGACGATCGAAGTTATGATCCCAGACGGAACAAACAAAGAAGTTATAGTGAAAGCGATCGAAGATGAAGACGGAAGACCAATGGAATCCGCACCACATCCAAAACAGATGATCTACGTTGATTTTGGAGAAGAGATCAAAGAAGGATATCTGCTTCGAAGAAGAGAAGAAGTCGAAGAAGAGAATTAAGATAAGATCGGCAAAAACTTCAGAATAGAAATGGAAAAGCACTTTTCTAAGCAAAGTATCATAGTATGATAAAAAGGCTTAGAAGGGTGCTTTTCTTTTGCAAGAGTTTTTACAACCTTTATCACCAGAGGAAGAACGACATTATCTGATCCTAAGCCGCAAGGGAGATATCAATGCAAGAAATTTGCTAGTGGAACACAATCTTCGCTTAGTTGCACATATTGTAAAGAAATATCATAATTTAGACAGAGAGAAAGAAGATATGCTCTCAATTGGGACGATTGGGCTTATTAAAGCGATCAATACCTACGATATCAGCAAAGGCCATCGCCTTGTAACCTATGCTGCAAGATGTATAGAAAATGAATTATTAATGATGCTTCGTCAGGAAAAGAAAACATCAAAGAATACATCCCTTTATGAGCCGATCGGGATAGATAAAGAAGGAAATGAGATCCATCTGTTAGATATTCTAGGAACACAGGAAACGGATTTGATCAAAAAGATCGAGCAGAAAGAAAATATCAAAAGAATCTATGAAGAATTAGAGAAAATGGAGATGAACAAGGAGAAGAAAACACTGATCATGCGTTATGGACTTTATGGAAGAGAACCAATGACACAAAAAGAAGTAGCAAAAAAACTTCATATTTCAAGATCTTATGTAAGCAGGATTGAAAAGAAAGCACTGATGTTATTAAAAAGTAAAATAAAGACATAAAAAAAGAAAAAAAGGTCCTATTGTAAAGTTTTAAATTTGATAT
>OGSD01003938.1_pt1 | contig 10606 bp, 9 predicted proteins | sample 1553571 | NCBI WGS metagenome assembly OGSD01 (sample SAMEA2580072, study PRJEB22360) | human gut metagenome | biome: human gut; feature: human-associated habitat; material: faeces | place: Denmark | collected 2008/2010 | reverse complement strand
CAGCGGATTGCTGTCAACGACCGCCTGCGTCACGCCCAGCAGCGCGTGCGTCGCCAGCCGCGACAAGCGCGCATACGGGTATCGCCGCGTCTTGGCGGATTGCAGGAGCGAATCACGCGCGCGGGCAGTGTCGGCAAATCGGCGCAGTCGGCGCTCGATGCCTTCGCTGATGTCCGGCAGCGCGGCATAATCCACCTCATCCATCAGCCGAAGCCGCGCCAGCAGCACGCTGTCCAGCGCCTCCGGACGGTGCAGGTGATTTTCCAGCGCCTGATTTTCCAGCAAGTCCGCCGCACTCCCCGGCATGGCAGAATAGGCGGATGACCAGTCGCCGCGCAGAATGGCGGAGCGAATCGCCGTGGCGGACGAAAAGCCGTCCCCGATGGCGGACGCGTGATAATCCGACGCGCGGGCAATCGGGTACACGTCGGTGGACGCGCCCAATCGCCGAAGCGCGCGCAGGTAGCACACGCCGAGCGTGTTGTTGGGGGATTGGAGAACGCGCACGGCAGCCGGGGCGACCTCCGCCATCGCGGCGGAAAGCGCAGCGGGATAGGGCAGCCCGGCGGACAGATGCGGCTGAATCGCGGCGGGTAAATCGGGGGATTCGAGCGCATCCGCCGCCGCCTGCAGCAGGGGAAGATCCGCCGTTTCCGCGCCGAAGGAGAGCGCGTCGCAGCCCAAGCCGGTCAGCAGATGTACGCCGCCTAAGGCGAAGTGCTCCGCGTCGCGGACAGACCACAGCGCGGGCAGCAGAATCACGGCATCCGCACCGTTTTGCAGCGCCATTTTTGCGCGGATGGCGGGGGAAACAATCGCCGCGTCGCCGCGCTGCACGAAGCAGCCGGACATGACGGCGACGACCGCATCCGCGTGGGCGGCTTCCCGCGCCTGACGCAATTGGTGCGCGTGCCCCGAATGGAAGGGGTTGTACTCGGCAATCACGCCGACAATGCGCATGGAAAAACTCCTTTTAATGAGCAATGAGGAATGAGCAATGAGCAATGAAAAGGTGCGTTCCTATTATAACAAAATGAACAGAAACGTCAAGCGAACGCGCGAAATGACGTGGAATGATGCAATTTTGCCGCCGTTTTTGCCTTTACAGAACCGCCGAAAGATGGTATAATAGATTGGGTTCATCCCCAAGCAAGACCATGAAAAGGAAGTAATTCATATGAAGCAGTTCATCGTGGAAACCTCCGCTCGTCACGTTCATGTCACCCAGCAGGATCTGGAAACCCTGTTCGGCAAGGGCTATGAGCTGACCGTCAAGAAGATGCTGTCCCAGCCCGGTCAGTATGCCAGCGCGGAGCGCGTGGACGTTGTCGGCCCGAAGAAGACCCTGACCGGCGTGAGCATCCTCGGCCCGGTTCGCAGCGCGACGCAGGTGGAGCTGTCCCTGACGGATGCGCGTTCCATCGGTGTGACCGCGCCTGTGCGTGAATCCGGCGACATCGCGGGTTCGGGCGCCTGCAAGCTGGTTGGCCCGGCGGGCGAAGTGGAGCTGACCGAGGGCGTGATCGCCGCCAAGCGCCACATCCATATGACCCCCGCGGACGCTGAGGAATACGGCGTGAAGGACAAGGACGTTGTGTCCGTGAAGGTGGATACCGACGGCCGTTCCCTGATTTTCGGCGACGTGGTTGTCCGCGTGAGCGACAAGTACGCGCTGGCGATGCATATTGACACCGACGAGTCCAACGCGGCTGGCTGCGGCCGTGCGCAGATGGGCGAAATCGTGAAGTAATTCCACATTTCATGCAGGGTTTTCCTCTGCTGGAACGTTATAATGTTCACAGAAGCGTCACAAAAGACGCGCTAAGGAGGAGAACCCTGCATGAAAAAACGGCTGATTTCCCTGATTTTAGCGGCGATTGTGCTGCTGTCCTGCGCTTTTGCGGAGGAATCACAGAGCGAAGAGTACCTGCTGCCCTACATTGACCTGTACGCCGTCCCGCTGGGTGAAAATGCCATCTTCGAGATGTCGAACGACTGGGCGTATCAGGTGCGGGACGAAGATGGTCTGCCGCCGATGACTAACATCATGACTGACAAGAATCAGTTCGCGATGGCGATGAAGCTGCCCGCCGACTGGGAGGCGACCGACGCGAGCGACGCGCTGGGCATCCAGTCGTTCATTGTTGAGGGAACGGCGCTGATGCTGGGGCTGACCACGCCGCAGAGCACCCGCCTGCAGGAAATGACCATCAACGACATGCCCGCCGTGCTGGTGGAGATGAACGGGCAGGGCTTCGATATCCTCTGGATTGGGGATTCGGGCGACCTGTACTTCTTCCTCTTCCCGAACGACGACGACGCGCTGGTGCAGCAGATGATTTCTGTCGCGCAGTCGCTGTGTGTGTTCCACCGGAAGGGGGAGCAGGTCAATCCCTCGTCGGATTTTGCGTACACGGCGGATGGCGGCGAGGTCACCATCACGGACTACATCGGCACAAGTGAGCATGTGCTGATTCCGGACGCCATCGACGGCTTGCCCGTGACGGCGCTGGGGCATCGGGCGTTCTACGAGAAGACGGTGACGACGGTTGTCGTGCCGGACAGCGTGACGGAAATCGGCGCGGCGTGTTTTTCCGGCGACAACTATCTGGTCAGCTTGAAATTACCCGACGGCTTGAAGAGACTGCCGCCCGCTTCGCTGGAAAGCTGTATGCGGCTGTACGATTTCGACCTGCCGCAGAGCTTGGAGAAGATTTACAGCAGCGTCTTTGAGTTCAACTACTACCTGACGCACTTGACGCTGCCGAGCAGTTTGACCGAAATCGAGCAGCTGAACTTCATCGGGCTGTACGGCTTGCAGTCGCTGACCCTCGCGGAGGACAATGCAGCGTTCAAACTCGACGAGACGAACGGTCTGCTGATGACGGCGGACGGAACGAGATTGCTGCACTGCTTCTCCGACATTTCGCCGGCGGAAGAAATCATCCTCCCGGAGGGCGTCAAAATCGTTGACCCGTTCGCGTTCCATTACGATTACGACGTCGAGCGCATCGTTCTGCCCGAAGGCGTCGAAACGATCGGCGCGATGGCATTCGCGATGTGTCCAAACCTGACGGAAATCGTCATTCCGGCAAGCGTGACGGACATCGGCGTGATGGACGGGCTGGAAGGGCGCACCGGCATCATTTCCTACAAGCGCAACGTCATTGTGACGCCGGAGGGCTGCCCGGCATGGAACTGGGCGGTCGAAACGGGCGCGACGGTAAAATCCCCCGAAGAAGATTAACGAAACATCTGGTTGATAGAAATAGAAGGAGTGTAACCATCCATGAAGGTTCTGATTGTCAACGCGGGTTCTTCCTCCCTGAAGTACCAGCTGGTGGACATGGACAACGAGCAAATGATTGTCAAGGGGCAGGTGGAGCGCATCGCGATTGAAGGCTCCCACCTGAACCAGAAGACCCCTGACATGTCGAAGGTCATCGACCTCTATGAGCCGATTCCGGACCACGTCGTGGCGACGAAGCTGATGCTGCGCGCGCTGCTTGACCCGGAAAAGGGCGTGCTCAAGTCCGTGGATGAAATCGGCGCGGTGGGTCACCGCGTGCTGCACGGCGGCGAGGAGTTCACCGCCAGCTGCATCATCACCGACGAAGTGAAGGCTGCCATCCGCAAGTTCATCCCGCTGGGCCCGCTGCACAATCCGGCGAACCTGATGGGCATTGAGGCGTGCGAGGAAGTCATGCCGCACACGCCGCAGGTGGCCGTGTTCGACACCGCGTTCCATCAGACCATGCCCCCGAAGGCGTTCATGTATGGCGTTCCGTACCGCTATTATAAGGAAATGGGCGTCCGCCGCTACGGCTTCCACGGCACGTCCCACCGCTATGTGAGCAAGCGCGTGTGCGAGTTCCTCGGCGTGAGCCCCATCGGCAAGAAGATTATCATCTGCCATCTGGGCAACGGCTCGTCCATGTCCGCGGTGGTGGACGGCAAGTGCGTTGACACGTCGATGGGTCTGACCCCTCTGGAAGGCGTTGTCATGGGCACGCGCTCTGGCTCCTGCGATCCGGCGGTTGTGCAGTTCATCGCCAACAATGACCACATGACCGTCAACGAAGTGCTGACGATGATGAACAAGCAGTCCGGCCTGATGGGCATTTCCGGCCTGTCCTCCGACATGCGCGACATTGACAAGGCGGCGGATGAGGGCAACGACCGCGCGGCGCTGGCGCGTGACATGCTGCACTACGGCATCAAGAAGTACATCGGCTCCTACGCGGCGGCGATGGGCGGCGTGGACATTATCGTGTTCACGGCGGGCATCGGCGAAAACGGCCCGGAACTGCGCGAATCCGTCATGAAGGACATGGAGTGGATGGGCGCAAAGCTGGACGTGGAGAAGAACAAGGTGCGCGGCAAGGAAGCCGTCATCTCCACCGACGACTCCAAGGTGACGATCTGCGTCATCCCCACGAACGAGGAAATCATGATTGCGCGCGACACCAAGGAACTGGTCGAGGGCGCGAAGAAGTAAGTTTCAGTCAGACGAGGGCTTTTTTCGCGGGGGCGCGCAACTTTTTTCGGGGAAAAGACGCTTTTTTCCGCGAAAAGGTGTTGACAAAACCCGCGAAAAAACCTATAATATGAAATGGTCTAATTTGAGGTGGTGAGCATTTGAAGCTGGATGTACTTCATGCCCTGCGTGATCCGGGAACGGCTTACGCATTCGCTGTGGAGCAGACCATTGCCCCGCAGGATGTGAGCGGCGAGGAGGTCGCGTTTGACCCCGTGCAGCTCTCCGGGCATCTGACTGCCAATGAAGATGGCAGTGTTGTGGTAGAAGGAAGTCTGACGACAACCGCTCATGCCCATTGTGCCAAATGCCTGTCTCCTGCGTCCTGCCCCGTTACGGGGAATTTCCGGGAAACGTTCCTGCATGGGGGCGACCCGGAGGATGATGAGATTTTCGCGTATGAAGGTGCACAGCTTGATTTTGCGAAACTCACCCTGACGCATGTGCTGCTCAATCTGCCGATGCGCTTCCTGTGCAAGGAAGATTGCAAGGGCTTTGAGGAGTACGAGGAGGTCTACCAACACAAGCATTGCCGGGACGATGCGAATGTACAGCGTCCTTTTGCGGCATTGCAGCAGTTGCTGGCTGAAAAGTCCGACAACAAAGAATAATTCGGTCAGCAATTTGGCTGCCAATAACGAGGAGGTGTAACCATGGCTCTTCCGAAGGGAAAAATCTCTAAGGCTCGCAAGCACAGCCGTCGTGCGAACTGGAAGCTCACCGTGCCCGGCATCGTTGAGTGCCCCCAGTGCCATCAGATGAAGCTGGCTCACCGCGTGTGCAAGCACTGCGGTTTCTACAAGGGCGTGCAGGTCGTTGCGGTCAACGAGGAAAAGAACGCCTAATTGGTATCTGGGGGGCAAATGAGGGGAGGAAGGCAGCAGCGGGGTCATCCTGTTCTGTCTGATTTCCTGCATTCCCCGCAATTCCATATGCTCGCAACGTGATGAGGAGTACCCTGATTTTGCTGGCTCAGAGAGGGTGGTTCACCGGCTGAGAGGCCGCTCGCACAGCCGTCAGGGGAAGGTCGCTTCACAGAGCGTTCGGTGAGGATGATGCAGGATTTTTTTCCGCATGGAAAGTAGCCGAATGCGGTTCGCACCCGTGACCGTGCGCTTGAGGCAGTGTTTGCGCTGCGAAGCAAGGTGGTACCACGGAAATAGCTCCGTCCTTCGGGATGGGGCTGTTTTTGCGTTTTGGCAATCATTTCACGCGGAAAGGACACCTGTATGAACTACTTCCAGCAGATCGCGGAGCGCTTGCTCCAGCCGGGCACATTCCTGCTCGTGCTGGGCGCAATCCTCGTCTATACGTCCGGCATCGTCGCCCGAAAGCTGTTTTCGGGCAGCGAAAAGGCCAATATCATCACGAAAATCGTCGGCTGCGTCGTCGCGCTCGTCGGCGCAATCCTGATATTCTCTTAAATAGGAGGTCATTCACATGGAAATGGAGAAAACATTCAATCCCCAAGCCGTGGAAAGCGAAATTTACCGCGACTGGGAATCCTCCGGCGCGTTTGAGGCGCATCGCGTGGAAGGCAAGAAGCCCTTCACCATTGTCATGCCGCCGCCCAACATCACCGGTCAGCTGCACATGGGCCACGCGCTGGACTGCACCCTGCAGGATCTCGCCGTCCGCTATCACCGCATGAAGGGCGATCCGACGCTCTGGCTGCCCGGCACGGATCACGCCGCCATCGCGACGGAAGTGAAAATCGTCGATGCGATGCGCAAAGAGGGACTGACCAAGGAATCCCTCGGTCGCAAGGGCTTCCTTGACCGCGCGTGGAAGTGGAAGGAAGAGTATGGCGGACGCATCGTCACCCAGCAGCGCCGCATGGGCATCAGCTGCGACTGGAGCCGCGAGCGCTTCACGATGGACGAGGGCTGCTCCAAGGCAGTGCGCGAGGTGTTCGTCCGCCTGTACGAAAAGGGGCTGATTTACCGCGGCAACCGGTTGGTCAACTGGTGCCCGTGCTGCGAGAGCGCGATTTCGGACGCGGAAGTGGAATATCAGGAGAAAGAAGGCAATTTCTGGCATCTGCTGTACCCTGTGAAGGAGACGGGCGAGATGCTGGAACTGGCGACCACCCGCCCCGAAACCATGCTCGGCGACACCGCCGTGGCGATTAACGCCGCTGACCCGCGCTATGCCCACCTGCACGGCTGCCATGTGATGCTGCCGCTGGCGAATCGCGAAATCCCGATTATCTGCGACGAACACGCCGACATGGAAAAGGGCACGGGCGTGGTGAAAATCACCCCCGCGCATGACCCGAATGATAACGAAGTCGGTCAGCGCCATAACCTGCCCGTCGTGCGCGTGTTCACTTATGACGGCCACATGACCGGCGCGGAGGACGCCGCGAAGGACGCCGACGGTCAGGCGATTGACTGCGGCAAGTACGCCGGCATGACGACGCTGGAAGCACGCAAGGCGATTGTCGCGGACTTGCAGGAATTGGGGCTGCTGAAGAGCATCGAGCCGCTGACCCACGAGGTCGGCACCTGCTACCGCTGCCATACGGTGATTGAGCCGATGGTCTCCCGGCAGTGGTTCGTGAAGATGAAGCCGCTGGCGGAACCGGCGATTGCCTGCGTCAAGAGCGGCGAAACGAAGTTCGTGCCGGAGCGCTTCACGAAGCAGTATATGAACTGGATGGAAAATATCCGCGACTGGTGCATCAGCCGTCAGCTGTGGTGGGGACACCGCATCCCGGTGTGGTACTGCGACGACTGCGGCGCGATGACCGTCAGCCGCGAAGACCCGACTTGCTGCTGCAAGTGCGGTTCTGCGCACATTAAGCAGGATGAGGACGTGCTGGATACTTGGTTCTCGTCTGCCCTGTGGCCGTTCTCCACGCTCGGCTGGCCGGACAACACCGAGGATTTGAAGTACTTCTATCCCACGAACCTGCTCGTGACGGGCTATGATATTATTACCTTCTGGGTTAGCCGCATGATTACGATGGGCTTGGAGGAAATGCAGGTTCCGCCCTTCCAGACGGTGCTGATTCACGGCCTGGTGCGCGACGAACTGGGGCGCAAGATGTCCAAGTCGCTGGGCAACGGCGTTGACCCGCTGGAAGTCATCGACCAGTACGGCGCGGACGCGCTGCGCTTCTCACTGGTGATGGGCGTGAGCGCGGGCAACGACACCCGCTACATCCCGGCGCGCGTGGAATCCGCCCGCAATTTCGCCAACAAGATTTGGAACGCCAGCCGCTTCGTGCTGATGAACGTGACGGAGAAAGCGCCGCTGGACACCGCGCATCTGACCGCGGCGGATCAGTGGATTCTGTCCCGCTTCCAGGACGCGACGCGCGCGATTTCTTCCAATATGGAAGAAGGCGAGTTCGGTCTGGCGGCGGACCGCATCTATGATTTCGCGTGGAGCGAATTCTGCGACTGGTACATCGAGCTTGCGAAGAGCCGCTTAAATGGCGACGACCCGGCGGCAAAGAAAGCCGTGCAGGGCGTGCTGCTGTATGTGCTGGAAGGGCTGCTGAAGCTGCTGCACCCGTTCATGCCGTTCCTGACCGAGCAGGTGTACAAGTTCCTGCCGGGCAGCGAGGGCTTCCTGATGCTCAAATCGTGGCCGGAAGTGAAGCCGGAGCTGGACTTCCCGGACGAAGAAGCGAAGATGGAGGGCGTGATGGAGGTCATCCGCACCATCCGCAACCTGCGCGCGGAGATGAACGTCGCCGCGGGCAAGCGCACGCACCTGATGCTGCTTCCCGCGGATGGCTGGGCGGAGACGCTTGCGCACGCCGGGCAGTATTTCCAGCGTCTGGCAGGCGCAAGCGAAACAGCAATCATTGAAAGCAGCGCCGCCGTGACCGAAAAGACCGTTTCCGCCGTGACGAAGGCGTGCACGCTGTACATCCCGCTGGGCGATTTGGTGGACTTCGAGAAGGAAATCGCGCGCCTGAGCAAGGAACTCGACAACCTGCACAAGGAAATCGCCCGTGCTGAGGGCAAGCTGAACAATCCGGGCTTTGTGAGCAAGGCGCCCGCCGCGCTGGTGGAGCAGGAGAAGGGCAAGCTGGCGCTGAATCAGCAGAAGGCGGAGCAGGTCGAAAAGCGCATTGCGGAACTCAAGGAATCTATGTAATTGGGGATTTTTTCTGGGGGACTGCTTGGGGGCAGTCTCCCTTTTCTTTGGGATTGCGCAGGGGATTTCGCGTCTGCGGAGGCGACCAGAGGGCATGAAAACAAACGAAGTTTGCGGTCGCCCTCTGGACTGCTTCGGGTGCACACTCCTGTTAGTTGATTTTTATCGGAAGTTTTTATTTTGCTTGCCCTTTTACCGCCTGATTATGCAGAGGCGACGGGAGCAGCGGAAAAAATCAAGAAAGCAAAAGCGGGGAAAATCCAAAGAGGGGAGTGCAAAACCTCTTTTTCTGCCTTGCCGATTGCAACCGCGCCGCCAGTATGCTATAATAATCAAGCACCAAAAGGTGCAAAAGAAGGTGTTTTCAATGCTGAACAGTGAGGAAATCATCGCCGCTATCCACGGCAGCTACGCCACAGGCAGCAAAAACGGCTTCCAGAATGTGCTAACGCTGCTGGATAAAATGCACGTCGCCCTGCGCACGCCGATTGTCCACGTCGCCGGGACGAACGGCAAGGGTAGTACCTGCGCGATGCTCGAAAGCGTCCTGCGCCGCGCGGGGTATCACACCGGGCTGTATACGTCGCCGTTTTTGCAGGCGTATCAGGAGCGGATTCGTCTGGACGGTCTGCCGCTGGATGACGCGCGGATGGTGAAATACGGCACTCCGCTTGTGCAGGCGGCGGAGGAGATGCGGGCGGAGGGCGCGTTTGTGACCCCGTTCGAGATGGGGACGGCGCTCGCGCTCGCTGCGTTTGACGGCGAAAATTGCGATATCGCGATTGTCGAGGTCGGCATGGGCGGGCGCAAAGACCCGACGAACATCGTCCACCCGATTCTCTGCGCGATTACCGCCATCGGGCTTGACCACATGGCGTATCTGGGCAACACGCTCGAAGCGATTGCGGGCGAAAAGGCAGGGATTATCAAGGACAATACGCCCGTCGTCTGCCATCCGGCGAAGGAGGGTGTGCGCCGCGTGTTCGCCGAGGCGGCGGAGAAGCATCACGCGCCCCTGCGCCAGCTCAGCGACGATACGATTCTCTATGCCGCGTGCGACGCGCATGGGGCGACGGTCAGCTACCGCCTGTCGCAGGAGTGGCAGGACGTGCGGCTGAATCTGCCCGGCGCGCACCAAATCGAGAACGCCATGAGCGTGCTGGCGATGGTGGAGGAACTGCGCCGTCAGGGGTGGACGATTCCCGATCAGGCGGTGTACGAGGGGCTTGCGTCAACCGTGTGGCCCGCGCGGCTGGAGTGGTGCGGGCGCATCCTGATTGACGGCGCACATAACCCGCAGGGCGTTCGGGCACTGCGGAACTTTGTCGAGGAGCAGCTGCCGAATCAGCGGCGCGTGCTGCTGACGGGCGTGCTGGCGGATAAGCTGCAGGAGGACATGCTGCGCGATTTCTGCGCGATTGCGGACGACATTGTGACGGTTACGCCGGATAATCCGCGCGCGCTGGATGCGCAGACGTATGCCGATGCCTTCTGCCAGCACGGCGCGCACGCACAGGCGGCAAAATCGCTGGAAGAAGGACTGGCGGAAGCAAAGCGGCTTGCCGGGGACGACGCGGTGATTGTCGCGGCGGGGTCGCTGTATTTTGCGGGCAGCCTGCGGACGGCGCTGGGGCTGGCTTGGCGGTAAAATAAGGAGAACGACATGGAATTTATCCACGAACCGGTGTTATTGCAGGAAGTCCTCGAATGGATGGACGTGAAGCCCGACGGCGTGTACTGCGACGGGACGCTCGGCGGCGGCGGACACAGCGGCGCGATGCTGCGTCTCTCCGGCGGCACGGCGACGCTCTACGGCATCGACCGCGATATGACCGCGATTGAGGCGGCGACCGCGCGCCTGCGGGAGTTCCCCGGCTTCCACGCCTTGCACGGCAATTTCCACGATGGCAAGGCGCTTCTCATGGAGGCCGGGGGGCCCCAACCCCGAACGTCGTC
>OGSD01003923.1_pt1 | contig 10632 bp, 11 predicted proteins | sample 1553571 | NCBI WGS metagenome assembly OGSD01 (sample SAMEA2580072, study PRJEB22360) | human gut metagenome | biome: human gut; feature: human-associated habitat; material: faeces | place: Denmark | collected 2008/2010 | reverse complement strand
TGTGGATAAAGCTATTTTTTTAAGGTGCGAGTGTTGCTAAATTTAATCAAAATCCAACACCATATCTTTTTTGTACATTTTGCGATAAACTGTTTTCAGAATTTGGAGCTTTTGCCGATGGATCCTTTTCTACGCAAAAACAGGGCAGAACGTTTTGTTTTTTTAACACGTTCTGCCCTGTTTTTCTTTCCGTTTTAATGATTCACTTTCGCTTTCTGCATCTGTTTTTCCATCATTCCCTCATGAATTCCATCCTGCCGCAGTACCGCGCCTGCTGTCTTCCAGAGGCATTCGAGATCCATTCCGAACGCAATGTGATGTACATAATATCCATCCAGTTCCGCTTTTTCCCGGATCGGAAGTTCATCCCGCCCATGAATCTGCGCCCAGCCGGTGAGGCCCGGACGGACGCTGTTTGCGCCGTACCGCTCCCGCTCGGAAATCAGATCCTTCTGATTCCAGAGCGCCGGGCGCGGACCGACGAGCGCCATGTCGCCTTTTAAAATATTGAAGAGCTGCGGCAGCTCATCGAGGGATGTTTTCCTGAGAAAGCGTCCGACTCTTGTGATAAAGAGATCAGGATGGTTCAGCAGATGCGTCGGCATATCATGCGGCGTGTCGATGCGCATCGTGCGGAACTTGTATATGTAAAAATACTGCCCGTTCCGTCCCAACCGCTTCTGCCGGAACAGCACCGGTCCCGGAGAATCCAGGCGGACTGCAATGCCGACTCCCAGCAACAGCCACGATAATGCTGCCGTTCCCACAAGCGCCAGCAGACGGTCCAACAGATTTTTCAGATACTTTTGATAAACTCCTTTTTTCTTCTCCCTCATGCTTTTCCTCCCTGCTCCCTTGCTGTCCGGTCACTGTTCCGGCGTTCCTTCTCTTTCCCATAGCCGTACTTTCCGTAACCGTAACCATATTTTCCATACCCGTAACTGCCATAGCTGCTGTATCCGTAGCCCGTCGTGCCCTCCTGCACACCGTTCAGCACATAGCCGCAGACCGGAATCTGCGAATCCTCAAAAAATTCCAGCGCGCGCCGGACTTCCCAGTCTTTCGTTGTTCCCTGATGTACCACGAGAACTGCTCCGTCGGCAATTCCGCCGAACAGTGCCGCATCCGAAAGCACTCCGCACGGCGGCGTGTCGATGATCAGAAGATCGGCCTCTTCTTTCAGGCTTTCGATCATGGTCTTCATCCGTACTGAGCGCAGCAGCCCCGCAGGGTTCTGCATACTTCCCGCTCCCGGCAGGATTTTCAGCGTCAGATCCCGGTAGTCGGTAAGTGCCTCATCCCAATCCATCTGTCCCTTCAGCACGGCAACAATTCCACGCTTTTTCCGTCCGATCAGTCCCATACACTTCATCACCGAAGGATTCCGCAGATCTCCGTCCAGCAGTACTACGCGGTATTTCTTCTTCGCGAACGCCTCCGCCAGGTTCACGGCAACCGTCGTCTTTCCCTCCCCCGGCACGGCACTCGTCACAAGAAGGACCGGACAGTCACTTTTTCCAATTATTCTGTCCTCCATCCTTGTCCGGATCAGCTGCACCGCCTCTTTGAAGGCATCCGGCACTTTTGGATTGCAGATGGTAATGGTCTGTTCTTTTACGCTGCTTCTTTTTTTAATCTTCGCCTGCGGCAGATTTCCAAGGAATGTCGCATTCGTCAGCTTTTTAATATCATCCGCCTGACGAATTGTCTTTCTTGTTCTCACGTAGAGGAACAACAGCAGGAAGGCCGCTGCAAGACCCGCTGCAGCACCATACGTGCCGGCCCGCACCGCATCCTGGCTGTTAACCGGCACTGCCGGAACACCGCTTTCATCCACCACTGTCAGTGTCGTCGCACCAATGATATACTCTGCCACCTCCGGATAATTCGTGATAACGGATTCCATCACCCGATACGCTGTCTCCGGTGACGCGTCCCGCACACGAATAGTAAAAAGATTGGTATTTTCCATCACGCTCGCCTGAATTTCCGATGTCACCGCCCCGATTCCAAGATCCCGCGCCACAACATCCTTCAGGACGCCGCTTGTCACGATGTAAGGAAACGTCTTTCCAAGCTGCTGTGCCGTTGCATTATCATAATAGGAATAACCGACCGCACGGTTCGATCCGACCACGAACGAGGTATATGCCTCATAGACCGGCTGATACCGTAGCTTTGCCGTCAGAAAGGATCCGCCTCCTGCAAGGATTACAAGTGCCAGCACACCAAAGAAGAATTTCCGGAGCGCCTGGAAATACTCCGCCAGAAAGGCGATCAGATCTATTTTCTCTGGTTCCGCTGCGGAATAGGTTTCATACGTTTCTCTGTTCATGCTCTTTTGCTCCCTCTCATCGTTCTGCCCTGCTGTAGGCGCCGTATCCGTAACCGTAACCATAGCTGCCTCCGATCCGCTCGCCGAATCCCGGATAAACATTGCCGAACACACAGCCGATGACCTTTTCTTCTTTCTGGTTCAGCGCGTCGATGGCATCGTTGATGTCCCGTGTCAGCACGCCGTCCTGCCGTACGGCAAGAACCGCACCATCAGCCAGCCCCACAAGCTCCTCCGCATCCGCGGCCGCGCCCATCGGCGGCGTATCCAGAATAATATAATCCATGTTTTTCCGGCACGTATCCAGAATCCGCCGGAAAATTTCACCGCCGACTGCTTCCGACGGTTCCTCCAGCCGTTCCCGGCAGATGCCCATGTAAACATTCGTATCCTTGTATTTTTCAAAAACGCCGGACGCCGACTCCTTTCCGACTGCCACCTGTCCAAAATCTTTTCCGGCCTTTTGCGGAAGTTCAAAAATTTTGTACAGCGCCGGCTGACGAAAATCACAGTCCAGCAGAAGGACACGGTTCTGTTCCTCTGAAAGGGCAAGCGCCAGATTGGCGGCAAGCGTCGACTTTCCTTCATTTTCCGCCACACTGGTCACCAGCAGCACTTTTCCCCCTCTCCGCTCGAGTCTTCCGCGCACACGGGAGGCAATGCGCTTCAGAGATTCCACATAAGGAAAGCTCCGTGCCGGATTCGTGATCAGCATGGAACTGTTTTTCCTCTTTTTTTCATGATACACGGTTCCCAGCAGATCCGCATCAATCTTGCGGCCAAATTCCGTTTCATTTTTGACGGTATCCCGCAGAAAGGAAAAGAAGCCCACCAGCGCCGCCGTACCAAGCGCAGCCGCCAGAAATGCCATTGCAGCGTACTTTTCCGTCGGAATCCGGTTCGACGGATTGCCGGAAACCTGCGGCTGCTGCAGTGTCTCCAATACTACATTGGGAATAATATAATCTGAAATGGTTGTGTAATTCTTCAGCACCGACCGCAGTACCCGAAAGGCTGTTTCCGGCGAGTCAGCTGTCACGGAAAGCTCCATTAAATTGGATTCCGGCACAATCGAAGCGCTCATACCCGCCGGAAAGGATGAGTAGCCCAGCTCCTCCATCACTTTTTTCTTTAAAATATTGTTTTCCAGAATCGCCTGAAATTTCTGCGTCATCTCATACGTCGCAGAAAGGTTCGATGCTGCATTTGCATTCTCGCCGCGCCCCATCACGGCAAACGTGGTTTTCACCGTGTACTGATCCCGATGGATTGCCGTCAGCACCGTGTAGGTTATCATCGCCGCCGAACAGGCAATCAGAAGGATGATCCACCAGTTTTTTGCCATATCACACAGAATGCTCCGAAGATCCCAGTCTGCTTCGCCGTTCTGTCCGTTTCCTGTTCTGTCGTATTCTCCCATCTGGAACCTCCTTTATTCGTTGACGCAGACAATCAGACGGATGGAACCTGTCTGTCCCTCCTCTGATGTCACGTTATACGTTACTTCATAGACACCTTCTTTTCCGGTGTCAACCGGATTCTCCATGGAAAGCTGATCTTCCCCAAGGGTCTCTTCCTCATCCGAAACCGCGTGAAGTCTACCGTCCTCTCCTTTTTCATACGCCATATGATCCACATTCACCTGCTCCAGATACTCCTTCGGATCAAACGCCTGCTGCAGTTCCAGATGGATCAGATATTCGCTTAAAGTAATCTGCGGCTTTTCGCCCTCCTTGGCAGGGTCATAAAGTTCCACCGTCACTGGAAGGCTCGTCACATCACCGGCACGGTTTGCAACCGAATACGTTATCTGATACAGTCCCGGCGTACTGCTGATCTCGTCCTGATACGAGAGCCGGATGCGGTCCGTAATCGTTCCATCCAGACAGTCCTCCGCGGAAAGTCCTTCCGTCAGGTCATCTGCATTCACACTGAACCGGAGCGGCCCATCCAGGGAAAAGACCGGCGATGTATAGTCGTTATAGACCATTTCCCGTTCCGCGTGGGTGACATTGTTGTCCGAATCAAAGGCAACGATGCTGATTTTCCGCCGCCCTTTTTCGATAAAGTTGGAAATATGTTCTACCGCAAGCGAATCCGTCACATCGCCGTCCTTCGCATCGTACGCCGTCACGCCGGACAGAAGCTCCTCCTCATCCGCGTGGATACTGACCGAAATTTCACTGTTATCCATCGAAATCTCTGGCCCTTTCCCGTCTTTTCCGGTTCGCTGCCGCATCAGGCACCCGCCAAACGCGAGCAATGAAGCAAGAAATAAAATCAGAACAGCCGCTCTCATTTTGTGCATATCCTTTTGATGTCTCCTTTCGTTTTTCAGACAAACCAGCGTCTTTTCCGCCTTCGTTCCGGAGACGGCTCATACAGAACCGGCCGGTTCTCCAGAATTCTCCTCGGATTTACCTTCAGCAGAAGCTCCGCATACGATTCGCCGTACCACTTCGACAGAAATTCCCGGATCGGTCTCATGTCCGGCGTCCGGTAATCGGCGCGGTGGGCATCGCTTGCCGCACAGCCTGCCAGACGGTTTTCCAGCAGATACTGTGCTGTCCGCTCTGCTTCTTTTCCAAATTTTCCAAATACGCTTCCTTTGTTCATCTGCAGAACTGCGCCCATTTCCCGGAACTCATACAGAAGCTCCGGCGAATCCTGCACGCAGAAATACCGCTCCGGATGTGCCAGCACCGGGATCTTTCCCATGGCCGGAAATTCCATCAGCCGCCTTCTGATCCCGTCCGGTGCCATGTCAAACGGCACCTCGATCAGATAATAGCGGCTTTCATGAAGCGGTATCAGCTTTCTCTCTTTGATTTTTTCGTTAAGCGGCCCGATGCTCATAATTTCCATGCCGCGCACCAGGCTGATCGGGATGTGTTCCCTCTGGATTTCCTGTTCCAGACGGTAAAACAGCTCCAAAAGCGGCTCCGAATCGTAATTGACATACCCATCCTCCACCCCCTCGATTCCTGTCTGGTTTGCATGCGGTGTCACAGCAAGGATACGCACTCCGCTCTTTGCCGCAATTTCCGCCATCTCAAGGGATGTGGACAGATTCGGGGAACCGTCGTCAACCCCCGGCAGAATATGTATATGAAGGTCCGTCATGCTTCTTTTCTCCTTCGTACTGATATTCCGGCACCATTCTCTTTACCCTCTCGCAGATGTCCGGACATTCGTTTTCCGCCGCCCGCTCGAGTTCCTTCAGCTGTTTTCGGAATACCGTCTCATCAAATTCAATCTGCCGGCCGATAAAAATGCGGCTATTTTCTGTCGTCTGCATCCCCTCCTCATTCATCAGCAGCTCCTCATACAGCTTTTCGCCCGGCCGCAGGCCAATGTACTTGATCTCGATTTCCACTCCCGGCTCATACCCGGACAGGCGGATCATGTTTTTCGCAAGGTCTGCAATCCGGACAGGATCTCCCATATTCAGGACAAAAATCTGTCCGTTTTTCGCATATGCGCCCGCCTCAAGCACCAGACTGACCGCCTCCGGAATCGTCATAAAATAACGGATGATGTCCGGATGCGTCACCGTCACCGGCCCGCCGTGCTCAATCTGGCGGCGGAACAGCGGAATGACGCTGCCGTTGCTGCCAAGTACATTTCCAAAGCGCACCGCCGCAAACTCCGTGGTGCTGTGTTTTCCAATCATCTGGATCACCATCTCGCAGAGCCGTTTGCTCGCTCCCATGATGTTCGTCGGATTGACCGCCTTGTCTGTCGAAATCAGAATAAATTTTTTTACGTGATACCGGCTTGCCGTGCGCGCCGTCTTTAAGGTTCCGATCACGTTGTTTTTGATCGCCTCATTCGGACTGTCCTCCATCAGGGGCACATGCTTGTGCGCCGCTGCGTGAAAGACGATATCCGGCCGGTAACGGGAAAACATCGACTGCAGCCGCCGTTCATCCCGCACCGAACCGATCAGCACCGTCATGTGAAGCCTCGGGAACTCCCATTCCAGCGATTTCTGGATCTGGTATGCATTGTTTTCATAAATATCAAAAATGATCAGATGACCGACACCGTGGCCAGCTAACTGTCGGCAGATCTCGCTGCCGATGGAGCCTCCTCCTCCCGTCACAAGAACCGCTTTCCCCTGGACATAATCGAGAATCGCATCGAGATCGACGCGGACCGGATCCCTAGGCAGCAAATCCTCAATTTTAATTTTTTTTCTGATCTTTTTTTCTTCCTTCATAGCTCCCGCTCTCATTCTATTCGACATCTTCTCCCGTTTTCAGGCATCCTGTTTTTCCTGCTCCCGCAGACAGTCTTCGAGCAGATACAAAAGCTCCAGCGCCGAACGGAAACCGGCTTTCTGCTTTCCGCAGATCAGAAATCCCTGCAGACTGTAGTGCTGGCGGAACTGAATCTGAATGCTGACCATCCGCTCGGTTCCGGCCGGAAGTGTGGTATCCTGCCGGTTTTTCATATCCTCCGTAAATTCCCATTCGTCTTTTTCTTCTTCCCGCAGGCTTCTCATACAGCTTCCCGCATCCGGCATACCGAGCAAATCATAAATACGGTTCATCCGAAGCAGCATTTCCCCGTATCCCGCAAACGGAACATCATAATTCAGAAGCGGCAGGCGGATCACACCTTTGGAATGACTTCCGTTCAGCTTCTGAAAACATAAAAATAATGCTGCATCTGCTGTTGTATGTACCTTTTCTCTGATTTTTTCCATTTCTTTCCTCATATTCTTCTCCATATACTCTTTGTATTTCTTTCTATAGTAACGTTATATGTAATATTTATTTTTGGAAAATTATACCAAATCTATCTCACATCGTCAATCTGCTTATGCCTCCTTTTCTTTCGATTTTCACTTTCTTTTCTGTGTTTTTTCTACATGGAGTTTGCTTCTTTGATCTTTTTCGAGTTCTGGTGTCGCGGTGCGTCACTGTTCGTCGAACGATTTTATCAGAAGTGAGGCCTTTCGGCTTGAATGAAATCCTGTGGATGTGCTAAACTACAGTTTGTAATCGTATGATCGTTCCTGTAATGATTTCATAGTTACAGTATCATGTTTTCCTGCGCCGGACAACCGCTTCGACGTGAACGGCTGCACATCGACGCAAACGGTAAGTAATTCAGAAGGTGGTAATTTTGTACTCAGAGTTGATTTTTCCATTGAATTCCAACGATCCGGTTCTTCTCGAAATTCCGGTCATCATCACACAGGGCGCCTCGGAACGAGTCCGGTTTCCGCTGGATGATCTGATCTATGTGAAGGCCTGTCAGCACCGGCTGATTCTGCATACCGTTCAGGGTGACTTTTCAACCCGGTGCACATTTGCCGGCCTGACGGTATGTCTTGCCCCAACCGGCCGTTTTTTCCGCAACGGAAAAGGTCTGCTGATCAATTTCTCCCACGTTGCACTCGTGCAGGCAACCGGCGAGGTTCTGCTGAAAAACGGACAGACCGTCTTCTGCAGCCGCAGGCGGAAGCGGGAAACCCGCGAAGCGTTCCTTGCATATGTCAGAACACTGTCCCTCCGCTTATAATATGATTTTCTATGTCCTGCAGCCTTTGATCCACCGATACAAAGAACAGCAGCCACTGGTTCTGTTTTCGAACCAACGGCTGCTGCCCTGTTTCTGTTTATTTTTCAGTTTTTCCCTGCCGCTTCCATCCGCGCCGCAAACTGCGCATAGAAATCGGTCTTTGTGTCATACGGAAGCAGATAAAACAGCTTCAGAATTCCCATGCTGATCTGCTGCCGCAGCGCGTCATCCTCTGTCCGGCGCGCCTCGTTCTGTTTTTCTTTCAGATAATAATGCCATTCGTTCGTAAACGCTTCATACTTTCCAAGCTCCGGCGTGTCGAGCCAGCGGCGGACTTTGACTTTTGTCTTATTCTCCTTCGGACATTCGCTGACCTGAAGAAAATAGGAAAACGTTCCGTTCTCATACAGCCGTCCCAGTGGAAACATCCGGCAGAAGCCCGGCCGCGCATCGTGAATGCTGCACCGGCCCTCATCATTTAAGAAACTGCACTGGTCTGACTGCTCTGTCATCTTCAGATGCGGCAGAATCACGCCGTCCACTACACGGAGCGAAATGTATCCCGCCGTCAGAATCTCCTCCATCGTTTTACCAAGCTTTCTCTCGAGCCAGTAAAGATCCATCGGAGCACAATCGAGTCGCCCATCCCGTGGCAGCAGGCGGAGCATCCGCGGCAGTCGTCGCAGCCCACTTTTACCATGTCATTCGCTCCATATCGTTTTCCATCTGAAATCTTGTCTATATCTACGTTCCGTTCCATACTTTCTTCCTGTCTGTTCTTTATTTTTTATACTCAAAATCCGGAATCTGATGCCATCTCTCCCGGAAATAATGTGCCGCCAGTTTCGGCTTGCGGTCGCGGGGGAAGATTCCCTTCTTGTTGCCCTGCACGCGCAGAAGGCTCTGACTCGTCGCAAAGTCTGCGAAGTTCCATACCTGCTCGCCGACAACAAAATCAAAGGAATCAAAGACCGCATTGTTTACTTTATAGTAATCTACCTGGTATTCCTCGGTGTACACCACCGGCGTCGTGTCGTGCAGACCCATCACGGTGTCTGCTCCGTACTCGGTAAAGATCACCGGTTTGCCGATTTTTTTCCAGCCTTCCAGCTCGTCCCGCAGCAGTTTTTCTGCGGTCTCCAGATCTGCACCGCAGACATACCAGCCGTAATAGCGGTTCAGGCAGATCACATCGGAGAGCTTCGCCGAGCAGTCCGCCTCCGGTCCGTTTGCAAACTGTACGCTGACAAGGGTGCACGGCCGTTTCTGCGGATCGCATTCCCGCGCCAGTTCATACAGCGGGGCAAAATATTCGTATGCGCCCTCCGCCGCGGAATCCGGCTCATTTGCGATGCTCCACATCACAACGCACGCATGGTTTTTATCCCGCGCAATCAGATCACGGATGACTTCCTTGTGATGCTCCTGCGTCTGCACGCCGTGCTCTGGGTCAAACGTGCTGATTCTCTTTCCATGGAAGTTCGCTCCGCCGCCGAACTGCAGATTGACGCCGACCGCCGTTGTCTCGTCGATCACCACGATGCCCTCCTCGTCACAGAGGCGCATCATCTCCTCGCTGTACGGATAATGGCTGGTGCGGAAGCTGTTTGCGCCCTGCCATTTCATCAGCGAAATATCTTTGACATTCATCGGCAGATTTAAACCGCGTCCTGCCGGGAAGGTGTCTTCGTGCTTTCCATAGCCCTTGAAATAGAATGGCTTCTCATTGATCAGGAACCGTGTTCCATCCACGCGGACTGTGCGCACACCGTACGGAAGCGTGTAAACGTCCTCACCGAAGGTCACTTTGATCTCATACAGATACGCTTTCAGCGGCTGCCACAGATACGTTTTCGATTTTCAGCACACCTTTCGTTCCGCTGCATTCTGCCACTTTCCTGCCCTCGCGGTCGAACGCTTCCACTAGGCATGTGCCCTCTCCCTTTGTCTCTACCTCATAAATCAGCTCCGCGTCGTTTCCGTGCACCTCGGAGACAACGGAAATGTCGGAAATATAATCCTTCGGTGTTGTATAAATGCGGATCGGTCGGTTGATTCCGGCATAGTTGAAGAAGTCAAAGTTTGGATGATTGACCGGCTTTTTCTCCGTCTCCCCGCCTGCATTTCCCATCATGCCGCCCATCAGATCGGCTTTTCCGCCGACCGGCAACGTAGTGTAGTCGATGATATTGCTGACTGCCACGGTCAGAAGATTCTCGCCCGGCTGCAGCTTTTCGGTCAGCTCCACTTCGAACGGCAGAAATCCGCACTCATGCGTTGCAAGAAACTCCCCGTTCAGATAGATGCGTGCATGGTGCGTCACGGCATCGCACCGGAGCACCACGCGCTGTCCCTTTACAAAGGACGGAACGGAAATTTTCTTCTGATAAAAGACCCATCCGTAGTGCTCACGGTTTGCAATGCTCTCCGTCAGATCGTTGTAGGATGACGGAACCGGCATGGAAAGCGGCTCTGTCAACGGCTTTTCATACCATTTTTCTTCCATTCCCTTTCCATTGTCAAAAGCAAAGTCCCAGATGCCCGAAAGATCACTGACAAACCGGGACGGTGTCATACTTGGATATAACATATTTTTGTTTCCTCCTTCTCCATTTTTCTTGTATGTCCCCCTGTTTTTCCTGCCGGATTACGTTCCGGCACGCTCTGCCCCCACGACATGCAGCACCTGGTCCTTTATCTGGAATTTGATTTCCATTCCCGCAAAGGAAAGCCCGTAAACGCGCTCTTCACTGTTCTGATACGAT
>OGSD01003919.1_pt1 | contig 10640 bp, 19 predicted proteins | sample 1553571 | NCBI WGS metagenome assembly OGSD01 (sample SAMEA2580072, study PRJEB22360) | human gut metagenome | biome: human gut; feature: human-associated habitat; material: faeces | place: Denmark | collected 2008/2010 | reverse complement strand
TGCGTATTTCGGTAGCGACTTTTTGTTGTAGCCGCTACCTTTAAATCCCTTATACTTTTTGCTCATACTCATATAATTTTTCTACTGCTACCCTCGCAGGTTCAAAATTTTTGATTTCACGGTCTATGGTTTCTTGTGCCACAGACGGAAATGCTTCCGCATCAAGCGTTATAATTCCGTTTTTATATTTTTTTGTCAACATTTTTATCCTCCCAACAATCGCAAGTCGTATGCCGTGTATCTTCTTTCCATAGCAAAAATGTTTTCGTTGGGCATTTTGCATATACACCAGTTGTACCATCGTTTAAAACTCTGAGAAACCTGCATTCATCACATGTTCTCATCTTCGGCTTCAGATATTTCTTAAAATCTGTCAGTATTTCTCTTGTATTGCTTTCGGCTAATTTTTCAAATTGCTCCTCTGGCATTCTTGCTCCTCCATTAATTGTAATGTTCTTTTCAACTTTTCGTCCGCAATTTTATTTATTGTAGCATTGTCTATGTTAAATAAATGTTGCAACTGTATCAGCATTACAATCACGTCCGATAATTCTTCTTTTATGTTGTCTTGAACTTCGTCCATTATTTTTCGTACAGGCTGACCGAATTGTGTTATTCTCATATACTTCGTCAATGCTTGCGTCAGTTCAGCCATTTCCTCAATCACCAATGGGATTTGTTTTATACCGTAGTATTTTGCTATGTCTAACCAGTCTTGCTTTTTGTATATCGGCATAACTGCATTTTCTTCTAAATACTTTAGCGTGTGTAACCAATTTGCAAGCTGTTTGTGTTCTTCTACATACTCCAAACAATTTTTAGTTGCGACTTCTTCGCAATATTTTATTGCCTCGTCAAGTGTCATGGTCTTTGATTTTATTTCTGTCGTCGAACGCATATTCCATGCTTCTCCGAGTTCATCATCTGACCTACTTTCGTTAATAAAACCTACGGTCGCACCGCAACTTTGACACTCAACTTGAAATCGCATTTCATCGTATACACCGCCGTCAAGAAATGCTACTTCTGTGCTACCACAGAATGGACACGGCTTTAATTTATTATTTTTCATTTTCTATTCCTCCTTATTGCTCATTTTTGCCCCACAATACGGACAATATAGCGTTGGATATTGCATAGAATAACTGCAATTTTTACACTCGTAAATGCCTGCATTATTTTATTTAATATTTCTACTTCATTCATTTATCCACACTCACCCTTTCCTATACTTATCCTAAATATCGATTATGCTCGACTGCAAGTTTATCTGTATCGATACACAAATATACTTTCGTTGTTTCAATATTTTCATGTCCGAGCAATGCTTGTATCTGCTCTACCGGCATACCTCTGTTTTCTATCCATGATTTCTTGCAATATGGGGACAAATTTTTTCCGGTTAAAGCTATCGCCAACTGATTTAATGTTACATATGCTCCATTTTCTAACATAGGTCCAAGATTTAATCTCCCTGCTTTTATTTTCACTGCATTGACACTTCGATTTAGCTTTTTGGCAATGCTTGGGATCGAAACATTTCCCCATTTCTCTGTGAGATATTCAACATCTTCTTTGGTCCATTTTCTACTCATGGAATCACTCCAATACAAGTTTTATTACGGGAAGTACCTCTGTATAAGTAATTAGATACTTCCCATTGTAATTTTTAAACTTTATTTTATCTTATGTCTTATAATAGCAACTGCCCCTCGCTCTTTAATTTCTTGTGCCACCATTTTATCCTTTTCAGTCATGTCCTTTTCCAAAGCCTCTAAAATAAGCTTTAGAGTTGCTATAACTGACGGAACCGCATAACGAGGCAGTAGCTGGATTACTTCTCCGATATCCTCCATATACATTTCTGCCATTTTATAATTCATGTCCATAAACTTTTCTTTAATCATCGGACGTAAAATTTCCGACATATTTTTATTACCCATTATTTCATGAAGAAATAACATTTCCTTTTCGCAGCTTTTGAAAATTTCTCTCCTTTGTTCCGTTGTGTGCATTTTATTAATTCTCCTTTTCATCTTCCGTATGAATACCTACAACAGTTTTAACCTTATCCGCAAAGGTCGCAATTTCTTCTTCCGGCACATTTATTTGTGATACAATAACTGATTTTGTTTTCAATTCACTGTCAGCGTCACTTTGACGTGGTGCAGGTACATCTACTATTTGACCGACTTCAACAGGTATTTCTGTTTTATAGCTGTATTCTCTGCCTCTCGGTTCACCGTCTTTATCCAAAAATCTGCATTTTATAATATTTGTCATCTTCATCTCTCCTTTATCAATTATTCATCTTCAGTGGTATATAATTCATGCGTACCGTCCATTAGGGCGTTTTCTTCATCTGACATTTCATATCCTATCGTTGTTAATCCGTCATAAAGTCTTTGCAATTCTTCATTTCCACAATAACACCCCTTATAATCAAAGCAATTCGTTACAGGGTTGTCACCGTATAATACATAACCTGCAATAACCATTTTATTCTGTTGCGTTTTACTTGAAAGATTATATTTTCTTTTAATGCCTTGTACCTCTGTAATTTCATCTTCGCTATATTTGACATCTAACATATTAAGAAATTTCTCTAAGTCAAACCATTCATTTTCAAACAGTGCTGTAATGAGAAAATTTTGTAAATTCTTTGAAGTGGCTTTTTCGTTTAGCTTAAAATCTTTTACAAAATTTCGTCTGAGATTATACGCACGTTCCGTTGCTTCCTTAAGCCTTTGTATTCTGTTATCCCTTTCTTCCTTAATCTTATTTTCTCGTTCTGCTTGTTCCACTTGTTCTTTTTGTATTTGTTGCCTGGTCTGTTCTTCTTCAGCCGTACGGCTACGGTATAGTGATACACCTACACCGCTTCCATAACATTTATAATACAATTTTGTATCGTCAGAAATTGAAAAATCGTTTATATTTTCTACATTTGCACACCAACCAACATATACTAAACCGTCTGTATCCGTTATCTTTTCAGCAATTTTATTTAATTCTTCAAACAGTTGTTTTCGTTTCTCTATCTCTTTTTCCGCATTGACGGCACGCAATAGGTTATTTTCAAAATTATTGGTTCCGATAGTCTTAAGCACTTCATTTCGCTTTTTATCGTCTTTGATTTCAAATAACTTGTCGTATTCCGACATAGTTATCTGTCTGCCCTCAGTTTCCTTGAACACATCACTATCCAACTTCAACAAACGAGTTCTACGTCTTACGGTGCTTTCGGAAAAACCAGTTTTTTCTGCAACTGTTTCAACCGTTTCGCCCAAATCTAACATCATCTGTATTCCTTGAGCTTGTTCATATACAGTCAAATCCGAACGTTGCATATTTTCAAGCAACATTGTTGCTATCTGTTCCTTTTGGCCCATTTCACGAATAACGCACGGTACAGTTTTCAATCCTGCTTGTTTTGCCGCCGCCAAACGTCTGTGACCGATTATTACGGTATAGTCACCGTACCAATAACCGGTTGCAGGAACAACCGTAAGATTTTGCAATATACCGTTTTTCTTTATGCTGTCCGCCAGTTCCGTTACATCACCTGTATTTTTTCGAGGATTTGCGTCATGTGGATGTAATTTATCAACTTCAATATACACGATTTCAGATTTTGTCTGTTCGTCATTATTGATTTTCTCTGTATCTTGTGATATAATTTCATCTAAGTTATTTTGATTTGTAGTTTCCATATCCAAACTCCTTTCAAAATAATGATAGCTGACCGTTCTTTTCGGTATTAAACTCGTTTCTATCTATATCTTGCGAGTTTTCTACTGGTTGGGCGGTCTTTTCTTTTTCATCATTATTTGTTATCGTTATATTTTTTTGCATGGTTTTATCAAACATATGAAACATTCTTCGCCAATTCCAAACATCATTGAAATACATTGGTGTATACCAATAACAACTATCTTCTTTTGTCATTTCATACAATGCCTCGTTTGCCGTTATTGGATTCGCCATTGTATCGCCAATCTTAACATACCCGGCACACCCCAATAGAGATAATTGTATATAACACATCTTGGCCGTAACTGCATCTATATCTTGAGCAACAAATAGGATGTGATTTTGCCAATTAAATTGTTTTATTTCTTCTGCCGCAGTATTTGCTACCGCAACCAGCAATGCGCCTGCTCCACATGCCGGGTCATTTACAGATACAAATCCATTTGCTTTTATTTCTTGTTCTATATCATTTTTTTGTAATTGAGCAGTCATTTTACACAAACTATACGGTGTAAAAAACTGTCCTTTCCAATGGCTTCCCAAGTCCAGAGCCATATACAACTCACCAAGGAAATCGCAATCCCTGTTTTCCTCCATGCCATTAATGACATGACCCATCATCTCAGGAAAGATTGCCTGTTCTTCATTTGTGTATTTGCGAATAATTTGCATATACATTTCTTCTCTCGGTTTGAAATGCACCCTATCTATGCCATTCGATATAGCACAGGCAAACATTGATATGAAATCAGCGAATATTTCCCATGTTTGATATTTACCGCCGAATTTCTGAATACACTTCACAAACTCGGCTTGATGTTGATTTCGAGTTCTTATTTTACCCATCAATTATCTACTCCTTTATTCCAACTCTACTTTAAGAGTCGGATACTTTTCTCGGAATGATTTCATTTTTAACTTGAATTCATTGGTTTTCACCCCTTTCGTGTCAACAATGCGACTTGTTCCGTCATTGTTAAAGATAACAAAATCTGCAACATACTCAGTACCACGTTCTATACTCCCTACACCCTCTGTCACAACAAATCTTGCCTGACGGCAGAAGCCTTTTATCTCTCCGGCTCTTGTAAGTAGCTTTAATTGACAGTAATAATCCGCTTCCTTTTTACTATCAAAACATATACCATCAATCCACGTTTTTTGAGAAGAATATTTATTTTTAGGCTTTGGGCTACTTGTGTTTTGTTCCGTATTCTGAATATATCGTGCATACTCCGCTTCACTCCAACGCATTAATCAATAAACCCCTTTTCTCTTGCCAGATAATATAATTTATTTTCTGTTGTTTTACCTATACCTTTCAATCCTGCCACACAAGTTAAAAACTTACTCACACTTTTATCCCGTGTATCGTTCTTACCTTGTGTATCATCTATGTACTTGCACAACTGCTCATCGGTCATTTTGCGAATTTTAACTGCTCTGTCGTGCATTTCTTTTTCTGTATCAGTCATTCTGCAACTGTGTTTTTTCATGCGATCTCCTCCATATTTTCTATTGTGTCTAAACTAAATAACGTTTCATTTACAGCTTCATCGCACAACATTACTGCAAGTGCGTTAATCATATGAGGTTGTATTTGCTTTACGGCATACTTGTTGATTTTTTCTTCAAAGGTTACTCTTATATCATTTATTCCTCTCATTTACTTCCTCCAGTTTCGGCATTTTTGCGGATATTTCCTCAACAAATTTTTTTACGCTTTGTGGCAAACTTTCATATTCCTGTTTGCTTTTCGTTTGTGAACGAAAATTCCGCATAAAATTACTTGCTACTACGGTATCGAGTTCATCTGCACTTACCTTAGCCCATTCGTGTATCATCAGAGGGTTTCCTATTGCCGTTTTTACCTTGTCAGGCAATTTTCTATATTCCTCTTTATATCCGTAAATTCCATTACGGATAGCTTTTCGCACCATGCTCCAAGCCTCGCCCTCCGTCAGTTCCGGTTCTTTGGTTAATAGCTGTATTTTCTCTATTACCTCGGCTATTGTCGGTGGAAACTTGCTTGATACAATCAATGCCTTAGCAGCATTTGAAACAGTTTCATAGCTGTAATCGGCAAGCATAGACGCCCATAATGTTGTTACCCGTCTTGCTTCTTCCACGTCTATATTTGCATAGTAGCGTGGGTATGCAGCCTTAAATACCGCCATAATTTTAGCAGTTTCTTGAAATGTCATAATATATCATCTCCGTTATCATTATTAAGTAAATCAAGAAATAGATTATTGCTTTTTCTTGCACCGGCATTATAATCATTTCTTTGCATAGGTCTGTCGTCATAATTTCCGTCAAGTGTCTTTGCCATGTTTGAATCTTTTATCAACCAATCAAATGTGGCAGACCAGTTACAATTATTTGCACCTTTTAAAAAACTGCTATTTTCCGCTTTCTCAAACAGAAATTTGAAATCGTCAATACTGTACTGTCTAAGTCGTGCTTTAATTGCTTTCTTTCGACTATCAGACATTGAGCGTAATTTAGGATATGATGTACATATGTTGTTATACATATCTTTGATTTGCTCATACGGTGCAGGCGAGCGGTGAGAGTCATCTATTATACTTTCCTCTACTCTACTCTCCTCTACTTTATTTTCTTCTATTTTACTTTGTGAATTATCTTTATTTTTATTGGGGTTATCTTTACTTTTAACTTCGTTTTCTTTATCGGAAACCTTTTTGAATGCAAGTTTATTAAGAATACCTTGCGGAACATCTTTTTTATCAGATGTATCAAGCAGAAAGTATTCTTCAATAAATGTGAAATTTTCGCGGCTGTTTAACATTCTTATAAAGCGCCGCTGGATACCCACAGATGTCAATGCTCCAAACATTTCAAACACCCTTTTATCAAAGAAAGAACATCTGATACACCCGGAAATAAACTCTGCAACAAACTCAGGAGAACAACCACATCCCGCACCGTCTGACACAAGGTAGCACTTGTTTTTATCCCATTTGATGAAATATCCATTTTTGCCGTATAAGTCACATAATATGTAGTCTAAAAGATACATTCCTTTTGAGCCAAACTCCGCTCTTAAAAGTCGCACTTTATCATCTGCATAAAAATCAGTATCTTTTGGAAAATAATCAACCCCATCTTTCAAGGGTCTTGCCATGTTATTCTCTCACCTCCTCAAGCTGCAAAAACTGTTTATCACGTTCAAACAGCTCGTTATATACAGTCTTTCGTCCTAAATTTAATATTTTGCATAAGTACGAATCAAGTATTATTCCATATACATGATACTGTTTTAAAAATTCATTTTTGCCCATATTATGAGCCTGTATATGGTGCTTGCGGCATAACGCAATAGCATTCATACCTACATGAACAATATCATTTCTATCCCTACCCATACCGACAGCGTCTAAGTGATGTACTTCTGCCTTATCATTACAAATAGCACACTTCCTATGCTCCAAGCACATATATAAATATTTACCGATTTCTTCGGCACGATTAAGCATGGTATCGAGTGTCGGTACATTCCATTCAAAACAGAATTTTATCAAATAAGATATAAAACCTGTTGCAGTTTCCATATCCGCTAAATTAGGCTTTTTGGGGGATAAGCTGAAATACTCAAGGTCATTATCCATACAATAATTTGATGTAAAGTATTTACGCAAATCTTCACTGTCATGTCCGCTCCAATCAGCAATCTCTCCGATTATTGCAAATATTTTTCTTCGTTGTTCAGACGTACATTCCCGACCATCGCATAACCGTAATTCAACGTTTTTTACTTGTTTTCTAATCATCTCACGGCTTATCGGTTCTTGTGGAATTATCAGCATATTACAGCCGTCATACTCTACAATTTTTGCTGTTGTTATCTGCGACATTCTTATCCCCTACCTTGTTATTTATCAATGTGTTCGTGCAAGAAGATATATCTGCTTTTCGAGGTCATATTTGAATATATAAAATCTTCAGCTTCTTCCTGCGACAGATGTTCATTCATGGCTCGCACCTCATACGCATATTCGCCCTGTTCTTTTTTGTCTGCAATTTTACGCTTAATTTCTTCTTTTTTGTAATTTGCTTCAATGAAGTAATAATCATATCCCCTTGCACTGATACCTTCCATTGTTCGGGTATCTGTTGCGTACAACACTCTCTTTCGTCCGAAATATAGCCTATATCCGCAGTTCGGAACGTCATGATATAGTTTGATAGGTGACAGAGCAAATACTTTATAATCGTATCTTTTTCCTATGTCATATACATCAATTTGTGTTGGTGAAACTCCACATTCTATCAACTTGGGAACCATCCAACGACAACAACCAAATCTCAAAGTTGGACGTTCCGCCGCCAACTTTCGTATAGTTGACGGGCGGAAGTGGTCCGAGTGTTCGTGTGTAAGTAAGACCAATCTTATATGCTTGTACACATCTTTTAGTTTTTTGAAAGATACACCGCAATCTATCAATATATCATCAATTTTAACTGCATTACCTTTAGAACCTGTAGCTATGATATTATATCGAATCAATATCTATCGCCTCCTGCTCGGACGTTTCACTGCCATTCATTTCTTGTTGTAAATTTTCTTGTATCAGTGGCTCTACATTGTCGCTATCTTGCACCATATCCGGCTCAGGTTGTGACAACGGAATTTGATTATCACTATCATTATCACTATCATTATCAATGTATGTATAATCCGTTTCAGATTCTATGACAGCCATATCTTTCTTTAGGACATTCTCCATTTCTATCGATACAACACCCCATTTTGAAATGAGTTGTCTTAACATTGTTTTCATAGCCATATCATCAAAATTCTTATACCAAAATGAAGAATATCGCCACATATCTTTTTCAGGGACTTCACCATTTTGTATTTTTTCGTACATTTCCGCACTGAATGCTGCCGAATACTTGTCTGCATGAGCCATCATTTTTCTGATGGACCAATATATTGCTTTGCGGTAACCCGTATGATACTCAAACATGGCATAATAGCCTATTGTTTTCGCTTGTTCTCGTTCAAGTTCATCCTCAATAAGTTGTACGTCAATTTCTTCTTCCAACGGATTAAAATGAATAAGTTCGCCGTCTTTTATCGGCAAGACAACAATTTTTTTATACTGTCCTGTACGTTGAGCCAACTGCACATATCCCTTATAGCCCATTTGGAACTGTGCCTTTTTCACAGTATGTTTTTTCCACTTGCCATTGTTATCCAATATATGATTGCCGTTTTCATCTAACATCCACATTGTTTTTCCGTATTTGTCCTTTAGAGCCGTTTCATACGGAACTAAATAGCAATAGCCTAACTGTGGTGACATAGAAAGATTTAAACTATCTGCTAAAAATGCAGCAGAAAGAATTGTACTTGCTTCACATTCTTGCAGTTGTGGATTATTCGCAACTACCGTTGATACATTTGCTATAAAGTTATTGGCACGTTGAGGGTCTTTCAACGTGTTATTAATCAATTTTTTGTATGCCGGTGTAGTTATTGCTACACTGAATTTCGGTTTTTGCATATTACTTGCCATAATGCACACCCTCTCTTTCCATAAACTCAATTAGCTTTGGTTTAAATTCTCTCAATTTTTCGATTGCCTCGTCTTTTGATGTTGCCTCGATATAAGCAGAAAAATTAAACGGATATTTGTTTAATTCTACTTGCGGAGGTGTAAGCTGTTGTTCAACGTGTACAGGCTCTTTTACAGTTTGTACAGGTTCTTCATTGTCACTTTCCGACTGCATCTGTGCTTGTTGTCTTGCTGCTTCCGCAACAGCTTGTGCCGCCGCTATTCTCTTTGCACGCTGTTCTTCCTGCTTTATTTTTCTTTCTTTTTCAGCTTGAATGGCTTTATGACGTGCCGCAACGGTGCTTACTGCCTCAGACACATTTAGATGTTTCTTATATTCAATCAATACTTCTTCTTTGTCTTCTTGTATATCAATAGCCTTTAAATCGGTTGCTACACGCTCTACAATATTATTTACTTGCTCTTTTAGCTTTTTTTCCGATACTGATAATGTTATTTTCAAGCCTAATTGTTCAAATGAAATGAAATCAATATTTTTGGCAGTAACCAATTCTTCAAAATACTCTTTTACCGAATTTTCTTTTGCGAGTTTTAATCCATCTTCGATAACATCAATTTTGGCTTTCAGTTGAGAATTGGCTTTGGTATATAGTCCTACACAATCCTTGTATTTATCTTGTACTGCCTGTATCGGTGCAATAACTTTTTCAATTGCCGTTTTATATACATCATCAAGTCTTGATTTTTCAGCATTCATAGCCGCACGCATTTTTTTGATTTCCTGTCTATTTTCCTCTGATACTGTAACAGTGTCAGCAAATGCAGTACGTCTTTGAATTTCCGCTTTTACCATATCCAACTGTTCCGATATGACCGGAAGTTGGTTTATAACTATTAAATTCGGATTATCTTTTACGATAATCATTTCTTCTTTATCGTTCATCTCGTTCCTCCTCATACTTTGCGTCAGCCATTACGTCCCAATAATCATCCGGTCTGCCATTATCAAAATAATCTTCGCCGTAATGACCTGTTCTTGCTTCTTCCATTGCCATAAGTGCGTCATAGCTATCACTATTAAAAATCATTGACAACTCACCTCATTTCTGATAGAATAAAAATATGGTATATTGATATGTACCTGATTGCATTGACCGCATTGAGCTGCAACTCTGCGGTCTATTTTTTTTCAATTTTTAAACCCAATTCGCAATGACATGCACTACCAAAATTATCATTTTCTCGGTACATTTTTGTTCTTTTAAACTCTCTTTCTTCATAAATACTGCAACAATTCAACATTTCATCATCAGGCTGAAATGCTGCTCTGAATAGCATACA
>OGSD01003918.1_pt1 | contig 10645 bp, 10 predicted proteins | sample 1553571 | NCBI WGS metagenome assembly OGSD01 (sample SAMEA2580072, study PRJEB22360) | human gut metagenome | biome: human gut; feature: human-associated habitat; material: faeces | place: Denmark | collected 2008/2010 | reverse complement strand
CCTTGCTGGATAACTGTGACCTTGCGCAGCTTCTGGGCGTGACGCAACGGACCATCGCCCGTTATCGTGAAAAGGGACTCATCCGTTACTATCAGACGGATGAGAATGGAAAGAACTTTTATCGTAGTTCGGAAATACAGGAATTTCTGCGACAGAGGGGAAAGAAAAAATCAGCTCAGTGATCTGTCAGGCAAGGGGCTGTGATATTCTTTGTATCTGAAGGAACTGGTATGAAAAATATCTATTTTTTGTAATTATGATTGACATAGAAAATGCTTTTTAAGATGAAATGTAACCTGGTTCGTATCCTGTTATGAGACTACTATTGTGGGAGTATTATAGGCTTATTTTCTGTTGTTACAAATGGAAACTGGTTAAAACAGGGAAGGGGGCCGGATTAATGCGGATTAAATCCTGAATCCGGTTCCGGTTTTATACGGATTGGAAGAAAATTGCAGATGCTTCCCTTGCCGACAGCTGTAGCTTCGGCAAGGAAAACTGTCTGTTTCACATGGCCTATACCGGTATCGGATTAACCCGGAGTGTGTCCAGATTGATATATGCTCCCCGGTACAAGATTCTTCCTTCCTTGAACATCTTCCATAGAATGTCACAGCCGACTTGTGCCAGTATGGAGTTGATGTACAGGTCCTGTCTTTCCAGTGCTTCCGCCAGTGAGCAGCTCGGTCCGGAGTCCTTCTCTTCTATTGTGGAATAGTTCACCTCCTCGGTGATGACATTCATTCCGGGTACCGGCATGAATTCTTTTGATGCCGGTTGCCGTATCTTGTTGCGGACAGTACCTATGAAGACTTGCCCGGTGGTTTGCGCATTCCCGAAATCCATCCAGTAATAAACCGCCCTTTCATTGTTTATGGAGGCCTCCCTGTATTTTTTCAGGAATCTCCACAGTTCCAGTCGTGAGCGGGTATTGTCCGTGCAGGTGATGATGATATTCGCCGGCCTTGTCCTGTCATCCCTGTTTTCCTGTGTTTTCCGTACGGGATAGTGGCAGTTTTCCGCCGTCCATGTTGTTCCGAAAAAACGGTTGACGCGTGTGACGGCCGCTGTCGCCTTGCCTTGCCCCAGCTCCGTCTCACTGAAGAGCTGGCGTCCTATGTTGGCTTCCGTGATAATGTCGGGATCGAATACGGTGACGTGCAGTCCCGGATGTCCCAGTGCCTGCAACGCGACGTTCATGCGTGCCAGGTTGGTTATGACCTGTGATCCCGTGCCCCCTGCACCCGCAACATGGATGGTGACGGGATGGTAAGGTTTCAGCAGGTAGCTGTCTGTATAATGAATCTTTTTCATGCCAGTATGTCTTTAAGTTTCTTCCCGGATTGTTGTAACTCGCTGTAATCAAACGGATTGTTCCGTACATGTTCTGTTACTGAAACCAGATTGCTGCGGGTCGGGTTCCTGCCGCCTCCCAAATGTGAGAACTCGCTCATCCAGAAACGCTTTTCCCAGTATTCCTGAAATTCATGAAAATCCATGTCCTGCGGTTTTTTTAGCGATGAGTTGCCCAGGCAGACGTCCGCCCCGGTTACATTGAAGAACGGCGCCAGATACAGTTCTGTCCGCTCTTCGGGGATTGCTCCCTTGAAGGCGTGTATGTCCATGCATTCCCGTTCCACCACGTAGATGACGCCCGGTACGTTGAATGTCCCGTCTGTAATGTGCAGCCCGTCCTGGAAGTACATTTTTCTCTTCTGCGGCGGATTGTACCATATGTACCTTTCGCGGCCTTTTCTGGAGTCGCACAGGAGCATGTTTCCGGGGATGCGTCCGTGCGGGATTCCGCTCATGCTTTCCGTGTATGATTCCACCAGTGAGTTCATGAACTCATAGGTTACCGGAATGCCGGCCCCCATCCGTCCTTTCTCGTTGACAGGCCTGAGTTCGAGATAACTTCGCGGGGTCGAGTAATCTGTCGTTTCGCATTCATAGGCGACAAGTACCGCTCTGGGATGCATGATTTGCTGCATCTGTTTTGTCAGTTCATTCATTTTCCTGTTTTATTAGAAGTTATTTGTAATGAGTTTGATGAAGCATGTGAGCCATTGGGAAAACCGCTCCGGAAAGTTATCCATGGAGAAAGGCTTTTCCGTGTCCGGTGTCAGGTGGAATGTCGTGACAGGTGTGATCACATATGATTCCTGATAATCCGAGTTGAAATAGCTTTCCATTTCGTCGTTCATGGCGTCCTTTACCGACCAGGTGACCATGATCTGTGTATTCAGTCCTACCGGCCTGAAATCAGGTGCCTCCTCGTATGCCCAGTCGTAGGAGTATTGCATGATGCTCGGGCTGCCGTGTGAAATGTATGCCGTACCTTCCGTGAGCAGTTCCAGCAATGCCCGCTCATAGTTCTTCTTTGTATTTCCCCCTCCAGGTCCGCAAGAAATCCCTTTGGATTGTCCATTCTCTTCAGTATACGGTGCGCCTTCCCTTTTTCATACAGTCTGGCAAGTGCGGCCTTGCGTCTGATCTCTCCTGCCGTCGCCTCTTCGTCGTAGAGCCTGTAGTCTTCCAGGTAATCGTGTGCCATTTCGTAGTAGCTGGTATCCGTGCTTTTGGGTATGCCATGGTGCCGGGCGAGCTGCCGGATAAATTCCAGTGCTATCCTTCCGAGTTTTTCCGGCAGTCTCTCCGTGAATTCCAGCGGTATCCAGAACAGTTTATACTCCGGCCACTCATGGAACCGGTAGAGGCAGAAGTACAGCCTTCCGTTCTCCTCTTCCAGGTTGACATGCTCCGGGAGTATGGTGTCCATTGCCCGGTACAGTTTGATGATGTTCATCCTCGGTGATTTCCCGGTCGGTCGGAAAGGAAGCCTGAGGCTGACAAGCCCGCTGTATCTGAGTGCCGATCGGTACAGGAAATCAAAATTCTCCCTTGTCGTAAGGTTGATTTTTTCTCCCGCGCGGCTCTCCATATAGTAATCGGGGGTAACGGGGAGAATTCTCCCCGTTAGAAAATCATTACGGTTCCTGCCGGCGGCAGCCTTCTTTTCTTTCTGCTGCCGGTTCCCCGGCTGATGTCTGTGCATCCGGCCTCGCTGATAATAAGTCGTGCCAGGTCTTCCGTTTGTAGTTCCGATAACTGTCTGCATGTTGTCTCCTCCTTTTTCTTAGGGTTTGTTTTCTTTGCCATGGCTTATCCTTTCGTTCCTATGGTGGTTTTGAACCGGTATACCGCGCGGTCCTCTTCGAGTTCCGGCCCGTGCAGGGTTGCCGTGGTCAGTTCCGGATAGTTCATGGAATAGAAGTCTGTCACTTCGGAAAGGGACATTCTGCTGTCTGGATCTTCCAGTGTCAGGGTGCCATTTCCTTTTTTCAGGATGAATACTCTTTTGAGTCCTTTGATATCAAGTACCATATTATTTAAAGTTTTAAGGGTTTAATAACATATAAGCTCCGCCTGTGTCTCGTCCTTCATGCGGCATTCCTGCGGGAAGTCTATGTATTCCGCATACGGGTCTTCACGCAACAGTTCCCTGTCACTTTCATCGTCCTTGTCAAAAGTGAGCGCTTCTGTGGCCGGTTGTGGCGATGACTGGTATTCCCTGCCCGTATTTTCCCGGGCTGTCTGTATGACGGTTGCCTGCGGCTGCAGGGGAACGGGTTGCGGCTGTTGCCATGGTTGTGTCTGTGGGTACTGTCCGCCGGGCTGGCGGAAGTACGTTTGGGGCTGTTCCGCTGTTTGTTGCGGACTGCCGTTTGCGGGATTCCGGCAGTATCCTTCGTACATTGGCTGTGGTTGCGGTGTTCCCGGATAATATTGTGGTACGGGCTGCGGCTGTACTATCTGCGGCCGGGGCACCGGTTGTTGTACCGGTTGCGGGATTGTCTGCTGTACAGGCTGTTGTGGAGGTTGTGACGTGAACATCCGCATTTGTCCGTCAGGCCGGTTTCCGTTCGCCGTACCGTTTGCGGGCGGCTGTTGTGGGAGCGGCTGTGTATCCGTTTCAGGAAACAGGCAGCCCTGTGACGACTCCTTCTGCACTTCCTGTATCCTTGCCTCTATCTGTTTCTGCCTGTCCGTATCTGCGAGTACCTTGGCCTGCCTGAAGCAGGTTGTCGCTTCCGAGTATCTTCCTGCCGTGAACGCCTCCTCCGCACGTTTGAGGAGTTTTTCCATCTTTTCCTGTTTTTCACGTGCCTCTTTTGTCTTCTTGTCGTTGGCGGTTCCGGTCGCCTTGCCTTGTGTTGCGGTCAGCCGTGCCTGTTGCTCGAAGGTTTCAAGGTTGGTGAGGATTCCCTGCGCTTTCTGCAGCGGTGTGGTGATGATCTGCAGGAATTGTCCGTCCAGTTCCATGGGGGTGCCGTTGAGTATGAGCGGCACGATGGCCTGTCCGGCTTCATCCTTGAGTGTTGTACGCCTGGGCATTACCGCTACGGACAGTTTTCCGTCCGTTCTCCTGATGTTGATGTTCAGGTCTGTGCCTGCCGACATCATCTGATAAATTGATTGGAAAAACATAATGGTTGTTTTTTATTGTTATACATAGGTTTCCTTGAGATATGCCTTCAGAATTTCGTCTCTGTCCGGTCGCTTCGTGATGTCAAGCAGTGGCTTGAGATAATACCCGATGTTTCTGGGCTCATCAACCGTATTGGGAAATCTTCTCTTTGCAGGCCTGATGCTGCGCGTTGTCGGCCACAGTGCGGGTGCGACCGGAGCTGACGGGGTGAATTTTCTTGTTTCCATTTCATTTGTAGTTTAAGGGTTTATAATAACATTCCGATAAGGATCAGAATGCTGAGAATTGTCGCCAGGAACGGGAGGAGCCTTAGTAAAATACGGATTATGCCTTCCGCCATTGTCAGTAACAGGATGGTATGTACCGGAATTATGCCTTTGCGGCATAGCAGGATTATTACTGCGGCTGCCAGCAGTGTGACCGCCGGCTTGCAGATGCTTGCGATGGATTTCTGTTTCATGTCCTTGTTGTTTTTATGAGTGTATGATTATCTCTTCGGGATCTGTTTTCCCGATTTTACAGGCCTTCGTTTCCCGGATTGCCCTTTTGTGTCAAGGCTTGGCGAAAGAAAATACCGGAGCGCAGCGAGGATGATTTTCTTTCAGCCGACCGGCCCGCAGGGCTGCCTTGACACGAATACGGGGTAATCCGGTACCTTTGCCGCCTAAAAGCGGCATAACAGATGTCTGATAAATAAAAAATGCAGACTTTTCAGCCTGCATTTTCCGTTCCTATATATAGCTTCTATCTTTCACATTTCCGGAAGATATCTTCCGTTACCTCTCCCGAGAGTTTGAGTACCCCCTTCATGAATTCTTCCTGTGTAAGTTTTCCTCTTTCCATTCGTGCCAGTTGCGCCTCCCACCCCGAAGTCAGTGCGGCTCCCGCTATTTTCATGTTCCGTACCGTCTCATATATGTAAAGCCCCTTTCGTGTGGGGATGATGTATTTGCCCGAATAACGTACATATTTGCGGTCAATCAGGGTCTGCAGGATTCCTGTACGCGTGGCCGCCGTTCCCAGTCCGGCAGTGTCCATGTAGGTGATCAGTTCCGCGTCGGTATATGCGGATACGGGCAGGTCCTTCCTGTGTATCAGGCTGCATCCGGTAACAGCGGCCGTCTCCCCGTTTTCCAGTTGCGGGATGGGGGATAAGCCGTATTCCCTTCCTGCAATGACGCTTTCCCTTTCGAATATGCCGAACCATCCCTTTTCAATGATGCGGCAGGCATGACACCGGAAATTTCGTGCGGCACATACGGCATCCACAGTGGTGTATTCCGCCCTGCATACGGGCATGAAGGCTTCCAGCATCCGTCCGATAATCATCATGTAAAGCTGCATCTCCTCCCGGTTTAATCCTTCCGGATATGTATCGGTAATGATGATGGCGTGGTGTTCCGCCGCTTGTCCTTCGTCGACTACCTTGTCCGGCAGGTCGAATATGTTGATCCCCATGCTTCTGACATACGGTCGGAATTCCTTCCTGTTCAGGATTTTCTCCATGATACGGGGCAGTTTGTCGTAAACGTCCCGTGGAAGGAAACGTCCGGCAGTTCGCGGATAGGAAATCAGTTTCTTCTCATAAAGTTTCTGTGCGATTTCAAGCGATTTTCCGGCAGTCATTCCGTAATAGTTGTTGGCGTCTTTCTGGAGTCCGGTCAGGTTGTAGAGGGCTGGAGGCTCTATCTCCCTGACCTGTCTGCTGACAGCGGTGACGCGTGCATGTCCGGCCAGTTTGCAGTCACTGTAAAGCCGTGCAGCCGCCTCCCGGTCTGTGAATTCTTCCGTGCAGCGCATTTTGAGCAGGGTGTTATTTTTGCACAGGTTGATAAAAACCGGAAAGGTGTCCGTGGCAATGTGGTTCTCACGTTCACGGTAACGGCTGCTTATGGCTGCCAGTACGGGTGTCTGCACCCGTCCCAGTGAGTTGTTTCCCGTTCCGGTAGCCTGGCAGAGGGCATAGCTGGCGTTGAGTCCCAGTACCCAGTCCGCCTTGTTGCGGCTGTCCGCTGCCAGAAACATGCGGTCATACAGACTGCCGGGCCTGAGGTTGCCCATTCCCTCCAGCACGGCTTCGTCCGTAAGTGACGAGATCCATAGACGGCGGTAGGGTTTCCTGCATTCCAGATACCGGTAAAGGTACCTGAACACCATTTCCCCCTCCCGGGAGGCGTCAGTGGCCGCAATGATACTCTCGCAGGCGTCGAATACTTTTTCGATCACTTTCAGCTGGAGGACCGCGTTGATGTCCGGTATCCATCCCGTATCGGTCTTGATGTGTTTTACCATCAGTCTGAAGGGGACGGGATTTATCGGGAAGTCCCCGCGTTCCGGGCGGCCCATCCCGTAATCCTTCGGCATGGCCAGTGAAAGCATGTTGCCGAAGGTCCATGTCACCATGTACCCGTTCCCGCTCATGTATCCGTCCTCTCTGGTATGTGCTCCCAGAATTCTTGCTATCTCTTTTCCCACATTGGGCTTGTCTGTCAATATCGCAATCATGATCTTCTTTCATTTGATGTTCCCCGTACCTTCGCAATAAAACCGGTACGGGGAAATTGTGTATACTTTTGATTCTGTCTGTATGGGGCAGGGATTATCCGCCGGCTTCGCTTTCCGCTTCGGGACTGATCCCGTTGATTTCCATTACCGGCTTTCCGTCCGTCCCCACCGTGATCCTGAGGGTGGCGTCCATTGTTAAGCGGAGTGCGGGAGTACGGATTTTCAATGGGACGGTTTCCGTTTCCTCCCCTTGCAGGAGCAGTTCCATGTCCCCGCTTTTTTCCAGTTCTTCTTTGTGGATACCGATGGTCTCCAGTGTTTTCCAGTCAAGGTCTTCCTTTCTGAATATCCGGTTGTCATTCTGATTCATGTCTTTTTTTCTGATGAATGGTTAATGATTCTTTTTTGTATTCTTTTTATACGGCCTGTCTGCTTCCTTTCTTCTGTTCCTGCTGCCGGTTTTGCGTGTCGTCCGCCTGTGCGGCACGCCGGGCTGTATTGCGGCGTATGTCCGGGTTTTCCTGGAAGTATTGCAGCTGTCCGGAATTTGCGTTCACTTTCAGGTAGGAACTGAATGTCTTGTTGTTGGCGCTTTTCAGGTCCGATACGAGTATGGTTTTTCCGTCCTGCAGGTTGGCCCGTTCCTGTGCCGTGAATACATGTCCGTATACTTCCGCCGGAACGACCGGCACCTGGCGCTCGCTGAAACCGTCCGGTGTACGCGAGTATTGCGGCCTGCCCGTATTCATGTCCAGTTTGACGAAGGAGGAGAACTCTTCCCCCTTGCGGTTGATCATGTTTTCAAGGAAGACGGGTTGTCCCTTACGCAGCGCCTCCTTGTCCTCGGGAGTCAGTAGCACGTTGCAGATTTCCTTCGGGATGTATATTTCCCCGTTCTCCGGATTATGTCGTGTATATTGCGGTCGGCCGGTCACCTTGTCCAGCGTGACGAAAGAGGAGAACAGCGCTCCGTCGGTGCGTTTCATATCCTCTACAAGGATGGTATGTCCTTCGCTGAGCATTTTGATCTGGTTGGGTGAAAGTTGTACGCCTCCCAGGCTCTGCTGGTTGAACCCCTTGCTTTCCGGATAGATGAATTCCAGCCCCCTGCGTTCCGCGCTGTATTGGAGTGTGGCGTCGAACGGCTTTCCGTTTTTTGAGGTCATTCCGTCCACATATACCGGTTGTCCTTCCTTCAGCGCGTTTATTTCATCCGCTGTCAGTCTGATGCCTTTCACTTCACTTGGTATGTACACGTTTTCCTGCCGTACGGCAACCAGCTCGTTGGTATTCTTGTCAATGGAGATGAGACAGGGTGTATAGGCCCCCCCGTTCAGGTTCAGTTCCGCCACGCGTCCCATGTTTCCTGTCTCACGGAGGTTCTTCTTGTCCTCTTCCGTGAAGATGTGCCCGAAATAGGGCCTTTCCAGCTCCGGTTCCTTGCGGATGCCGTGGATACCCAGACCGATCTGCCCGTCCGGCATGGTGATGAATGAGAGGCGTGCGTCCAGTTTGACCCTGGCACCTGTCAGCGTCAGTGTCAGGGGAACCAGTTTATTGGTTTTGTATCCTTTCAGCATGGAATCCAGCAGTCCCTGTTGTTCGAGGGAAGTTTTGGAGACGCCCATCTTTTCCAGTGCGTCCCAGTTTACCATGTTCTCGTCATAACGGTAGCGTGGTGCCTGCTGTTCCTGCGGCTGTTCTGTTGAAACTGTCGGTTGTGGTGCCTGTTCCTGCGGGTTTGTTTTTTGTTTCTTTGCCATTGTTTCTGTTTCTTTTTCGTTCTTACTCTGTTCCTTGTTTTCTCTTGGTCGGATTTCGTAGCGTTTGAGGAACTCTTTTACTGCGTCCGTTTCCTTGCCTTGTGACAAATCCCTGATTGCCTGCTTATTCTGCTTGTAATCATGGACGGTCATTCGTATGAGCCGGAAATGTGTAGGTTCCTTGAACTGGCTCCAGAAGTTCTTGATGAAGTTTTCGAGGATACTGGAGTTTTTCTCAAATTTCAGAAAGGAGTTTTCGTTCTTTTCTTCGGCAGGAACCGTTCTGGCCTTTCCTTTCCCGTCAATTTCGCTGACGGCTTGCACACCGGCTTTGGGGTCCTCCTTGTTGTGGACAAACAGTAGTTCGTTGATTTGTTCCACATAGGGCTTTTCTTTGGCGGATTTCTGCGTTTTACGTGTCCGCTTCGGTTTTTCTTTCACTTCTTTTTCTTGTGCCATGATCCATCATTTTGAGATTAATGTTTTCGTTTGACAGCTCAAAAATAATGGCTGAAATTGAATAAGTTGCTGAATCTCAAAATGGTGACATCACGTGTCGTTAGATGTCAGCAGATGTCAGTCAAAGGGGAAAGATGATGGTAAGCGTCTCTGCGATAGCATATAGCGCATCTCAAAAACGACTTTTACATAGATCAGTAAAAAACGAATTATGATAATAAAAAATTCTGATCCGGTTCCCTTAAAATATCTTACGTTATTGGAAGTTCCTAAAAAGAGCTGACGCAGAATCCTAAAAAGTCTTTGGTATCATTCTGTGAAAAACATTCAATAAATGATCATTTCAACAGATGGTTTTGCCCCCTCAGAATAGACTATGTAATGAAGTATGCCTGGAGGCTAGCCAGTACCCAAATTCAAATGAATTGTACTTAAACAGCTCCGAATTATTGAAGACTGAACTGAATAATGATATTAATCTATGTCTCGTTGATTTTTGTGAAAGGCACAATATCGGTTATAGGGGAATGGTGAATAGGCTGGTAACTAACAATATGTATTTTTTCTATATATGGGGCAAATATGCGCTGTCAAAGGCATAGAGATTCCCAAGGGCAACAGCTAACCTTATATTCCTCCTCCTTTCAACGGGGGACAAGGCACAAGCAAGACTCGGGAAGACACTGGATAAATACCGAAAATAACTGGATTCCAATCCATGTTATTCGCTGAAAGTTCATTGCACCAGAATGGGAATAAATTATTGTGATATGTCACGCTGGATGAGATTAATGAAGGTTATTGTCAGACAATTGTAAAAGGCGTAAGATTCAATACGAAAATTCCCCGATAATCTTCCATGTTCATGGTTCAGTTTTGGTTCAATGGTTCAATGGAGGACCCCGCTCAGATATGTTTAGAGGTGTGACTATCAGCTGTCCTGATGGGAAGAGCATTCATGTGGAGGAATGTTCCGTTATTGAATTGTGTACTTCTATACACTTATGATAAAGACCAAAGACGAAAATATATACTCCCAATTATATTTGAACTATCAGAAAACAACCAGTACTTTTTCTTTCCAGAACCTGTCCGCATGAGTTGTGGTATTGATGTTTTTTCCAAATCGGTTTATATCCATCCTATACTTTCATTGGTTTCAGGGGATATATTCATTTTTTATGTTGACAACAAAATTATGTTGGTATTGACCTATAATATCTTTAAATAGAAATACTAAAGTTTTTTTATCACAACATAATAATCTTGTATGTTTCATATCTTTATGTCAAGGAACTGCCATTAGCGGCAGCATCAATCACATGTACGAAAGACTTTATATTACAGAATCCAAGTTGCGGGTGCATCTTGATTCTCCATTGCTAAAAGAACGCAGAGTATTTTTAGAAGAAAATGCGAACATGGGTAA
>OGSD01003908.1_pt1 | contig 10669 bp, 8 predicted proteins | sample 1553571 | NCBI WGS metagenome assembly OGSD01 (sample SAMEA2580072, study PRJEB22360) | human gut metagenome | biome: human gut; feature: human-associated habitat; material: faeces | place: Denmark | collected 2008/2010 | reverse complement strand
CTGCTGCTCACGATCCTGCGAGCGGCAGCTCATATAATACAATAGAAATGCTGTTTTGTCAAGTTTACACTTTGCCGCCGTGCAGCTCTGCGTACATCTTGGAGCGGCACTCAGCCACAGCAGGGGTCATGTTGACGTAATGCTTGTGGGGCATCTCGATGCGCAGCTCGCTCTCCCAGGTCTCCTCGGTGAGCTGCTTGGCGATATAGGCCTTTTTCTCCGCAATGGAGGGCAGCTCGATGGCCAGCTCACCGTTCAGGATATGCGGCACCAGCAGCTGCTTGACGCGGGTAGGAACGATGGTGACGGTGCGCTCGATGGCATCGGAGTCGAGGTTGACCATCGTGACCGGCTTGCCTGCCTCGATGACCTCGCCTTCCATGGCGATGAGGTCGCACTGCGCCTGGCCGTTCTCATCGTAGAGACGCCACGGCATCTTCTTGCCGGGGATGATGGCCTTGCTGGCGGAGTCGGAGCACTTCATCTTGGGCTGATAGCTGCCGTCGGGGCGCTTGACCGCCACCAGCTTGTACACGCCGCCGAACACAGGGTCCGAAGCCGAGGTGATGAGGTTCTCGCCCACGCCGTAGGAGTCGAAGTGTGCGTGCTCGTACAGCTCCATGTTGGCGATCTTCTTCTCGTCCAGACCGTTGGAGGCCACCAGCTTGATGTAGGACTTCCCTGCTGCATCCAGTGCCTTGCGCAGGCGCTTGGAGCCGCGGGCCAGGTCGCCGGAGTCGATGCGGGCGCTCTTGACGCGGCGGTTGGGGTCATCAGGATATTTCTCAATGAGGTAGTCGTCCAGCTTGATGAGGTTGGGCAGACCGCTCTCCATGATGTTGTAGGTATCCAGCAGCAGGCTGACGGAATCCGGGTAGGTATCCGCAAAGGCCTTGAAGGCATCAAACTCCGTCGGGAAGAACTCGATGAAGCTGTGTGCCACGGTGCCAACTGCCTTGACCTCAGAGCCATACTTCATCTCAGCCAAACAGTTGGCAGTGCCGATGCAGCCGCCCAGAACAGCGGCATACGCGCCATCATTGCCTGCGCTCTCGCCCTGTGCGCGGCGGGTGCCGAACTCCATGACGCTGCGGGGGGTGTGAGTGTTGAGGCCGGTGATGCGGGTGGCCTTGGTGGCGATGAGGCTGTGGAAGTTCATGGTCTGGAGCAGGTAGGTCTCGATGAGGATAGCGCCTACGAGGTCGCACTCGATGCGCACCATCTGCACATGGGGGTAGCAGACCGTGCCTTCGGGCAGAGCGTACATATCGCCCTTCCAGCGGTACGTGCGCAGATACTCGCAGAACTCCTCACTCATGCCCTTGGTGCGCAGCCAGTGGACATCCTGCTCATTGAAGTGGTAGTTCAGCAGGAAGCGGGTCAGCTTGCGCTGGCCGGCGCTGATGGAGTAGCCCTGGTTATCCGGGTTCTTGCGGAAGAACATATCAAACACAAGGGTCGTATTCTTAAAGCCGTTCAGAAACAGGCAGTTGGCCATAGTGAATTCGTAAAAATCAACGACCATTGCCGGATTGTCGTAGTCCTCATCCGGGATATACGGCACAACTTTGATCTCGCTCATGAAAAGTTTCCTCTCTTTTTCCGCGCACCCCTGCGGCGGGTGCAGCCAAACAAACTCTGCGCTGCCGCGCGTTTTACCCTGTCATGACAGGACGTTTGTACCACTATAGCATCTTTGGCGGGCAGACGCAAGAGGTTTTGGTAAAAAATGACGACAGAAAGAAAAATGTTTTTTGCGGAATCTTTACCAGCACCTCCGGCAGTGTTCTTCTGTCCTCGGATAAATCACGGGCATCGATCCGCCCGGATATGCAAAAAGCACCCGCAGCGCCTTTTCGTGCTGCGGGTGTTTTGATATTTCAGATTCAGCCGTTCATGATGCTGGGGGTGGCATTCTTCAGCACGACGTCGTGGCTGCCGCCCTCCACGATGGAGGTGGAGGAAACGACGGTCAGCTTGGCCTTCTGCTGCAGTTCGGGGATGGAGAGTGCGCCGCAGTTGCACATGGTGCTCTTGACCTTGTACAGGGTGGTCTGGACGCCGTCGGCCAGCGGACCGGCGTAAGGAACATAGCTGTCCACACCTTCCTCGAAGCTCAGCTTGGTGGAGCCGCCGAGGTCGTAGCGCTGCCAGTTGCGGGCGCGGTTGGAGCCTTCGCCCCAGTACTCCTTCATATACTGGCCATTGATACGCACCTTGTTCGTGGGGCTCTCGTCGAAGCGGGCGAAGTAGCGGCCCAGCATGACGAAGTCAGCGCCCATAGCCAGTGCAAGGGTGATGTGGTAGTCGTGGACGATGCCGCCGTCGGAGCAGATGGGCACATAGATGCCGGTCTCCTTGAAGTACTCGTCACGGGCCTTGGCGACCTCGATGACGGCAGTAGCCTGACCACGGCCGATGCCCTTGGTCTCGCGGGTGATGCAGATAGAGCCGCCGCCGATGCCGATCTTCACGAAGTCAGCGCCTGCCTTTGCGAGGAAGCGGAAGCCCTCGGCATCCACGACGTTACCTGCGCCCACCTTCACGGTGTCGCCGTAGTGCTCGCGGATCCAGCCGATGGTGCGGCTCTGCCACTCGGAGTAGCCCTCAGAGGAGTCGATGCAGAGGACATCCACACCGGCCTCCACCAGAGCAGGCACGCGCTGGGCGTAGTCGCGGGTGTTGATGCCGGCACCGACGACGTAGCTCTTGTTCTTGTCCAGCAGCTCGTTGGCATTCTTCTTGTGGGAATCGTAGTCCTTGCGGAAGACGATATACTTCAGGTTGCCCTCGGCATCCACCAGAGGCAGGGTGTTGATCTTGTTGTCCCAGATGATGTTGTTGCAGTCATGCAGGGAGGTGTTCTCCGGGGCAGTGACCAGCTTCTCGATGGGGGTCATGAAGGTGGTGACAGGAGCGTCATCAGGGGTGTGGTTGACGCGGTAATCGCGGGAGGCCACGATGCCCAGCAGCTTGCCGTTAGGAGTGCCGTCAGCAGTGATGGCGATGGTGGAGTGGCCGGTGCGGGCTTTCAGCTCCAGCACATCGTGCAGGGTGGCAGTGGGGGCCAGGTTGGAGTCGGAAACGACGTAACCGGCCTTGAAGCTCTTGACGCGGCGGACCATAGCCGCCTCGTTCTCGATGCTCTGGGAGCCGTAGATGAAGGAGACGCCGCCCTGGCGGGCCAGCGCGATGGCCAGCTTATCGCCGGAGACAGACTGCATGATGGCGCTGATCATGGGGATATTCATTTCCAGCGGGCAGTTCTCCTCGCCCTTGCGGTACTTGACCAGCGGGGTCTTGAGGCTGACAGCCGTGGGGACATTCTCAGCAGAAGAGTAGCCCGGCACCAGCAGGTACTCGCCAAAGGTACGGGAGGGTTCTTCGTAAAAATAAGCCATATTCAAACTCCTTTTCTCTTAACGCATCCGCAGCGGATCATATCAAACAACATCAAAACAATTTCATGTTTTCGACTTAGGAATTGATTGTATATACTTTACCACAAACCCACGCGGAATACAAACCCCTGCCCCGCCAAACTTTATAAATGTCCTTTGCAGAAAAACAGGCAAATTGACCTAAGGTCATACTTTCCCTCGCTGTGGGCCGATTTTTCCGGATTTTCGGACGCAAAAAAGCCCGTCCGAAACCAGACGGGCTCTTTTGCACACGAAGCGGAATATCGCCTGTGCGGTGTCGGCCGACAGCTGCGAAGGAGAACAGCCGGAGGAGGATGGCGGACACCCGATATTCCAAAAAACAAGAAGAAAAAGATTTCATGATCCAGAAGGGTCTTGCCCTTTCTGTAACCATATTGTAACTCTTTTGAAGGACTTTTGCAATAGTTTTTTGTAATTTCTTTGTAATTATTTTTGTAAAGATTCTGTGACAGAGCTTCCGAATTCCAGATAGCACTCAAAGGCTGCGTGCTCCTCCCTCCGGCCCAGCACATACCAGCCGTTTCCTGAGGGGGCATAGAACACCTGCACGGTCTGGCCCATCGGCACTTCACGGTGGTACTTGATGGAAGCGAAGGACAGCGGCGCAGACTCCACGACCTCCTGCGGCAGAGCGTCGCAGGCGATGTCCAGATAGAAGGAGTTGTTGATATGGCCGTTGAGGTCACACATGGAGTAGCTGGCGCGGCGCTCCCCTGCCGCCGTCAGCGGCTGGCTCTTGTGGACGATCTGGGGCAGTTCCTCGGGCAGGTCGTCGTTCTGGAAGTCCGGCATCGTCCAGCCGGGGGTGCGCAGGATGCGCCCTGCCTCAGTGTCCACGATCATCCAGCGGCAATCCACGAGAGCCAGCTTCTCCCCTGTTTCGCTGGTGATGGTAGTCAGCCGTTTCATCGTGCCTTTCTTGAACGCCTCACAGGCCGTGGTCAGGTTGATCTTCTCCGCACGGCCGGGCATCCGCCAGACCCTGAGCGCCTGCTTGCCCACGAGGAATGCGCTGCGGCGCTCCCTGAAAAAGGCGTGGTCCATGCCGTAAGCCCGGGCGTGGTCCGCCGACACCTGTTCCACATACCGGAACAGGGCGCTGGGCTTCAGGCAGCGGCGGAAGTCGCTGTCGCCGTCCAGCACGGTCATCTGCTCCGTATAGCTTCTGTATTCACTCATATTCTTTCCCTTTCCTTATAAAAAGGGGCTGTACGCCTCCGCACAGCCCCCTCAGGTTCAATACATATTGCGCGTTTTCCTGCGCACCTTGCGCCAGATATTGAAGCAGGCCAGAGCCAGCATCGCCGCCAGCAGCATCAGGAACAGATACCCACTGCCGCCCTCGTCGTAGCTCTTCATCTCGCTCCACTTCACGTCCAGCTCACTGTTGACCTCATCGCTTAGGGCAGTGAACACCTCTTCCTTGGCCGCAATGTCCTCGGAGGGGTACGCGATCTCGCTGTACTTGAGGTCTTCATCCAGAAGCTCCCATACACAGTGCATAGGGGTGGTGTAGCCGATATACTCGATATTGGCCTTGCCGACGTCCGGCTCACACATGAAGTTGATGAACATCTCTGCGGCTTCCTCGTGCTCGCTGGTGGCGGGGATGGCCATGCTGTCCACCGACAGCACCGTTCCCTCCTCAGGGAACACCCAGGCCAGGTCGGGGTTGTCGTCGATCATGGTGATGGCGTCGCCGGAGTAGTAGACGCCGACGGCCGCCTCGCTGCCGATCATCTTATCGAAGATCTCGTCCATGACATAGGCCTGCACCAGAGGCTTCTGGGCTTTCAGCTCGTCCACCACAGCATCCACCTCCTCCGTGGTCTGGGGGTTGACGCTGCTGCCGCTCTTGAACGCACCGATGGCGTAGGCGTCGCGGCTGTTGTTGAACATCAGGATGTTGCCTGCATACTTCTCGTCCCACAGGTCTGCCCAGCTGGTGGGGGCCTCGTCTACCATCTTTGTATTGTAGATGATGCCAGTGGTGCAGAGGGTGTAAGGCACGGTGTAGGCATTCTCGGGGTCATAGTCCCCGTTGCGGTACTCCTCGTCGATGTTCTGGAAGTTCGGGATGTTGCTGTAGTCCAGCGGCATCAGCATCCCCTCGCTTATCATCTTGGCGACCATGTAGTCCGACGGAATGATGACATCGTAGTTGGCCGCGCCGGACTTGAGCTTGGCGTAGAGGGACTCGTTGGAGTCGAAGGTGGTATAGTTGACCTTGATGCCGGTCAGCTTTTCAAAGGCCGCCACCACGTCCACGCTGTCGTCGGAACCGTTGGAGATATACTCGCCCCAGTTGTAGACATTCAGGGTGACGTTCTGGCCCTTGAAGCGGGTCCAGTCGTAGTCATCCGAAACGGAAATGTCCTCTGTGACCTCGATCTGTCCTGCGGCCAGAGCCGACAGCGGCATGGTCAGCACCAGTACAGCCGTCAGCAGAAGAATGACGAAACGCTTCATTTGACATCTCCCCCTCTCAGTGCGCGCTGGTCGCGGCGGTAGCCGCGGCTCTCCATGGCATTGGAGATGAGGATGATGCTCAGAATGACCACGAACATGATGGTGGACAGCGCGTAGATCTCCGGGCTGACCTTCTTGCGGGTCATGGAGTAGATGGCGATGGGCAGTGTCTCCACCGTACCGCAGTTGAAGTAGGAGATCATGAAGTCGTCGATGGAGTAGGTCAGGCTGATGAGGAAGCCCGACAGGATGGCCGGGCTGATCTCGGGCAGGATGACCTTGAAAAATGCCTGCCGGGGGTCACAGCCGAGGTCCAGCGCCGCCTCAAACAGCTTGATGTCCAGCTGCTTGAGCTTGGGCGTGACATTGAAGATGACATACGGCACGTTGAACGCGATATGGGCGATGAGCAGCGTGGGGAAGCCCATGATGTTGTCGGGCAGGAAGTCCAGCTCAGACGCAAAGCGCTGGTATGCCACAAAGAGCATCATCAGGGAGATACCGGTGATGATCTCGGGGTTGACCGTGGTGATATAGGTGATATTCGTCACCAGCAGGCGGCTCTTGCGCCCCATGGAGGCGATGCCCAGAGACGCCGCAGTCCCCAGCACCGTGGCGATGACCGCCGAGAACAGTGCCAGATACAGCGACACCCACAGCGCGTGCAGGATGGACTCATTGTGGAGCAGGCTGGTGTACCACTTAAGGGTAAAGCCGGTAAAGAGGGCGTAGCCCTTGCTCTGGTTGAAGCTGAACACGACCATGTACGCGATGGGCAGGTACATGAAGCAGAAGAACAGGATGACATAGGCGCGCTGCATCAGACGCAGATGTTTCGTTTTCATCAGGACACACCCTCCATCTCATCCTCGTCGAAGCTGGACGTAAAGCTCATGCAGAGCAGCACGATGACCATCAGCACGAGGCTCATGGCAGAGCCGACATTGAGGTTGTAGCTGTTGCCGAGGAACTGCATCTCGATCAAATCGCCGATGAGCAGGTTGGAACCGCCGCCCAGCATACGGCTGATGACGAAGGTGGACACCGCCGGGACGAACACCATCGTGATGCCGGTGCTGATGCCGGGGATGCTCATGGGGATGAGCACCCGGAACAGCGTCTTGGTAGTGGAAGCGCCCAGGTCCTGCGCCGCCTCCACGATGCTCTGGTCGATTTTGGTCATGCTGGTGTAGAGGGGCAGGATCATATACGGCACATAGTTGTACACCATGCCCAGCACCACAGCGCCGGAGGTATTCAGCATGTTGTAGGGTCCGAGGCCAAAGACGCCCAGAACGGCGTTCACAGGGCCGTTGAGGCTCAGCAGACCCATCCATGCGTAGGTACGGAGCAGGAAGTTCATCCACATGGGCAGCATCACCAGCATCAGCATGATGTGCTGCTTGTTGACGCGCAGCCGGGAGAGAAAATAGCCCACCGGAAACGCGATGATGAGGCAGACGACGGTGGAGATGAGGGCCAGCAGCAGGCTGCGGGCGAACACCGAGCCATAGCCGCTGACGGTCACCAGATTGTCCAGCGTAAAGCTTCCGGTGGAGTCGGTGAGGGCGTAATACACCACGATGAACAACGGCACCACCGTGAACAGCACCATCCATACAAAGTACGGACAGGCCAGTTTCTTATCGTAAATCTTCATGCGGCCTCACCCCTCCGAACGCGACATGATATGGATCTCGTTGGGGCCGATGCGCATACCGATGGTCTCACCGGGCGTGCAGGCGCGGGTGGAATGGATGAGCCACTCGCGGCCCTCGCACTCCACATGCATCTCGAAGTGGACGCCCTTGAAGATGACGTCATTGACGACGCCCACCAGCTGCCCTTCCACCGGGGAGACCACTTCAATATCCTCGGGGCGGACGACCACCTGTACGCTCTCCTCCCGGGCAAAGCCGCGGTCCACACAGGGGAACTCGACGCCCGAGAAGGAGACGAGAAAATCGCGGTGCATCACGCCGTCCACGATGTTGGAGTCGCCGATAAAGTCAGCAACAAAGGCGTTCTTGGGCTCGTTGTAGATGTCCTCGGGGGTGCCGATCTGCTGCACCTTGCCGCCGTTCATGACGACGACGGTGTCGGACATGGTCAGGGCCTCTTCCTGGTCGTGGGTGACGTAGACGAAGGTGATGTTCATCTCGCGCTGCAGGCGCTTGAGTTCCAGCTGCATCTCTTTGCGCAGCTTGAGGTCGAGGGCACCCAGAGGCTCGTCGAGAAGCAGGATCTCCGGCTCATTGACCAGGCTGCGGGCGATGGCCACGCGCTGCTGCTGGCCGCCGGACATCTGGCCGATGCTGCGGCGCTCGAAGCCCTTCAGGCCCACGACTTCCAGCATATCCCGCACCTTGCGGCGGATGGTCTCTTCGTCCATCTTCTTGAGGCGGAGGCCGAAGGCCACATTCTCAAAGACGTTCAGGTGGGGGAACAGCGCGTATTTCTGGAACACGGTGTTCACCGGACGCTTGTAGGGCGGTACGCCTGTGATGTCCTCTCCTTTCAGCAGCACCTTGCCGGACGTCGGTTCCAGAAAGCCCGCGATGAGGCGGAGGGTGGTGGTTTTGCCGCAGCCGGAGGATCCCAGCAGCGTCACAAACTCTTTGTCATGGATGTCGAGGTTCAGCCCATCCAGGATGCGCTGACCATCAAATTCCACTACGATGTCTCGCAGCGAAACGATCACCGAGTTGTTCATTTCTTTCCTATATCCTCCTTGTAACTCAGATACGAAAAAAGACAGGGGTTTACTCCCCCATCCTTCTATCGCATTAGGGTGACTTTGAGCCTGCTCCCTCGCCCATCCAATATGTGCTGGCTGTGGGAGCAGACTCATCCCCGCACAACATCCATGACGACCGTAACATTGCGCAGTTATTCTGCCCTGTCCTGTCTATCTTAAACAATCTTTGTCAAAATGTCAATCACTCTGCTGATGTTTGCCGAAACTTTGACTCCGAGGGGGCTTTTCCCACCCGGGTTTTACATCAATTTTGCATATAGCGTTTCCTTGTACAGCATAAAAGCACCTACAGTGCAGAACTGCGGGTGCTTTTGGGATGAATTCTCAGGTGTCGGCTTTCAGCTGCCGGGCCGTCAGGCAGAGGGCCTGCACGGTCTGGCCGTCCACGGTGTAGACAGAGCTGTCGCCCGACACCATCATATAATAGCCGTCGGTGCCGATGGCATACGTCAGGGTAACAGTGCCGTCAGCTGTCGTCACCTCTGCTGTCACCAGCGGGGTGCCAAAGCCGCAGGCGGAAGGGTCGGCGGCAGTGTCCTGCCCGGTGACATAGCTGGCCAGTGCGGCCAGCAGAGCGTCCGTCTTGTCGGTGTCCAACGCAGCATCCGGCTCATCTGTGAGCTGCCAGACGGTCTGATAGGTGGTGCTGTCGGCCTCCGTAGGCTGGGATACGGATTGCAGTTTGACCCTCTCACCGCTTTGGAGGGTATAGCGCACGGCCTCGATGTCCGAGACAGTGATGCCCGCCGGGCTGAATGCCCCGAAGAGCTCCGCCTTCGTCTGCTCCATGCAGCGGAACCTGGCCGCGTCCACGGTATAGACAGCGTCGTCGCCCTCCCGCCGGACATACACATCGCCGGTGACGGGGTTCTCCGCTCCCACGGTAAGGGTGGTGCTCTCCCCCGCCGCCGAAACATTTACGACAAGCTGGGGCGCGTCGAAGCCGTAGTCCTCGCCGGGCTGCGCCTCGAGCTGGCGCCTAGCCTTCATGCCTGCCAGCGCGGTGCGGATGGTGTTGCAGGCCGAATCATCCAGATGGTAGGCCGGGTCCTCGGTCAGCGTCCAGCCGTCGTCGGAGGGCCGGAGCGTCAGCGTATCGCCGCCATACTGGATGGAGACGCTTTCCAACGTAGCGGCGGTCACATCCAGCAGCGGGATGCTGCCGTCCTCGGCCTCACTGGCGGCCTGTTCGGCCTTCTGGTTCGCGTGGCTCAGCAGGGCCAGCGCCGCCCCGGCGGCGAGGACGAATACCAGCAAAACGATGAGGGTACGCCGTTTTGTTTTCATGGCGTGCCTCCTTACTTACGGCGGCGCAGCAGCACCACCACTGCGCCCACGGCCAGCACAGCCGCCGGGAGGATGAGGACGAACACCAGACCCAGCACAGCGGCGGTGTGGCCCGAGATGGTGATGGGCGCAGCTTCCAGCGCCTTGGACTCCACGAGGGTGGTCCCCTCCTGCCCGGCCAGAGAGGCCGCGCAGCCCTGCAGGAAGGTCACGTTGCCGGGAACAGTCTGGTAGACGGCCTCGTTGTCCATGTTGCCACAGTTGACCCAGATGACCTCTGCGCCGGTGCTGTTATCGGAAGCATAGGCTGCCAGCGCAAAGGGGCCGTCGGGGTCGCCGTCTTCCTGCTCGGCGGTGGTCATCTCATAGCCCGCCGCCTTGCTGTAGGAGCTCTCGGTACTGACCAGCAGGGCTTCCGAAGTGATGCCCTCCGTCTCGGTGATGGTGATGCCCTGCGCCATCTGCAGCAGGACGCGGCGGCTGGTGTCGATGCCGTCCAGTGTACCGCTCTCGGTGTCGGTGGCGTAATCCGGCAGCAGATAGTAGGGGTAGCCGTTCAGGTAGTGGCCGCTGTCCCCTTCCACTACGAGTCCGGGCGTCCGGGTCAGGCCGAACTCGGCCATCAGGGCGTCAAGATTCGGGGTGGAGTAATAGCTATCGGTGGTGAGCATCAGATGTCCGCCATTTTTCAGGTAGGCGCGCAGGGCCGACA
>OGSD01003902.1_pt1 | contig 10697 bp, 10 predicted proteins | sample 1553571 | NCBI WGS metagenome assembly OGSD01 (sample SAMEA2580072, study PRJEB22360) | human gut metagenome | biome: human gut; feature: human-associated habitat; material: faeces | place: Denmark | collected 2008/2010 | reverse complement strand
AGTCGCAAACCCTCGCATCCATACCCGACTCTCCTCCGACCGACACTTCCTCTATATCGTCATCGAGATAGCCAGACAAATCCAACGCTCCTAACAAGGGAGCACAAAACAATAGTTTATGCCGTATAGGCAACGAACGAAAAAGAGGCAACCGATAATTCGCCCTGTCTTGATTTTCTACGGTACAAGCAATAGCGACATGGTCATAACCATCGCCCCAATCACTGGGCAAAGATACTCTGAAACGGTCTATACGTTTCGTCGGAATTAGAAACGATAGATCACAGCGTTCCCTAATTATAGCCCATGCTTCGGCTCTCCATTCATCGGCTTCTTCAAGAAAAAAATCGGAAGTAAAACATGTATATACCATTTCACCCGAGGGTATACGAAAATCACCGTTACGTTTACAACGCAATGGTAAATCGAAAGCTGCCGTACGTGTCACGACGCTACTATCCTTATCATATCGACTATCTTGCCTATATACATAACAATGCCTACACCCTTCACTTATTTTATGACAACCATGCCACAAATTCCACGAAACCGACATACTCACACTCCCTATTTTTTTGCAAAGGCAGTCTCTGTCATACAGAAAATTACCACAATTATACCAAGACACAACCCTGCATTTTAATGCAAAGATAGCGAAAGGTGAGCGCAGAGACAAACGGAAACCTCGTTTCCGATTTGGCTATGCCGAACCGCAGCCTATTTTCGTACCAACAAAGATAGCGAAAGGTGAGTGCAGAGGCAAACGGAAATCACATTTCTGATTTGACTATGCCAAGCCACATCTTATTTTCGTAGTTACAAAGACATAAAAAACGAAGAGGTATGTCATGATAACAGACATACCTCCTCCATTTTTTATTCAATCGTGTAATTACGATAAGAATCCAAGTAGAACACCGGCAGCCACGGCCGAGCCTATAACACCGGCTACATTGGGTCCCATAGCGTGCATCAACAGATAGTTCGTCGAATCGTATTCAAGACCAATATTGTTGGAAATACGCGCCGACATAGGTACAGCCGATACACCTGCATTACCGATAAGCGGATTAATCTTCTTGCTCTTGGGCAATACAAGGTTAAATATCTTGACAAACAATACACCCGAAGCAGAAGCTATGATAAATGCCATGAAACCTAAGGCGAAAATACCGAGTGTACTGGGTGTTAAAAACTCGGATGCTTGCGTAGATGCTCCCACGGTCATACCCAACAGAATAGTCACAATGTCGCACAAAGGACCACTCGCCGTCTTAGCCAAACGAGAGGTAACACCGCTTTCACGAAGTAAATTACCAAAGAACAACATACCCAACAACGGTAGACCCGAAGGCACTAAGAAGCAGGTAAGTAGTAACCCGATAATGGGAAACATAATTTTCTCATTCTGAGAAACCGCACGCGCCGGTTTCATACGAATAACCCGTTCTTTCTTCGTTGTAAGCAACCTCATGATAGGAGGCTGTATAACCGGAACTAAGGCCATATAAGAATATGCCGAAACCGCAATGGCCCCCATAAGATTCGGCGCCAGTTTCGATGAAAGGAATATAGCCGTAGGACCATCGGCTCCACCGATAATGGCGATTGCACCAGCTTGATCGGGAGCAAAACCAATAGCCAAAGCAACCATATAAGCCCCGAAAATACCAAACTGGGCAGCCGCACCTACTAACATCAATTTAGGATTAGCGATAAGCGACGAGAAATCGGTCATTGCTCCAATACCTAAAAAGACCAACGGCGGATACCAACCGGCACTCACTCCCTGATAAAGGATATTAAGTACCGAGCCTTCTTCATAAATACCAACTTCGAGACCAGCATCGATTTTGAAAGGAATGTTCCCGATGAGAATACCGAAACCGATGGGCACAAGCAACATTGGCTCGAAATTTTTCTTTATTGCCAAATAGATAAAGAACAATCCGACCAATATCATGGCCAAATGAGGGAGTGTACAATTGGCAAAACCTGTATATTCCCAAAATTGAACCAAATTATCTCCTAAGAAATCTATAAATCCCATAGCCTTATTCTATTATAATAAGTTCGGTTCCTTCGAGTACCGAATCACCTTTATTTACTTTGATGGCTGTAACTTTACCACTCTTGATAGCATTGATATTATTTTCCATCTTCATAGCTTCAAGAATAAGCACAGTCTGTCCCACATTCACCGTATCGCCAACGTTTACTAAAATATCATTGACAACACCGGGCAGCGGCGATTTTACAGCATCTGCGCCAGAACTTACAGACTTCTTATACAGCCGTGGTTTTGGAAATAACAGGTTCTCCCGTAGCCGTACGAGGAGCCGAAGAGGGTTTAGGTGCACTCACTTTTACAGGTGCAGCTTCTTCCATCTCGACATTATAAACAGTACCGTTAACCTCGACATGGGCTATGTTTTTTTCTATCTCTCCAACGGAAACTTTGTAAAGATTTCCATTGATTTTATACTTATATTCTTTCATAAGATTTTAATCGTTATTTTGAGAATTACTTTTTATTGGGAACTTCCCTCAAAGAATAAATTTTAGAGTTCCACGGCGAATACGCTTTCTTCACTTTGTTTATGGTTAGTATAGTATCTTCCACATCGTGTACTTCGAGATGTTGATATAAAGCCATAGCAATAGCGGCATACACTTCGCCCGATTCACGACCAAGACCTTTTTCCTTAGCCTCTTCCTTATCGGATATTCCGTGAACCCGCATAGCATTACGCTTTTTAACAAACACCGTTATTTGACCAATTAAGCGGAACATCAAATAAAGCAGTAACAATCCGGAAAATACAATAGCCATCGCCATAATAGCCATGCCTACACCAAAAGGATCATGTTCCGAAAACATTTCGATCTTTTCATTCGAGTCGAGCGTAACGTTATTCGTACTTGGAGTCACATACCCCGATGTCTCATCACCGCCTTTGATGATCCACTGCCCTACACCATCTTCGATACGAGCATAGGAGTGATCGGCAGGAATACCGGCAGGAACTGTCACCGAGTCTATCAGATCTTTTCCATTAGCATCATAAAGCCCAATCCAATTATCCTTATCGGGATCCAATTTAAAATTCACATGAAAAGTCCCTCTATTGGGCATATCATCTGCCCAAAACAGCAAATGCTGACGAGGAGGCATTTCTGTAAGTACATCGCCTTTGGGAATAGGATACTTTTTGGGATTATTCCTATCGTTTGTCAAATAGCAACTGCGTATATCGACAGTACCGAAGGTCGTATTAAATATCTCTATCCAAGCCGATTGACAACCGTAATCGTCCTGATAATTCGTCTCGTTCGTAACCAAGACTTCATTAATACGCAATCCTTTGCGGCCCTGCGCCCACACCGAAGACATCGTAAAAACGGCGAACAGGAATACCCCTAAGATTTTTTTATTCATCGCTTATATACTTTAAATGTATTACAAAGGAATATTTCCGTGCTTTTTAGCCGGATTAGTTAACTTCTTAGTCTGTAATTGCTGCAATGCGCGTATAATACGGAAACGAGTATTACGAGGCTCGATGACATCGTCGATATATCCATACTTGGCCGCATTATAAGGATTAGCGAACAACTTGGTATACTCGGCTTCTTTCTCGGCCATAAATTTAGCAGGATCCTCGGCTGCTTTGGCTTCTTTGGCATAAAGGACTTCCACAGCGCCGGCTCCACCCATAACGGCGATTTCGGCAGTAGGCCATGCGTAGTTCATATCTCCCCGTAATTGCTTACAGCTCATCACGATGTGCGAACCGCCATACGATTTACGCAACGTGATAGTCACCTTAGGCACAGTTGCTTCACCATAAGCATAAAGCAATTTGGCACCATGCAGGATCACACCATTGTATTCTTGTCCGGTTCCCGGCAAGAAGCCCGGCACATCGACCAAACTTACAATAGGAATATTGAATGCATCGCAGAAACGCACGAAACGAGCAGCCTTGCGGGAAGCATTGCTGTCGAGAACTCCTGCCAAATATTTAGGCTGGTTAGCGACAATACCGACTGACTGTCCGTTGAAGCGAGCGAAGCCGACGATGATATTCTTGGCATAATCACGTTGTATTTCCAAAAATTCACCATTATCGATAATAGCGCCGATTACCTCGTACATGTCGTACGGACGATTAGGGCTATCGGGAATAATTTCGTTGAGAGAATCCTCTAAACGATCGATAGGATCATTGCAAGGAACCAAAGGAGCCTCCTCCAAATTGTTCTGCGGTATATAGCTGATGAGTTTACGAATAATAGACAGAGCTTCTTCTCCATTCTCGGCAGCGAAATGGGCTACACCCGATTTGGCAGAATGAACTTCGGCTCCACCCAAAGCCTCTTGTGTAACATCTTCGCCTGTAACGGTCTTTACCACTTTCGGCCCGGTCAAAAACATATATGAAATACCCTTCGCCATGATCGTGAAATCGGTCAAAGCAGGAGAATATACCGCACCACCGGCGCACGGGCCCAATATAGCTGAAATCTGGGGTATAACTCCAGACGCCATGATATTACGTTGGAAAATCTCGGCATAACCAGCCAAAGCATTGATACCTTCTTGAATACGAGCTCCACCCGAGTCGTTCAAACCGATACAAGGCGCGCCCATTTTCATGGCCATATCCATGACTTTGCAAATTTTCAAAGCCATTGTCTCGGACAAAGAACCACCGAACACTGTAAAATCCTGAGCGAAAACATAAACAAGGCGACCCTCTATCGTACCATAACCCGTAACGACACCGTCGCCTAAAAATGATTTTTTCTCTTGTCCGAAATTGGTACATCTGTGTTTCACAAACATATCCAATTCTTCAAAACTGCCTTCATCAAGGAGTTGCGCAATACGTTCACGAGCCGTATACTTTCCTTTCTCGTGTTGCTTATCGATAGCTTTCTGTCCACCGCCCAAGCGAGCCTGAGCGCGTAGTTCTATCAGCTCTTGTACCTTTTCAAGTTGATTGCTCATATTCTTATTTATTAGGATTTTCACAAAGTTCGGTTAATACGCTACAAGTGGATTTGGGGTGAAGGAATGCGATGTTCAACCCTTCGGCTCCTTTGCGGGGAGCTTTATCGATAAGGCGTACCCCTTTGGCTTCCACTTCGGCCAAAGCATTGGCAACACCGTCTTCGATAGCGAACGCCATATGATGAATTCCCTCGCCGCGTTTTTCTATAAATTTGGCAATAGTGCTATCCTCGCTTGTCGGCTCCAATAATTCGATTTTGGTCTGCCCCACTTTGAAAAAGGCCGTCTTCACTTTCTGGTCGGCAACCTCTTCAATAGAATAGCATTTAAGACCTAAAATGTTTTCATAATAAGGAATGGCTTCTTCGAGACTCTTCACAGCGATTCCCAAATGTTCAATGTGAGAAATGTTCATAATAATTAGTATTTAGTTAACTATACTTTCGATAAAAATTCCTGTTTATAAGATTGGCAAATTTACATCATTTCGGTTTAATAACGAAATAAATCGGGGAAATAAGTACAAACAGAACCGCCCCATACTCGCTCGTTTGCGTTTTTTAGATAAACAGAAAGAGCAAAGTCAATATGACAAATCGACAGCATTACTGACACAGGACAACAAAGCGCTTTGGAAAAGTCTGACAAAAAAAACATTTTCCTTGCTTTCGTTTTTTGGCATAACATTTGAACAAGATGCAGTGTCTATAAAAAAACAGACAGTAAACAAAATAACGAATTAACAATAAAAGATATAAAATTATGGGAAAGATTATTGGTATTGACTTAGGAACAACCAACTCGTGTGTCGCCGTTATGGAAGGAACCGAGCCGGTAGTAATTGCCAACAGTGAAGGCCGTCGTACGACTCCTTCGATCGTGGCTTTCGTAGATGGTGGTGAACGCAAGGTGGGAGAACCGGCCAAACGTCAGGCCATCACCAACCCTACGAGGACTATTTTCTCGATTAAACGTTTCATGGGTGAAACATTCGATCAAGTAGCTAACGAAATTTCTCGCGTACCTTACAAAGTAGTAAGAAGCGATAATAATACACCGCGTGTAGACATCGACGGTCGTCTCTATTCTCCACAAGAAATTTCGGCAATGATTCTTCAAAAAATGAAAAAAACAGCCGAAGATTTCTTAGGACAAGAAGTAACCGATGCCGTTATTACTGTACCGGCCTATTTTAACGATTCTCAACGTCAAGCTACGAAAGAAGCCGGTGAAATCGCAGGCTTGAATGTACGTCGTATTGTCAATGAGCCTACTGCTGCCGCATTGGCCTACGGTCTTGACAAGTCGAATAAAGACATGAAAATCGCCGTATTTGACTTGGGTGGTGGTACGTTCGATATTTCTATTCTTGAATTGGGAGACGGTGTATTCGAAGTGAAATCGACCAACGGTGATACTCACCTCGGCGGTGATGACTTCGACCACGTTATCATCGACTGGCTTGCCGATGAATTCAAAAAAGACGAAGGTGTCGATTTGAGAGAAGACCCGATGGCTTTGCAACGTTTGAAAGAAGCAGCCGAAAAAGCTAAAATAGAATTGTCGAGCTCGACATCGACCGAGATTAATTTACCTTACATTATGCCGGTGAACGGTGTACCCAAACACTTGGTTAAAACATTGACTCGTGCCAAATTCGAGCAATTGAGCGACCGATTGATTCAGGCTACTATCGAACCGTGTCGCAAGGCTTTGCAAGATGCTGGTCTAAGCGCCTCTGACATAGACGAAGTAATTCTCGTGGGTGGTTCTACTCGTATCCCTGCTATACAAGCGATTGTAGAAAAATTCTTCGGAAAAACTCCTTCAAAGGGTGTTAACCCCGATGAGGTAGTTGCGGTAGGTGCTGCCATTCAAGGTGCGGTATTGACTGGCGATGTGAAAGATGTATTATTACTCGATGTAACTCCCCTTTCATTGGGTATCGAAACATTGGGTGGCGTAATGACCAAATTGATTGACGCCAACACGACTATTCCTACCCGTAAATCGGAAGTCTTCTCGACGGCTGTCGACAACCAGCCCTCAGTTGAAATCCATGTATTACAGGGTGAGCGTCCTATGGCAAAAGACAACAAAACTATCGGTAAATTCCACTTGGACGGAATTCCGGCAGCCATGCGGGGTGTGCCTCAAATCGAAGTCACGTTCGATATAGATGCCAACGGAATCTTGAATGTATCGGCCAAAGACAAAGGTACAGGTAAAGAACAAAGCATACGTATCGAAGCATCGAGCGGTTTGACCGACGCCGAAATCAAACGAATGAAAGACGAGGCTGCTGCCAATGCTGAAAACGATGCGAAGGAAAAAGAGCGTATCGACAAACTGAATCATGCCGATGCTCTCATCTTCCAAACCGAAAAACAGCTTAATGAAATGGGAGACAAGATTCCGGCAGACAAAAAAAGCGCTATCGAGTCGGCTTTGGCTAAATTAAAAGAAGCTCACAAAGCTCAGGATATTGCCGGTATCGATGCCGCTTCGACCGAATTGAACAATGTATTGCAAGCTGCCGCCCAAGACTTGTACAATGCTCAGGCTCAACAACAAGCTGCCGGAGCACAACAAGCTCAACCGGGTGCAGATGCTTCACAAAGCGGAAATAATGGTAAAGATGTTACCGATGTCGATTTCGAGGAAGTGAAGTAAGTTGCAACAAACAACGATAATGAAAAAATAATCTGTGTAGTAGTTACACAGATTATTTTTTTAACGTCCTCTTCCTTCATTCCATTATCCCCAATAATCCAAAATTCAGACTCTAAATCCTACTCACACACGAAAGCTAAGGATAATAAAGGGTGATTAATTCTCGAACCTTTAAGACATAGGTTCAGCCTCCCTATCCATTGTTATATTCCTCGTTTTCTTATCAATATTTTTCAATTCGAAAAAATACAGGGAAAGCGTTCAAAATGAATTTACCCTCTCTCCTAAAAAATTACCGGGCCTATTTGCTTTTTGCAATAGACCCGGTAACATTATATTAGATTCTATACTTCCCAATTACAGAAGGTACTGCGAACTGATAGACTTATTCTCGTAGACCCGACGAATAGTATCGGCAAACAAGTCGGCGATACTGAGGATATGTACCTTATCGCATTTTTTGGTGTAAGGAATACTATCCGTGAAAATCAATTCGGTCATAGAAGAGTTTTGAACCCGTTCGCTGGCAGGGTCGCTCATCACGGCATGAGAAGCTATGGCACGTACCGAAAGAGCTCCTCTGCTCATCATTAAATCGGCTGCTTTGGTTATCGTCCCGGCCGTATCGACCATATCGTCTACCAAAATGACATTCTTTCCTTCTACATCTCCTATCACTGTCATGCTTTCTACCACATTGGCCTTAGCCCGTTGTTTATGGCATAAAACCAAAGGTACACCCAAGTATTTGGCATAAGTACTGGCTCGTTTGGAACCACCCACATCGGGGGTAGCAACCACCATATCTTTCAATTTCAAAGACTGAATATAGGGAATAAATACAGACGAAGCATACAAGTGGTCTACCGGAACATCGAAGAAACCTTGTATTTGATCGGCATGCAAATCCATCGTTATAAGGCGATTGATACCTGCAACGCTCAATATATCGGCCAACAATTTCGCAGCAATGGAAACACGTGGCTTATCCTTGCGATCTTGGCGAGCCCACCCGAAATAAGGAACAACAGCTACAATCGACTTGGCAGAAGCTCGTTTGGCAGCATCGATCATTAATAACAATTCCATCAGATTGTCGGAATTGGGAAATGTCGATTGCACTAAATAGACTTGACAACCACGGATCGACTCTTCGAAAGAAACGGCAAATTCTCCATCGGCAAAATGCTGAATGTTCATTTGACCTAACTCACAACCCAGACTATTACAAATTTTCTCAGCGAGATACCTTGAATTGGTTCCCGAAAATACCTTGAAAGGAGGTGTTTGACTCATGATTTTTGTATGTAAAACAGAGATTATTAATTGTACGACAAAGGTACAATTTCTATTTCAAAATTTTCCTGTACTTTTTTATTTGCCGCTTCATCTCTGATCAGAACATCCCACTCATCAATAATTATAATAAATTTCTGTCCAACAATATTTTTAATACGTGAAAGACTTTCCGACAAACTTGTCTCTTCTTCAGGCAGAACGCCAGGGTAAATCTCTCTCAATTCAGCCTGTACAGATTTCGTAATAAACGCTACAACATTATCCACATTATCACAATTTGCCAAAAACCACTGAATATCAAGATGAATCACATCATACTTATTCAGATGCATCTTAAAATCGGATTCCCTGCTTATATCCAACCCCGAAAACATTTCTTCGGAATTACAGCCTTTACTATAATAAGCGGCAAGCATATTTGCAGCATATGATTTTCCAAACCTGCGTGGTCTGCAGTTACAGATATAAGCTTCTGTTGTATTAAGTACGCTGTTTGTATATTCCAACAATCCGGTTTTATCCACATATATCGGAGAATTCAGTGCCACCTGAAATGCACTGTTATCAGGATTCACAAATCTTCCCATTTCTTACACCTCACAATCAAAAAACAGCTTCACGTTATCAAAATTTTTAATAAAATAATGATAGCATGAAACTATTTTAACGTAAAGCTGAAAAAAGCTGTTATATATCCAGACACCCGGGCTATATCGGGATTCTATAAAATAATCTCAGTTATTTTGCGTAAATAGAACCAACAATCTTTCCCCGTAATGTACACGGCAGAATTTTACATAAGAATCTCAGAATCTTATACTTCACACCCGCCACACAAATTGGTGCGCAGTTCTTTTTCTGTGCAAGCCGCGCAATATATGTACCAATAACCTCCGGCGACATCCCACTCAGTTCATCTTTCTCCATCTGACTGACACTGTGTGAAATACGGCCGCCGTATTCATCATCACCCAAAACTGTCTTTTGTCTGGCCTGGGTAAAACCGGTATGAATATCTCCAAGTTCTACTGCTGTTACCCTGACACCATAAGGACTTACCTCATTATCAAGCGCACAGGAATAAGAAGACACTGCTGCTTTACTGGCAGAATAAAATGCCTGAAACGGAATGTGTGCCCCCGCTGCCACAGAACTGATATTGACAATATGTCCACTGTGCTGTCTGCGCATAGATGGAAGAACAGCTCTGCTTACATTGACAGTTCCAAAAAAATTTACATCAAATTGTGCTTTCGCCTGTTCTGATTCTGTAAACTCCACTGCACCTGAGATACCAAAGCCTGCACAGTTTACAAGAATCTCGATACTTCCTCTTTCCAAAAGGATCTGCCCAACGGCTTCCTGCACGGAAGCCTCATCTGTCACATCTACACACATATGCTTCACGTCTTCTACAGGAACATCCCGGCGACTGAACTCATAGACTATGTAGCCAGCCTTACTCAAGGCTGCTGCAGTACATCGTCCGATTCCGGAACTTCCACCTGTGACAAGAGCTGTTCTTTTCTGTTTTGATTCCATATTGTTGCTTACCTCATTCCATTTTTTCTTCTTACCACACAGATAAGTTCCTGTCGTATTTCCTCATTCTTGAACAACTGCCTGCACCATTCGTCCTGTGCCATAACATCACCACAAATCATATTGTTTCATAGTTTCTGCGTTTCGATATTCATGTTTTTCATAA
>OGSD01003898.1_pt1 | contig 10708 bp, 9 predicted proteins | sample 1553571 | NCBI WGS metagenome assembly OGSD01 (sample SAMEA2580072, study PRJEB22360) | human gut metagenome | biome: human gut; feature: human-associated habitat; material: faeces | place: Denmark | collected 2008/2010 | reverse complement strand
AAAGCTTTAGTTGCGGTATTGCAACTTGCGGTAACAATGGATTACTCAATATTCTTGTGGCATTCATATCAAGATATGAAAAAACAACATGATGATAATGTCGAAGCAATGGCTTATGCCATTAAAGAAACCTTTATTTCTATAGCAAGTAGTTCACTTACAACAATAGCAGGATTCCTAGCTCTTTGCTTTATGAGTTATAAGATGGAAAAAGATTTGGGTATTGTTATTAGTGGACATACAATAGTGTTACAAAATTATGATTCATTTAAAAATCAAGAAACTTTTGCTGATTTTAATAAGAAAATTAATAGAGCATTATGGAAAACAGCTATGAAAAATATTTCTCTTGGCAAATTTCATTTGGATAAGAGCAAAGTGATTGGTGGTGCAATAGCGCTTACTATTGGAGCGGTAGGTTTAAAATTTGCTTTATCTTCTGACAAACAAATAGATAAAACAATAAATAATGGTGTTTCAATATCTACTGATGAAGATAGTGTTTCAAACAAAAAAATGACTGACTCTTTACTAGATGATTCATCTTTAGCAGATGACTATTATGATGGATTAATAAATAAAAATGTTAAAATCGGTTTAAAAGAACAGTTGGAGGAATTATTTAATCAGTATAAGGATACTTTTGGTGTTGATGATAATACTATTGAAAATTTAATAACTACTAATTATAGTGAGTTTTCTACATCTTCTAACCTTGAAAGAGATGTAATAAATATTCTTTATGATTATTATGCCGAAAATTTATATTTAGTTAATCCTATTCAAGTAAATAATAATTCTGAAGAAAAAATAGAGAAAGTAATCTTAAAATATGCTCATATAAATGAAATAAATGATCCAGATGTTTTAGCGACGATGCTTGCAGTTTTTCAATTAGAAACGGGACATGCTACTTCAGAATATTGCCATTTATATAATAATTTAGGGGGAGTATATGGAACTAATGTATATACTAATGAATTTGAGATAAAGAAATACCCTAATTTAGATGTTGCGGCAGTAGACTTTGTTAATGTTTTTTTAAGAATAAAAAATAAATGTGAGGCTGATCCTTCATACGATCATAGTATGTCACTTGCTTATAATATGAATCCTACATATTGTACTGAAAATGTTAACAATAATGGTCTTGAATGGTATCAAATAGTTGATGAATTGAAAACTTCAGTTTATAATAGTAATATATTAGATGAATTTACAAATACAAAAAAGGAAGGCAAAGCAATATATTAATATATTAGTTAGGTGATTAAGATGAAGCAAGAAAATATTCGTAATTTTTCTATAATAGCGCATATAGATCATGGTAAAAGTACTTTGGCTGATCGTATTTTAGAAGTCTGTGGTGCGGTTACCAAAAGGGAAGCTAAAGAACAGATACTTGATTCTATGGATATTGAAAGAGAACGTGGTATTACCATTAAATTAAATACTGCTACTATGAATTATACTTATAATAATACTTGCTATCAGCTTAATCTTATTGATACTCCGGGACATGTTGACTTTTCCTATGAGGTTAGTCGAAGTCTTGCATCTTGTGATGGGGCAATATTAGTAGTAGATGCGGCACAGGGAATAGAAGCACAGACACTTGCCAATATGTTTTTAGCGATGGAGAATGACTTAGTGATTATTCCGGTTATTAATAAAATTGATTTACCTAATGCTAATGTTCCAAAAGTATTGGAAGAGTTAAATAAGATATTTGGCTTTACTAAGGATGAAGTAATACTCACAAGTGCTAAAACAGGTGAAGGGGTAGAAGATTTAGTTCAAGCAATCATAAAAAAAATTCCAGCTCCTAAGGGTTCTTCAGCTGCACCATTACAGGCTTTGATATTTGATAGTATCTTTGATTCTTATAGGGGTGTTATAATTGCTGCTCGTATTATGAATGGGTCTTTAAAAGTAGGAGATACAATTCATATGATAGAGTCCAAAAAAGAATTTGTAGTGACAGAGCTTTTCATTAATACACCTAAAGAAGTTCCTAAAAAAGTTCTTAATGCAGGCGAGGTAGGACATGTAGTAGCGTCTATTAAGGATATTAGGGCTGTAAAAGTTGGGGATACTATAACTTCTCTTGAAAATTATACTTCTACACCTCTAACAGGTTATAAGCCTATGAAATCTATGGTATTTTGTGGATTGTATCCTGTAGAAAGTGTAAAATTTGAAGCTCTTCGTGATGCATTAAATAAATTAAAATTGAATGATGCTTCTTTAGAGTTTTCTCCTGAAACATCTAGTGCTTTAGGTTTCGGATTTAGATGTGGATTTTTGGGACTTTTACATATGGATATTATTAAAGAAAGAATTACTAGAGAATTTAATATAGAAATTATTACAACAGCACCTTCTGTTATTTATCAAGTAATTCTTACGAATGGTGAGATTATTGAAATAGATACACCTAGTAAAATGCCCGATAAGAGTAAGATTAAAGAAACTTTGGAGCCATATATTAAAACGAGTATATTTACGCCTAGTAGCTATATTGGATCTATTATGGAATTATGTCAGGATAAGAGGGGTAAATATATTTCAATGGAATATATTGATGATACACGAGTTAATATTCATTATGAACTCCCTCTTGCAGAAATCGTATATGACTTTTTTGATAAATTGAAATCAACTACTAAGGGATATGCCTCTTTTGATTACGAAGTTATAGGTTATAGAAGTAGTGAACTTGTAAAAATGGATATTTTACTTAATGGTGAGGTAATAGATGCTTTAAGTACTATTGTTCATAAAGATTTTGCCTATAGTAGAGGTCGTGGGGTTGTTGAAAAGCTAAAAGAAACTATTCCTAGACAATTATTTGAAATACCAATACAAGCCGCTATTGGTAATCATGTTATAGCGCGAAGTACGGTTAAAGCTTTACGAAAAGATGTACTTGCTAAGTGTTATGGTGGAGATATTACTAGAAAGAAAAAACTTTTAGAAAAACAAAAAGAAGGAAAGAAAAAAATGAAACAAATAGGTAATGTTGAATTACCGCAGGAAGCATTTATGAGTGTGCTTAGTATGGATGGTGAATAAGATGACAAGAAAAGAGATACAAGAAAAAAGTGAAAAGAATAAAACTGATAAAGCAAAAAGAATTATGCGAACATTAGAACTTTTTGTTGATAATAATGGCGATATTAGTGATGAAAATTTAGCAAGACTATTATCACTTGAAAATATTGTTACATCTAGTTCAACAGTTGGAAGAGACTTAACTATAAACTTAAAGAAACTATTTCTAAAAGAAAATAAAGCTAAACAATTAGATGATAATTTGACACAGGAACAAGCTAGTGTTATAGCGTTTGTAATGCAAAAGAGAAAAGAAAATAAGCATAATGGTCAAATAAAAGGCGGAAGAGTTTCAGTAATTAATAATGATATAGAAAGAAAGGAAAACACTTCACAGTTTAATGGAAGTGTTAGAAGACGTGGTTAAATCTTGTTATATACATATTCCTTTTTGTAATAAAATATGTAGTTATTGTGATTTTTGTAAGGTACTTTATGATAAGAGATTTATCTCAAAATATTTAGATTCTCTAGAAAAAGAGGTAAATACTTTATATAAAGGGGAAGAGTTAGAAACACTATATATTGGGGGAGGAACACCTAGTAGTCTTTCTGTAGAAGAATTAGAGAAGTTATTTATAATTTTACAGAAATTTAAAAAGAAAAAAATTTTTGAATTTAGTATAGAGTGTAATTTTGATAGTATTAATTTCGAAAAGTTATTACTTTTTAAGAAATATGGTGTTAATAGATTAAGTTTTGGGTTAGAAAGTACGAATCAAGAAATACTTAAATTTTTAAATCGTGATTTTGATAGGAAACATGCTATAAATATTGTTAATGAAGCTAGGAAGTTAGGATTTAATAATATTAATATAGATTTAATGTATGCTTTTCCAAAAGAGAGTATGGAAATGTTAAATAAAGATTTGGATTTTATTTTAGATTTAGATGTAGAGCATATTTCTACTTACTCTTTAATAATAGAGCCCCATACTAAGCTTTTTTTGGATAAAGTTAAAAATATATCTACAGATATTGATTTTGATATGTATAAAAATATTTCTGATAAATTGAAAGAATCTGGATATATACATTATGAAATTAGTAATTTTGCTAAAGAAGGTTACTATTCGCATCATAATTTGGCATATTGGAAAAATGAAGAGTATTATGGATTTGGGGTTTCTAGTAGTAGTTATTTAGGAAATGAAAGAATTACTAATTCTAGAAGTATTACCTCTTATATCAAGGGTAATTATAATTTTTCTAAGGAAGTTCTTAGTGTTGATGATATGATGAGTTATGAAATGATTTTGGGCTTAAGAACTAGTTTTGGAGTTTCGAAAGATGAATTCTTTGATAAGTATGGTGTTACTTTAGAAAGCAAATTTGATTATCAAGATTTAATAAATAATAAATTATTGATTGAAAAAGATGGTAAATTAGTGATACCATGTAGTAAGTGGTATGTTATTAATAGCATCCTTATTAATTTTTTGAGGTGAAATGATGGATAAAGTTAAAACGTTTGAAAAAGAACTTGAATATATTGTTGATGATAATATTAAGGAAAGTGCTAAAACTATGATTGAATTACTTCCGGATTATTTTTTTCATGAGGCAGCATCTTCTACCGGAAAATATCATCCTTCTTATGCTTTAGGTGATGGCGGTTTAGTAAGACATACCAAAGCCGCAGTTAGAGTGGCTTATGAATTACTTAGTGATCCAGCTATTGGAGATAAATATACAAGAAGTGAAAAGGATGTTATGATTATGTCTTTAATTCTTCATGATGGTTTAAAAAGGGGACTTAAAGAGGAAAAGTATACAAGATTTGATCATCCAATATTAATGGCTAACTATGTATTAGAAAATAAGGATAAACTAAAGATGAGTGATGAAGAAGTACAGTTAGCATCTTCTGTTATAAAGACACATATGGGACCTTGGACTACTGATTATCAAGGAAATGAAATTTTGGAAAAGCCTAAAACAAAATATCAAAATTTTGTTCATATGTGTGATTATTTAGCTAGTCGTAAAGCTATTTTATTTAATTTTGATGAGGAAAATAATATTACTTGTTAAAACTTTGTTCGAGTGCTATAATAATTATAGGTGATTAAGATGAAGGGTAAGTTTATTGTTATAGAAGGAACTGATTGTTCTGGAAAAGAAACCCAAACAAAACTTATTGAAAAAAAATTAAAAGAGCAAGGATATAAATGTATGCGACTTAGTTTTCCAGTTTATGATAGTCCAACTGGTGAAATAGTTGGTGAATGTTACCTTGGTAGACATAGTAAGAGTTTTTTTAAAGAGGGAGCTACTAATGTAGATCCTTATATAGCAGCTCTTTATTATGCAGCTGATAGAAAATACAATATTAATAAAGTACTTGATTACTATAACGAAGGCTATTATATTATATTAGATAGATATACAACTTCTAATATGGCACATCAAGGAAGTAAGATATTAGATAAAGATGAAAGATTTTATATGTATCAGTGGATTGATAAGTTAGAATATTGGTTACTTGGTCTTCCCAAACCAGATAAAACTATATTTTTACATATGCCATATGAATACAGTTTGAAATTAGAGAAGACAAGAGATGTTTTAGATGAACATGAAAAAGATAGTAATTATTTAAAGAGAAGCGAAGAAGCTTATATTGAACTTTCGGAGTTATATGGCTGGGATAAAGTTGAATGTATAAAAGATGGAGAAATTAAAACAATTCCTGAAATTAATGAAGAGATAATGAATATTTTACTTAAGAAATAGTTTTTACTATTTCTTTTGCTTTTTTTAATACTTTGTGATATAATATGTCTGCTTTAAGGGGGATTATTATGAATGATATTATATCTATAGTAAATAGTGTTTTAAATAGTAATAGTAGTTCTGTAGTAGAAGATAGTTTTGAAAAGGATGATATTTATAGCTTTTATGAAAAATATTGTCAAGATAAAAGTGTTAGAGAAAGTATTTATAAATGGTTAAATAGGGATGATTTAATTAAATTAGTTAGTGATTTAGATGATTCTTTTTATAATACAGATTTGGTGAGTCAGTTTTTTTCTTATTTTAATATGGTAAATCAAGATAAGGATGATTTTTATAATTTTTTTCTTCTTTTAAAGAAGAATTTTGGGGTAAATAAAAATATTTTGGAGATTGGTTCGGGATGGTTTCCTAGTTTAGGAAAATATATAGATAATTATCAAATGAAAATAAGAGGTGGAAGAATAACTTGTTATGATGAAGCTTTAAGAGTTTTAAAACATAATAATGTTAATTTAGTGAAGAAAAGCATTACTAAAGATACGAATATCGGAAATTATGATTTAGTTTGTGCTCATTATTCATGTTCTGCAACTGATTTGTTTGTAGATTTATGTATAGATAACCATAAGGAATTTATACTTAGCTTATGTCCTTGTAAAAGAAATTATCCTACTGATTTTAAAGAAGTGATGCATAGTAAAAGTCGTAAGACAGCATTATTACTAAATGAATATTTTAGTAGTCTTTCCTGGGAAGAGCAAAGAGACTTTATGTATGCACTAAATGGTAGGCCAAATGAAAAATATGAAAAAATTAATAATAAATTATATGCTATATATTTGTATCAAAAGATGTTAAATCAAAAAGAGAAAGATAGTTTTTATGACTTACTTTTGGATAGTCAAGTTAAAACGCCTGTACTTTTAAGAAAAATAAAAAAATAAGGTGCTAAGCACTCTTATTTGGCATTAATGGAGTTATACTTATTGGTGTAACTTCTTTTTTTGTATTTATAACTTGAGGTATAACTGGATTAGTAGGAGTTATTTTTGGAGTTACAACAATTGGTGGTGTAGCTTCTTTTTTTGGTGGTGTAACTGGTTTATTTTCACTCTTTATTTGGGGTTGTTGTGTTGGTACAGGCTTTATGTTTTCTTTATTTGGATTAAGTGGTGTTACATTTTCTTCATTTTTTACAACTGCTTGTGTAGCTATTGTTTTACTGTCTTTTGGTGGTACAACAATAGGAGCAGATGTAGGATTTATATTTATGTTGGTTGGATTAGATGGAGTCATTGTAGTAGTTGGAATTAATTGCTTTTTATCAACGATTGATGAAGTGTCGTTAGCAACTTTAGTAGCGGAAACACTTTCTAATCTCTTTAATTCATTTAATTCCTTTGTTCTTTTTTTATCTAGCTCTATCCTTTGTTCTTCTGTAACTGCTTTTGTAAATGATTCATAACAGCTATCATTAATATCATTATCAATTTCAATGATACGATATATTTCTTCAAATGTTGTAAAGCCTTCTAATATTTTTTGTAGGCCATCTTGTAGAAGAGTAATTACGTTACCACTTCCATAAACCAATCTCTTTAAATCTTCTTTTCTAACATTTGGATTAGCTAAAATATTTCTAATATCATCATCTATTTCTAAGACCTCTTGAATAGCAATTCGGCCATGATAACCTTTATTACATTTAGGACAGCCATCATGATTTGCATCATATATTTCCTCAATATCCTTTTTTAAAGCAAGTTTAAAGACTTTTTTCTCATAAGGAGTAGTAGGACGTTTTTTACGACAAGATGTACATACTGTTTTGGCAAGACGTTGAGAAATAATTCCAGTTAAAGCAGTTGATAAAAGATAACGTTCAACATCCATATCTAGAAGACGCTCAATTGTTGAGAGTGAGTTGTTGGTGTGAAGTGTTGATAAAACTAAGTGTCCAGTGATAGATGCTCTAACGGCAATTTTAGCGGTTTCACTATCACGAATTTCTCCGATAAGAATAACATTAGGATCTTGACGGAGAATAGAACGAAGAACTGTTGCGAAGTCTAGACCGATTTCAGAATTAACTTGGACTTGATTCATACCTTCGATATTCATTTCAATAGGGTCTTCGACTGTTATAATATTAGTTCTTTCTTTATTTAATACTTGTAAAATAGAATAAGTAGTGGTACTTTTTCCAGATCCTGTTGCACCAGTTACCAAAATTATACCATTAGGGGCAGCTATCATATTTTTAAGTTTGGCAAAATTTGTACTATTAAAACCTAATTTATCAATACCTGATAAACTTCTACTATAGTCTAGAATACGAATAACTATTTTTTCACCCTCGTTAGTTGGTAGACTAGAAACACGCATATCTAAGTCCTTACCATCAAATTTACCCTTAATTGCACCATCTTGTGGTAGACGACTTTCAGTAATGTTCATTCCAGCCATTAATTTTAGACGAGTAGTTAAGTTTCTTTCATAAACTTTTGGAATAAAAGTATAATCCATCAAATCACCATCAACACGAATTCGAACTATTAATCCATCTTCACGAGGGTCAAAATGAATATCCGAACTACCACTTTTTGATGAATTGATTATAATTGCATCTACTATCTTTGTGATAGGAGTTTTTGCAAAATCAAATGTTACCATATAATCTCAGCCCCTTTTCTAAACTTTAACTTTGGTATGGTATTTTACTATAAATTAGTATATAATAAATTTTAGATAATAGCAAGAAGGAAAAGAGGTTGTTATGAAAAAAGTTAAAAATATAAAAGGGTTTGCTCTAGTAGAAACACTAATAGGGGCAATTTTTGTAGTAGTATTGTTCGTAATGATTTTTGAAAATTATTTTCCCTTTATCGCTAAATATGAACAATATGAGAATTATGATGATCTTGATTCAAAATATATTGCTCATTATTTAAGAGAAATGATAACGGTTGATCCACTAAAAGATAATATTTTTGCAAAATTAAGTGGAAGAGAGTATGTTATTTTTGATGATAATGGAGTGGCTCAAGATGATGACATTACTAATCCTTCACCTAATGAATTATGTACTATGTTGACTACAAATAATACATTTAATAATAAACAATATTGTCAAAGTTTTATGGATGAAGCTAATATTACGAGAGTTTATCTTACAAAGTATGATACTACAAGTCTTAAAAGTAAAATAAAAACAGATGAGAGTGATGATATTTCAAGGGCTTTCGAATTATATGTAAACTATATGCCAACATTTACTAATAGTGCAGCAAGTAAGACTGGATATTATCGAATAATTGTAGAAATAAAACATGATAATGTAGATTCTGATAAGGAAGATGCATACTATTATACTTATGCAAATATTGAGGTTAGATAATGAAGAAGAAATTAGGTAAAGTAAATAATAAGGGTATGACAATAATTGAACTAATTTTATGTTTTGCTATTGTATCTGTTATTGTAATAGCGCTTCTTAACACGGTTATGAACTATAAAACAAAAGAGCAGTTAGAAGATACAAAGAAAACTATTATTAGCTATAAAAATGTAATTACAAAGGTTATACAAAGTGATATCATATATAATGACTTAGCTGGTGTTAAGGTATTAGAACCTACTGGAAAAGCGTCTAGTGACACTACTGAGACTTGGAGTGTAGAACTGACCTTTAATAAACCTTTTCTTGATGGGTCAACTGTGAAGTTATTACAGGTAGTAAGGGGAAATACAAAAAACTATATTATATATCCTGATATTGCAAAGAATGGGGATACATATGTAAGTCAAAATGTACGATATAATTTAGAAACTAGTACTTCTGTTTTTGATGTAGATGTTAATGGAAGTGGTAGTACTAAAGTAAAATATAGTGATATTCGTTTTGCTTATGTCTCTTTAAAAGCGGCTGATACAATGTTTAGACTTGATATTCCAATATATCATAGTGAACTTGGAACTAAATATCATATTAATATTGTAGCGCCTATAAACTATTTAAAGAATGCAGGAGCATAATATAGTGTAGAGTAAAAGATTAATACCAGTGGAAGCTATTCGTCCTTTAAGAAAAGCAGGATATGATAGCTTTTTTTGTGCGATAATGCTTTGAACTTGCATATGAACACTTACTCCTCCTAAAGAAATAAAACTACATATTAAAATTCCCTTTTGGTACATAGTTAGAGATAATTTGTTAACTTCAGTAACTCCTTTTGTTAAATCAAATAAGCCAAAGAGAATAGTTTTCAAATAGGTATTAGGAATAAAAGAAGTAAAGAGAGTTATTATAACTACAAAAAAGATTGTCGTACAAAAGACTATTTTAACAATAGAAAAAGTATTTTGAAAGGAGTCATTTAAACAGGTAGTAAGACTTTTCTTTTCACGAGTTTGAGGGATGCTTTTTTCAATATATAACTTGGGTCTTGTAAAAAAAGCTACTACAAAGTTACTCAAAAAATGACTTAGCAGAATAATTAAAGCCATGCTTTTAGTAGTAATTACGGATACTGTTCCTAGTATGAAAAGGGGATTAGAAAAGTGGGTAAATGTTAAAAGATAGTTAGCAGTATTACGATCAATATATTTTTTATTATAAAAGTCTGTAATATATTTACTACCACTAGGGAATCCTGTTAACATACTCATAAATATTATATAAGAACTACAGGCATCAAGATGAAATAGTTTTTTTGACAATGGACTAAAGAACTTTATAAAAAGTTTTAAGATACCATAATTAAGTAATAAATCCTGTAAAGTGTAAAATATAAACATACAGGGAAATAATTTGGTAAAAAATAAAGTTGCGGCATTAATACTAGATTTTAACACT
>OGSD01003894.1_pt1 | contig 10716 bp, 7 predicted proteins | sample 1553571 | NCBI WGS metagenome assembly OGSD01 (sample SAMEA2580072, study PRJEB22360) | human gut metagenome | biome: human gut; feature: human-associated habitat; material: faeces | place: Denmark | collected 2008/2010 | reverse complement strand
AACCGGCGGGATCGCGGTTGCGGCGGTGAACATTGCGGTGATCGGCACGGCAAAAAAGACCATCCTGACACCCGATGAGGCTGAAAAGCTGGAGGGTGTTGACTGCATCATCGTCCTCGGCTGTCAGGTGAAGAAGGACGTGCCGAGCGATATGCTCTATGACCGGATAGTCACGGGGGTGGATCTTTACCGGCGCGGGGTTTCGGAGGTGCTTTTCATGAGCGGCGACAGCCGGATGAAGCACTATGACGAGGTCGGCGTGATGAAGCGCGTCGCCTGCGAAAAGGGTGTGCCGGAGGACGCGGTTGACTGCGACGGCTACGGGCTTTCGACCTACGACAGCATATACCGCGCCGCAAAGCTGTACGGCTGCAAAAAGGCAGTGATAGTGACTCAGGAATATCACCTTTACCGCGCGGTGTACATCGCAAAGAAAATGGGGCTTGAGGCATACGGCGTGTCGGCAAGCATAAGAAGATACCGCGGGCAGAAATTTCAGAACGCAAGGGAAGCCGCGGCAAGGGTGAAGGATTTTGCCTTTTCGCTGATAGTCCCCGATGCGGAAATGGGGCTCGAGGTGTGGAAGCCGGCTGAAACCGGTCAGCAGGCGGCTGTTTCCGGCGGGAAACTGACTTTTTTCCGTTTGCCGTCCCATAAAACGCGTCTTTGCGATTGACAAACCGGAGGAATGCTGATATAATAACTATTTGTTATATTGTACGCATTCGCATCGGAGGTTTCACATGAAGTGGACAGGACTTAACGACCTGAGAGAAATGTACCTTTCGTTTTTCGAGTCGAAGGGACATTTAAGACACAAGAGCTTTCCCCTTGTGCCGATAAACGATAAATCGATACTGCTGATAAACGCAGGCATGACCCCGCTGAAGAAGTATTTCACGGGTGAGCTTGAGCCGCCGCGCCGCAGGATGACCACCTGTCAGAAGTGCATAAGAACTCCCGACATCGACAGGGTCGGTCTTACCGCACGTCACGGAACGTTTTTCGAGATGCTCGGAAACTTCTCGTTCGGCGACTATTTCAAGCATGATGCCATTCACTGGGCGTGGGAGTTCATAACCGAAAGGCTGGAGCTGCCGGAGGACAGGCTCTGGGTGACGGTCTACCTTGAGGACGACGAGGCCTATGACATCTGGGAAAAGGAGATCGGCGTCGATCCGTCCCACATCGTCAGGCTCGGCAAGGAGGATAACTTCTGGGAGCACGGCTCCGGTCCCTGCGGACCCTGCTCCGAGATATATTTCGACCGCGGCGAGGAGTTCGGCTGCGGCTCTCCCGACTGCAAGCCGGGATGTGACTGCGACAGGTTCATGGAGTTCTGGAACCTTGTTTTCACGCAGTTCGACAACGACGGGCACAACAACTATACCCGCCTTGCAAAGCCCAATATCGACACTGGAATGGGGCTTGAGCGCCTTGCCTGCCTTATGCAGGGGGTCAACAACCTCTTTGAGGTGGATACCGTCAGAAACATCATGAAGGCTGTCGAGGATGCGGCGGGCGTGAAGTATGGCGAGAATGAAAAAACCGACATTTCGCTCCGCGTCATCACCGACCACATAAGATCCACCGTGTTCATGATCTGCGACGGCGTTGTCCCGTCGAACGAGGGCAGGGGATATGTCCTCCGCCGTCTGCTCAGACGCGCGGCAAGACACGGCAGGCTCATCGGCATAAAGGGAGTGTTCCTCTCCGGCATCGCCGACGTTGTTGCGCGCGAAAACCTTTCCGAGTACCCGGAGCTTACCGAAAAGCTGGATTATATCAAAAAGGTCATCTCCATCGAGGAGGAGCGCTTTGCCGCCACCATCGACGCGGGACTGAATATGCTTGCCGCTCTTACCGAAAAGGCGGTCGAAAGACTGAAGAGGCTTCCCGAGATCGCCGACAGAATGTCGGTCGAGGCACTTAAGATGGTTGACGGCAAGGAGGTGTTCAGGCTCTACGACACCTTCGGCTTCCCGATCGATCTGACAAGAGAGATCGTTGCCGAAAAGGGTCTTACCGTTGACGAGGACACCTTTGATAGGCTCATGAAGGAGCAGAAGACCCGTGCAAGAGCCGCAAGAGCCAACATCAGCGGCTGGAGCGAGGCTTCAAAGACGCTTATCCACAATTTCGCAAAGACCGACTTTATCGGATATGACGCATACGACTGCGAGGCGAAGGTCATCGGGCTTATTGCCGACGATATGTCGGTCGAAAGCGTCAACGAGGGCGAATTCACCATGATCTGCGACAGGACCGTGTTCTACGGCGAGGGCGGAGGTCAGGTCGGCGACAGCGGCACCGCACAGATCGGCGACACCGTGTTCGACATCACCGACACGAAGAAGGACGAGGGGGTGTACCTCCACTTCTGCTCGCTCTCCGACGGCTCGGTAAAGGTCGGCGATACCGTTACCCTCACCCTTGACAGGGAGCGCAGGGACGCGATAAAGAGAAACCATTCCGCCTGCCATATGCTTCAGGCGGCGCTGAGAGCGGTTCTCGGCGTTCATGTCGGACAGGCGGGCTCGTATGTTGACGAAAACCGTCTCCGTTTCGACTTCACGCACTATGAGGCGATGTCGAAGGAACAGCTTGAAATGACCGAGGCTCTGGTCAACCGCCACATATTTGCGGCAGAGCCGGTCGTCACCGAGGTGACCGATGTTGAAACGGCAAAGAAGAGCGGCGCCATGGCTCTGTTCGGAGAAAAGTACGGAGATACGGTCCGGATCGTCACAATGGGCGATTTCTCAAAGGAGCTCTGCGGAGGAACCCACCTGAAGAACACCGCCGAGGCGGGAATGATGAAGATCATCTCCGAATCGTCGGTTGCTGCCGGAGTCAGAAGAATAGAGGCGACCACCGGATACGGCATTCTTAAGCTGCTTGACGAGAAGGAGCAGCTTATCGGCGAGACGGCAAAGGAGCTGAAAGCCGGAAACCACGCCGAGATCGCAAAGAAGGCATCTCAGCTCCAGAACGAGCTTAAGGCTTCAAAGCGCGAGAACGAGGAGCTTTCCGCAAAGATCGCCGCCGCGCAGACCGACAGGATAAAGGAATCCGCGGTTGACGTGAACGGGCTTAAGGTCATGACATATACCCTTAAGGATGCGGCTCCCGATATGCCGAGAGCGATCTGCGACGAGATCAAGGCTTCCGACGACGATGCGGTCGCGGTCATCGCGCTTGTTGCCGGAGGAAAGCTGACGTTTGCCGCTTGCTGCGGAAAGAATGCCGTGGCACACGGCGCTCACGCGGGAAACATCCTGAAGGCGGTCAGCGCGGTTACCGGAGGCGGCGGAGGCGGACGTCCCGACAGTGCTTCTTCCGGAGGCAAGGACGTGTCAAAGCTCCCCGAGGCGCTTGCCGGAGTGGCTGAGACAGTGAGAAAAATGTACCGCTGATAACCCGGTTACCGGTCGTCAGGCGGCAGAAACACGATTATAAAGATTCCGGGAGTGCCGTCGGGCATTCCCGGAATCTGCACCGGGAGAATAACGCTCTCTTACGTTCTGAAAGGAAAAATCGGAAAATGTTTATTTCGGCAGCGACCGCGGTGATCAAGACGATTCAGAAGCTGATCGGCTTTCTGCTCAGCTTTCACGCAGTCTATTTCATCACGGGGCTTTTTACGACAAGAAAATTCCCGCCGGCGAAGAAACAGCACAAATATGCGGTCCTTGTTGCGGCGAGAAACGAAGAAAAGGTCATCGGAAACCTGATCGACAGCATACATATGCAGGACTATCCGTCAGAGCTTGTGACGGTGTTCGTCGTTGCCGACAACTGCACCGACGGAACGGCAGAAATCGTTCGGGAACGGGGGGCTCTTTGCTATGAGCGGCAGGACCCCGACCACCGGACAAAGGGATATGCGCTTCAGTATCTTGTGAAATGCATTGACCGGGATTACGGCGTAGACAGCTATGAGGGGTACTTCATATTCGACGCCGACAACCTCCTGAAGGGCGACTACATAACAAGGATGAACGAGGCTTTTGATGCCGGCGAGAAGATAGTCACCTCCTACCGCAACACGAAAAACTTCGGCGACAACTGGATATCCGCCTCTTATGCTCTTCACTGGATGAGGACGCAGAGGACAGAACACCGCGCAAGGTCGGTTTTCCGCCTTGCGACAAGGATTCAGGGGACAGGATTCCTGTTTACAAACGAAATCATTAAAAACGGCTGGAACTACACCTCCCTTACCGAGGACAGGGCCTTCTGCGCCGATGCAGTGGTAAACGGCTACCGGATATCCTACAACAACGACGCGGAATTCTATGACGAACAGCCGACCGATCTTAAGATCGCCATGAGACAGAGGATCAGGTGGTCGAAGGGACACATTCAGGCATTTGCCGAGTCCGGAGGAAAGCTGTTTGCCGGGATATTCAGGTTTTTCGGCAGGCTCAGGAGCTTCATGTGCTATGATATGTTCTTCATTGTGACGCCGGTTTCGCTTGTGTCGATGTTCTGCCGCTGGTCGGCGGTCATTCTTGCGATTGCGCAGGCGTTTGCTGACGGCGGAAGGTTCTCTGCGGCGCTGGCAATAGCTCTGTGGGCGCTGTACAACTTTCTTATCGGCAGCTTCGGAATGGTGGCTCAGGCGGTTTACGTGTTCATTGCCGAGAGAAGGCACATTCCGCCGATCAGATGGTACAAAAAGGTGTTTTACTCGCTGACCTTCCCGATATTCGACATCATCGGAAGGATATCGCTTATCGTTGCGCTTTTCAGAAAGGTCGAATGGAAGCCGATACCGCACGACAAGGCGGTTGCGATAAACGAGCTGAGCGTAAAAAAATAAGACCGGATTTGCTTCCGGAGCAATACAAAAAATGACTGTCCGTTTCCGGGGCAGTCATTTTTTAAGGACATTCAGCGGTTTATGTACTTCACCGTGTTGATGAGCAGGATGTCCGCTATCGGGTTGTCGCCGATGTTTTCAAGGACATACGGCATACTCAGAATCACGCTGCCGCGTCCGGTTTTCCATTCGGCGATGCTGTAGGAGCTTCTGTATGAGCCCTCGACCCATATGCTTCCGGTGACAAATCCGGAGCATATCGGCTCGGGAGAGGCTTCCGTCTCGATCGTTTCGTGCGGGAACACGGTACTTACATAGTCAAGATCCATCATTCCGGGGCGCAGTCCGTCGAATATCGGGTGCGGCATGGGGACGTACTCCTTGTGGTAAAGGAAGTCCTGTGTGTACACGCACCGGAAGTCGGCAAAGCCGGTTTTCGCGGTCAGCTCCGGGTGGTCAAGGAACAGGCGGGACTGCATGAATACGGTCTTGTGTCCGTTCTCCGCCGCCGTCCTGAGCGAATTCCACTTTGCGTCGTCGCCGTGATCCTCCGGATTTCCGACTATGACCGGCAGATCTGTTTCGCCGGAGAAGGGAAGGACGTTTACTCCGCAGGAGGTCATGAATGCAGCCGCTTTTTCGTTTACGCCCCAGACCCTGACCGAGGTTCCCTGCGCGTTCAGATACGAGGTGTCGGTGATATAGAAGTCGAGCTTTTCCCCGGTGGGAGAGCCGCCGTTATTGAGGTTCGCAAGGAGTGTGTACTTCCCGGTCGGAACGTCAAGCGCGATCCTTTCATCGAACACCGGAACCGCAAGGGGCATGGATTCCGGGATTACGATATCCGCGTCTTTCGACCACACGGTGACGCAGTCGCGGACTATGCGGAACGAGGCGGAGTATCTTCCGGGACGGAGAGCATCCTCGGTCGCAAGGCTTGTCTTTACCCTGAATTCCCGCCCGGAGTAGGCATTTGTCTGCCATGTCATAAGGCAGAAGCGCAGAGGGGAGAAGCCGTCGGAGATGGCATCGAACATTTCCGGCTTCCAGCGCCTCCAGTAGCTCCACAGACCCTCGCCGCACATACCGTGGTCAAGAAGCCCGGTCATCGAGAACCCGGCTATCTGCGGGTTGGCGCGGATAAGGTTGAAGCCGAGGGTTCGCTGACGCGCGCCGAGACGCTGGCTTTCGATGAGCATCGTCTCCGGGAAGGGATAGACGCGGTCGAAGCCGAATTTCGAAAAGTCGCGCTTCAGCCCTTCGCTCTGCTCTCTGACCCATTTGTAATCGCAGAGGTCAGGGTCGGCGCCGTACTGTTCGAACATCCTTGCTTCGTGGATGACGTTGAAGTTCGTCCCGATGCCGTATTCCGATATGATCACCGGGCGCATTCCGGTCCCGACCTTCATCAGGTAGTCGTATGTGTGTTCGTCGTGCGGGGAGGTGGGGTAGCAGTGTACGTCTCCCGCTCCGATGAGCGACGGTCCGATGTCATGGATGCCGTCGATCTCCGATTTTTTGTCCGCGCCCCAGACCTTTGTCCATTCCGACACACCGGGGTTCGCGGCGCACCCTATCGAATAGTCGCTGTCGAACCGCCCGGAATTCAGAAGCATAAGGCGCGACGGGTCAAGCTCTCTTGCCTTCGGAAGGAAGGCGACCGCGCGCCTGAACACGGGGCCGTCGCCGGTCTCGTTGAGGAACTCAAACGCGTCAACACAGGCGTGATTCCTGTCCTGACGGATCATATTCGCGGTGCAATGCCCCTTTGCGGAACCGCTCAGACGGTCTTACGGTATCAGCTGTGCTTTTTCTTCAGAACGACGGCTGCGGACGCTGCTGTCATGCAGACGATCACTGCCGGGAGAAGAACGTCGGATGTGGGCGGTGTGGGCTTGTTTTCGTCATAAACGTACTCTATTACGTTGACGCACATTCCGTTCCAGCCCTCTTCCGCGGGGGTTCCGGCGACGACCTTTATTGTGTGCTCTCCGGGAGTGACCCTGATTATGTCGGTCTGGTTGAGCCCGTCGGGATAGCCCTCGCCGTGCGAGTCATAGATCTGCGTGTCGTCCCAGCCGGTCCAGTAGTCGAAGTACGACCACGGGTCGCCGCCCGGAGCGGGTGAAACCTCGTTTCCGTCCTTGTCAAAGAATTCATAGTCGGTGGCAAGAACCCAGTTTTCGGTCGGCTGCGGTTCGGTCGTTTCTTCCGGCTTTGAGGTTTCGTTTGGCTTTGAGGTTCCGTCCGGCTTTGTTTCGCCGGTCTGTTCGGTTTTGCTGACGGGGGCGGAACCGGACGATGCCGGGTCGGTTCCGTCCTTTCTGCACGAGGTGAAGATCGCCGTCAGTACAAGTACCGCGGCCACTGTCATTATTGTGCGACTATAAAGCACAAAAGCCCAAAACCCTTGAGAAATCAAGGCTTTTTGCTCAAAGGGACAAAAAATGACCAATGGGAGAAAGCCGGTACGGGGCAAGCAAAAATCCGATCATCGAATGAGTGATCGGATTTTTGTCGTTCATAAATCCATGTATCCCTATTCTGTAGTTATTATGCTTTAGAATAAGGGTAGAAAAAGTCACAAATGTATGATATAATATAATAAATTAAAACTTTCTCGGTGTGGTTATATGCTTATCAACCCCGAAAATGTTGTGGCCTGTAGCTTTCTTCAGAGAAGTTACAGGCTTTTTCTGTTACAAATTTGAAAAATGCGTGCTGGCGGATACAAGTTGGCAACAAGTCCATGTTACTATTTAATTAAAGTGGGATAGGTATACCCGCAAACAATACATGAAAAGGGGTGGAAACATGGCTAAAATACTCATTGTTGAGGACGAAAAAGCGATCAACGATCTTGTAAAATTCAATCTTGAGCTGGTCGGACATGAGTGTAGCCAGGTATTTGATGGCGAATCGGGGCTGACCGAGGCGCTGAAGCTCAAATACGATCTCATCATCCTTGATGTAATGCTCCCAAGTATTCGGGCTTTGAGATCATGGAATACATAGAAGGAACGCCGGTTATTTTCGTCACGGCAAAATCTACGCCTCAGGATAAAATCAAAGGTCTTCGTCTCGGAGCTGATGACTATATCACAAAGCCTTTCAATATCGTCGAGCTTGTTGAACGCGTGAAAGCGGTTCTCCGCAGAACCAAGGCCGATACCAATCACTTTGAGTTTGACGATATCCGCATAGAGTTTGATAACCGCCGTGTGTACAAGAACGGCGAAGAAATCCCCCTCAAACCCCGTGAGTTTGATCTGCTTGAAGTGCTGGTCAATAACCGCAACCTCGCGCTCTCCCGTGAAAAGCTCTTACACCTCGTATGGGAATTTGACTATGAAGGAGATACCCGTACCGTTGACGTCCACATTCAGAGACTCCGCCAAAAGCTTGGCATCTCGGATCGGATCCAAACGGTGTACAAGACGGGTTATAGGTTTGAGATATGAAAATGAGATTTTGGCAAAAGACCTACATATTTACCCTTGTGCTGTTTCTGATCTGCTTGAACGTCGGTATTCTCTCACTTACGGTTTATACATATCAGAAGAACGTTGAAGCGACCGAAACTGCCGTCACCGCAGAGCAATACTACGTGGCGATGTCCTTCGAACGAGATTACAAGGATATGACCGAATCCAACTCTTACAGCAGCCCTTCGCTTCTGATGCAGTCCTTTGGAACTTATTACGCAAACAAAGGCTTGTATCTTGCATTTGAGGAAAACGGAGAGGTTATATATTCTAACTTTACCAACGAATATGACATTGAGAAAAACGCATTGCTCCATACAGACTTTGACGGCAAGCGCCACATCGTGATCTCCTCCGAAATCTGCGACGGCAAGTACGAAATGATCTTCGCAAAGAACGTGGAATCTCTTGATTCGGAGTTCCAAGCCTTGATGCTTACTTATGCATTTACAGCAATCGGAGTATCCTTGCTCCTTGCAGTCTGCCTGTACTTCATACTAAAAAAGCTTTCCGGTCCTTTGGAAAAGCTTCGCAAGACTACCGAGGTTATTGAAGCCGGTGATTTTTCCGTTACCGTCGAAGAAAAAGGTAACGACGAATTTACACTTCTCGCAAAGAGCTTTAACGCAATGCTTGCCAAGATTAATGAACAGATGGCGGCGTTGGAGCGTGAAGCAGAAGCCAAGATGATCGAAGCCGAGAGAAAGCAGATGCTCGTTGATAATATGGCTCACGAGCTCCGTACACCGCTTACAAGCATTCACGGTTACGCTGAATTCATTGAAAAGGCCAACACCACAGAGGAACGCAGACTGATCGCGGCGAAGTATATTATGTCCGAATCCGAGCGTTTGCAAAAGATTTCCGAAATCCTCCTTGACGGTGCCTTCATCCGTGAGAATGAGATCGAGATGGCAGATACCCATCTTGATGCCGTTCTTACCGATGTTTCAGAAAAGTTCCAAATAAGAGCTGAGAAAGCAGAGGTAGAGATCACCTGCGACACCGTGCCTCTAACCGTCAAAGGCAACGAAACACTTCTCTCGATGCTGTTCTATAACCTTACCGAAAATGCAATCAAGGCTTGCTCAGCCGGTGGCAAGGTGAAGATCTCTTGCACAGAAGGTCAGGCAATCATTGAAGATAACGGCAAGGGCATGACCAAGGAACAACTACTTCACATAACGGAACCCTTCTACCGTACCGATAAATCCCGTTCCCGTGCCGAAGGCGGCGCAGGACTTGGACTTGCTCTCTGCAAACAGATCGTCCACACCCACGGTGCAGAGATGCGCTTCGAATCCGAAGTCGGAAAAGGCACAAAAATATTTGTCACTTTTACAAGTTGGCAATAAGTCGGAGATAAGTTGGCGATATGCATTCGGTACAATATAGTCGCAGGATGGGAAAGTACCTGCAAATTATGAAAGGATGGTATGTATCATGAAACGAAACGTAAAGTTTTTCACGATCGTAATATCGTTGCTTCTTCTGTCTGCCATTATCCTTACCGGATGTATGTACGCCATTGCCGCTGATAACGGAGAAATGAAGCCTTACGATCTGAACGGACAAACGCAAAACAGCGACAGTTCCGGCGGCAACATTGTCGAGGATGCTCCGCTTCCGCAGCAATCCTTGCAAGCAAAGTTTGAAGCTATGTACGAGATCAGTGAGGACGGAAAGACCATTACAGTCATCTCCAATGATTATCTCAGCAAGTATTGGCAGAGCAACTACGAAAAAGAAGTAATCCATTCTCTTACAACGGAAGAGGTATACTTCATCATTCAGGATTCCATTCGAATTTATGAAGAGTATGACGAGGTGGTGCTTACAGGTTTTGCATCTATTTCGTCTATAATGCAAGTGGCTGAGCGTTTCCCGTTTGTGAAAGATGAGGTAATCAAAACGCAGCCGGATGTAACTCCCTATTATGAATGGGATGACACGGAAGCCATCTACGAAATCATTCTTTATCGTTTGAAAGCATTGTCTTCTCCCAAAGCATTCTTCACAGGAGAAGAAGCGATGCTGTCTGTTGGTAAAGAGCCAATGATCAACAGCACTATGCTTCCTTGGACTACGTTCTATATCCCCAACTATTCCGAAAGCACCAACAGAGACTACATTCTAAATGTGGTCGGATACGGAATCGCAATGAACAGCACCATCATTGAAGATGAATTTTCTGAATTATTCAGTTTTTGCAATAAAAACGGTGCTTATATCAACTTTGAATCCAAAAGTTACGAACAATCCACCAAAGTCTATCCTACCGTAGAACTTGATGATAAAACGAAGCCATATTTTTCAATCATGCTGCCCGAACTCAATAACGCCGTTCTTGAACACAAACAGGATTATAAGCTATATCTTGATGGCGAACTGCTCGTTGGAGGAATG
>OGSD01003893.1_pt1 | contig 10717 bp, 16 predicted proteins | sample 1553571 | NCBI WGS metagenome assembly OGSD01 (sample SAMEA2580072, study PRJEB22360) | human gut metagenome | biome: human gut; feature: human-associated habitat; material: faeces | place: Denmark | collected 2008/2010 | reverse complement strand
CAACTTACGGATGTTGCAAAGGAGCTAATGCATTACAAAGCACATTTCAAAGATAAGATTGTTCTTTGCAACTGCGACGACCCAACGTGGTCTGCATTCTGGAAATATTTTCATCTGAACTTTGCAGAGCTTGGTTTGAAAAAACTGATTTCTACTCATTATGACAGAGAAGAAGCAACGTATAAGATGGAATATACAGGTGGAGATGACAATGATATTGAAGTGGGCGTAAAGACGCCATTAGAAGGCAACGGAGATTTCAGAAACAAGGAATGTCTGGACTTGCTTGATGAATGTGATATTGTGGTAACGAACCCACCGTTCAGTCTGTTCAGAGAGTATGTTGCTGTGTTAATGGAACACGAGAAGAAGTTCTTGATAATCGGAAATAAGAATGCGATTACATACAAAGAGTTTTTCCCATTATTAAAGGATGATAAAGTCTGGATTGGTTGCACGAATGTAAAAGAATTTTTGCAGCCTGATGGCAGCATTAAGAAGTTTGGCAATATTGGTTGGTTTACAAATCTTGATGTTGCGAAGCGTCACGAAAAGCTGATTTTGTGGAAGAAATATACACCGGAAGAATACCCGAAGTATGATAATTATGATGCTATCAATGTAGATAAAGTCAGCGAAATTCCGTGTAATTATGATGGTGTGATGGGTGTTCCAATTACCTTTTTGGATAGCTATAATCCAGAGCAGTTTGAAATTTTAGGGTATACAGCAAAAGATATGGGCGTTGATTGTATAAAGTTTTATGAAAATTTAGAACAAAGTTTAGAAGGTAAACCATTTGAAAGAAATATGAAATCTGCAAGATTTTCACCAATGATAGTGTATGAAGAAAAGCCTTCAAAAACTTGTTATAGAGCATCTAATGTTGACGGTTATATGCTAAAAACTTATGGTCGTATTCTTATTCGAAAGAAAGATGAGACTTAATAGGATTGAAGAGATGAGAAAAATTAAAATAAGCAATGTCCAGGCACTTGATGATAATTTCCGCCAAGAGTGCATTAATGAAAGCAATTCCTGTAAAATGCAATTGCATAGTATAGAATTTGAAGTGCAAGTGGCTGACGAATGTCCGATATGTCATTTTGGAATTGATATGTCGAATGATAAATGGACGAATTTTCATGATATAAATTCAATGCTTCAAAAGGAATTTCATATTATTTCTGTTCATATTTGTCCACATTGTCATAATGGTTTTGTAGTTATGCACCACATGAAAGCACAGAAAAATGGATATGCTGAGGAATCACAATCCGTTTATCCAACAACAGTATCTAATTTTCAAATTGATGAAGATATTCGCAAAAGAAGAGAGAGCTTTAGAAGCGATGCAAGAGAAACATTCGATATATAAAAAAACGGACGTCTCACGACGTCCGCCAACGGGGAAGTATAAACCCGTTGTACCCTGTATTCTCTGTGTTGGCGCTAGCAACCACACATAAGCAAAAACACATTGGGATGGTGAAACCAACATGATTGCAGATCGACAATACACCGTGATTGTCCAAAACACGGCAGGTGTCGAAAGAATACAGAGGGTCCCTTCTGCCTGATTAATTCAAATTTTCGCTAAATCTCATAAAAAACTACTCATCGGAATTTCTCATTTAGTCGGTAAGTATATTATAGCAAATTTGGGCCGCATTGTGAAGTACTGAATTTCTTTGGTGTTAAGCATTGGTGTTAAGCATTGTAACCGGGCAGGGGACACATGTCGGACGAGCTGATTCATATTGGGGGTGTTTTTTTGGAAACCGAATTGACAAAAAAACTTAAAAAGGCAATACATAATTATCGAGCAATTATGCCGACTAAAATGCGAACTTTACGATATGCTGATGAAGTTTGGACTCCAACTGGAATAGTTGATAGTATTCGTTTTGAAGATATTCCTATAAAAGAATATAATGGATGTAAAAAACTTGAACATAACGAACTATGCAAATATGGTCCTAACATTCAAAAAGATGGCAATTATTGCAAAGGTTGTGTTTATCACACACACAGTGTCACAAAAACCGGGATATGTGTCACTTGCTTCGAGTGCAAGATTTCTTTGACAGATTTCAAAAGTCCGCATGGACACAATTTCTGTGGCAATCGAAACTACTATGTAGTACCAAAAGATCTGGCGCAGACAATCAAAGATTTAGTGCCTGACGACATAGGAATTATTGCGTATTATGGAAACAACAGGCTGCGAAAAATCAAAGAATGCAAATATCAAGAAATCAGTGATGAACTTAAGTGCAGGCTATTATATGATGCACTAAAAAAGTGGTGCGACGGAAAACAGTCGAAAATTTAGGCTACTGTGTTGACAGTAGCTTTTTCTTTTGAGATAATGAAAGAAAATGGTGAGAGGAGAGAAAGAATGAATATTCTTCATTTAACACCTGAGGCTCATGAGCTACTGCAGAACTGGGACGAAGAGAATCGTCTGCTGGTGGATAGTGTTTTGCCGTATAATAAATCTTATTTTAAGAAGCTGTGTTTGGATTACGGTTCTCAGTGTATGTTGGATTCTGAGGGGCCGTTGCGCGTATATATTGAGGCAAAACCACATCATGAAGAATTTCGGGCTAAATTTTGTGGAAAACAGATCACAAAAGGCAAGATTATACCAACAAAAAGACAGGATAGAGCAGATAATACACCAAACGCAACGATCCAGTTCCACGTTCAGGAAGGACTGGAAGATTATTATGTTGAGTTTGAGCACATTGTAAAGCTGCTCAGCATCGATTATGTTATGTTCAATTATTTGATGATCTATGGTAATCTGGTGACCGGCAACACAACAACCGTGAATGCGAGAAGTAACGGCGAAGATAAGCACTATTTTGTGAAAGAATACCAAGGCAATGTGTATGCTGTGTCTTCTCATACGCACAAATCTCCGGAAGGCATTTTTTCTGTTCGAGGACACTTCAGAAAATATAAGTCCGGCAAAGTCATTTGGATTGATGAATACTTGAAGGGAACGGACAAGAACGAATAGCTTTGGTCTTTGCACCATATATGTTATAATTAACTCATAATATTATAGTCTAAGCAGTCATCCACTTGTGGTTGGCTGCTTTTGTCATTCTAACATTCTAATGTAATAAGGAGGAAAATCATGTTAAATTGGGTTCTAAATGCTGCCTTAATTGCTTTCATTGTGATGATTGGATTTCGTATTGTTCGAAAAGTTTTTCGTATTGCGTATTCTCTGGTAGCCTTAAAAATTGGTCTGGCTATTTGTGCAATGGCAGGACCGATGCTTGCAGCATGTTTGAGCAAACTTCATTTGCTGATTCCATTTATCAAATAGCAAATTTTGTTCGCACGCAAAACATGGTATAATTAAAGCGTAGTTATTTTCACAAAAGCAGTCATTCTTCGGAGTGGCTGCTTTTATTGTGTGTAACAAAAAATAAAGTCATTTTTGAGGAGGTAAGGAGAAAATGCTGAATAAGGATCAGCGACGTAGGATTGATGTGGCGAATTTTGTGATTTGGGAATGTGATAAAGCTAAACACCCGGTCACAAATCTGAAGTTGCAGCGAATTCTGTATCTGCTGTATGGGCAGTTTTGGAGCCGATACAAGGAAGAACTCTTTCCGGCATACTTTGTTGCGTGGAAATTGGGTCCCGTAGATCCGATTACACAAGATAACTTTTGCACTTGGACGGCTGATGGATTGCTGTCTGTAAGAAAGCAGGTGCAGCTGTATTGGTGCACAGACGAAGAACAAGACTTTGTGGTTGAAGCCGTTCATAAGCTGAATAGCAAAGATCTGTGGATGCTTGTTCAGGACGTACAAAAGACAACGCCCTGGAAACTGGCTTGGTCTAAAGGCAAGGGTTGGCCAATTCCAAACGAACAAATCCAGCGCTACTTTAGTTCCGCAAAGGTCTCTGCAAAAGTTAGAAAACCGTGTCCGTTTTGTGGTCAGGAGTACGTTGTGAGAGGAACAGATACATACTTCGACGGTATCAAGAACATTACCAATTTACCGGATGACAGTGTGTGTCTATATAAGAAAGAACACAAATACTATTTGCATATTGAAATTCCGGAGGACGAAAGTTTCAGCCGTATTTTTGGAGGTGACATTCCGGTTCGGTTTTGTCCAATGTGCGGTAGAGAGTTGAAAGGAGAATGAGCGTGTTGAAAGAACTCATAACAATGGACGAGGCTGTTACTCGTCTAAATCAAATCATAGACGCATTTTACGGCAGAGTAGATGCAGAGACAAATGCGTTCTTTGAGAAGCTTTCCGAAGAAATTATTGCAGCTGGCTTTGAGCGGGTTGCTAAAGAACACTTCCAGATCCAAGACGTGGATCCGGTAACGCTCAAGACTTGCATTAAACTTTGGGACAGCATTAAAGTATCCAGTTGGAATTTGCTTCCAGGAGACGAACCAATCATTTCTTGTGTGGCCAGACGCAGCAAAATGAGCAGAGAAATCTGTTTAATCGATGACTCCGGACAAGAATTTTGGTTTGATTATCCACTTGAAAAAATTTCAATATCTTGTCAAGATATGCGAATCAAAGCATAATAAGAAAAAAGGAGAAAAATATGGAAACAAAGTCCTACGACTTTAACTGGATCCGATTTTTAAGCAATCAGGTGCCTGTCAAAGTTTGTAATGAGGCTGATTTTGCTCAGTTCAAAAGATTCCTTTTGTCAAAGGGGCTAATTGGAATTCTGAAAGACGACTTGGAATTCAAAGATTGGGTGCTTTTGGCAATGGTTAATCACACAAATCCGAAGCTGTTTTTGTTCGAGTACAGCAATAGCAAAGGGTTGACCTGGAGCGATAACGAAGAAGACGCCATCGAGTGGTATGGTGAAATTTGTAAGCCAGAAGACTTGTGGACTTAATGTAATAGAAGAGACTCCTTACGGGGTCTCTTTTTTTTCGTGTCTCATAAAATTGTGGTATAATTTTAATACAGTTATTTCGAAAAGGCGGTTATCATTTGATAACTGCTTTTTCTTTTGCAAAAAAACAATAAATGTAATTTGGCAAATAAGGAGGAATTTTTAAATGTGGCGCGTAATTGCAGATTTGTTGTTATTAAACCTCGCGTTTATCATTTCACGCGTGGTTGACTTGCTGGATCTTAGAAATATGTTCTTGGAAATCCGAGCGCAACGAGAAAGACATGAAAAGGAGTCTGCGGTCGAAAATATTCAGAACAACGAGAAAGGAGAATAATATGAGAATCACACATTATCAAGAAAAAGTAGATCTGTTGTCCAAAATGCAAAACAGAGAACGCTTTAAGGCTGTTGACATAACAGACGGCGATATCGTTCGTTGTTGCGTTGAGCGAAGCAATTCAGGCAATAACACAGTTTTTGTGTTTGCCAAAGGATCGAGTTGTAGGGGATATCGCTTCTCTGAAAATGTGTTCTTGAGAGAATACGACATTTTACAGCCGAGAGACTCGGAGGAAGTTAAATGGCACAGACGGCTCAAGAAGGCCATTCGGTGCTTGGAGGCATCCGGTTTGTGGCCTGATGTTAAAAAGCAGTTTGAGCAGCTTCTGACGGTCTCTTATGACGACCGGAAGACAATCACCAAATTGTATTGGGATTGGTTTGACCATCAGCGTAGTCATCTGGAAACGGATGCAGACGGAAACACAAAAAGTGTTTATAATTTTGACCCCGGCTGGGAAAATCCGTTCGTGGATTGGGCGAAAAAATACCCGTTCATGTTTTCAAAAGATGACCAGGGCGTATTTTGGCTCGATTGCAATTATATTTTTGAAATGAGCGACTGCAAGCTCAAGTCCATGTATTTCGGCAAAGGCCCAAATGCAAAAGTCAAAGAAGAAATTCGAGTTGCATTGGAAAACAAAGAGGCGTATGATAGTGGTAGATACAGAACAAACTACGATTTTAATTTCACATATCGCCCGGAAGAGCAAAAGGCTTGGTATTCGGAAGAATACAAGAATTGCGGCAATGGGCACTACTATATTGCCTTGGATGCAAACACAGCTTTGTTTGTAGAGGATGATTAAGGAGGAAAAGAGTGAATATTTGTGTATTTGGCTCGGCCAGTGAAGACATTGGCGAACAGTATAAGAAAGACACGGAGGCGATCTGCAAAGCTCTTGCAGAATGCGGAAATAATCTGGTGTTTGGCGGCGGTGGTACCGGTTTGATGGGCGCTGCTGCTCGTGGTTTTGCCGCAGGTGGTGGCAATATCTACGGTTTCATTCCAACTTTTATCGTTGATAAGGATGTAGAGCCGCCTTTCGGCAAATGTACGTCATTGGTAGAAACAAAGACTATGCACGAGCGTAAGCGAAACATGGAAGAATTGGCCGATGCATATCTGATTGTACCTGGTGGTATCGGGACTATGGAAGAATTCTTTGAGATTCTGGTAGCTCGTTCTTTAGGACAAGAGTCAAAGCCAATTGTAATGTATAATGCAGATGGCTATTTCGATGACATTCTGGCTTTCATCCAGAAGGCAGTCAGCAATGTGGAGATTCACGGACTGGTTCATGTCAAAACAACACCTGAAGAAGTAATCCAAACTTTCAACTAAACAAAAAGGAGACCAAACGGTCTCCTTTTTTGTTTTCGTGTGTTTGTGGTATTAATAGGTGAATGACATTTTTTTGCTGGAGGTAGAGCAGATGCGAATTATTGACTCAAGTGGCCACCGCACGCTCGTGACTTTAGTCGTGAGTTAAGTGCCATTTGTCGATTAAATGCTGCGATTTTCTAAAAATTTCATTGTTTTCTGTAATTTGCAGTATTAATAGTTAGACCACTTTAGAAAGGAGGCTGCTTGTGAAGATTATTACTTCGTATAAAGTAAAGACTTATGGTCACAAAAGAGTTTTCAAAATGACTGTTGAGCTATATAGACAAGCAGTCGATTTTCTAATTGGTGTTTGTCTAAACGAATGGGGCGATATTGCTCAAATTGAACATTCTAAAGACAGAATGATGTTTGTTGAGCGATTGGTACATAAAACAAAAGATCGCCCATTCGTGAAGTATGACTTCGACAGTCCGTTTTATAAGTTTCCAAACTATTTGCGAAGATCTGCCATTGCAAAAGCAATTGGCGATGTCTCTTCGTACAAAAGCAATTATGCAAACTGGGCTGTCGAGAAGAATGGTAATCCACCTTCTAAACCGAAGGCGGGTTATACATTCCCATGCCTTTACAAAGGGAATTGTTTTGTCCGTATAGATGACTATACGGCAAAAATCAAAGTCTTTGTTAGAAACACATGGGATTGGGTGACTCTAAAGCTTAAGAAAAGTGATGTGGATTACATTCTTCACCATTGCGCGATGCGCAAAGCGTTAAGTCCAACGCTTCGCCGTCGTGGTAAAGAGTGGTTTTTGGATTTCGGTTTTCAAGAGAAAGTTGATTTGAGTGATACCGAAGCATTAGAACGGCGAATCGTTGCTGTTGATCTGGGTGTAAATACACCCGCAACGATTAGCGTTATGCAAGCAGATGGCACTATCTTAGACAGAAAGTTTTACAAGCTGTCTAAAGAACAAGACTCTCTGCTGCATGCGCTAAATTGTATAAAGAAGGCGCAACAAAATCGCTGTTTGTCTACACCCAGACTGTGGGCAAAAGTCAAAGGTATCAACAAAGACATCTCTGTGAAAACGGCACAGTACATTGTGGATACAGCTGTTCTGTACGATGCGGATGTCATTGTCTTTGAACACTTGAATGTTCGAGGCAAGAAAAAGGGCTCTAAAAAACAAAGACTGCACCATTGGCGCAGTCAAGAAGTTCAACGCATCGTAACAGACAAAGCCCACAGACTGGGTATTCGCATCAGTCGTATTAACCCATACGGCACAAGCCGTTATGCATACGATGGAAGCGGACAAGTCCTGCGTGGTAAAAATGCTAATCTGTCTACTTATGAGCTGTGCAAATTCCAAAGTGGAAAAACTTACAACTGTGATTTGTCCGCTTCGTATAACATCGGAGCGCGATACTTCATCAGAGAAATCTTAAAATCCTTGACTGCGAAGTCAAGGTTGCAAGTGGAGGCAAAAGTTCCTGCACTTTGTAAGAGAAGCACATGTACGCTTGCTGATTTAATTAACCTTTATGCGGCTGTGGTTGGCGTGCCATCCACTTGCTGAGTTTAGGCCGTAGAGTTAGTAGCGCAGTCCGATGTTCTAAAGACATTGGAAACGACAAAAAGTCACGTGGAAGCACGCGACTTCAGTCGTGTGAGGCTTCACGCTTGGGTCGGAGATATCAGTAGAAACTGTATAGAGCAGGCGGTGGACGATATTTTGGCTGAATATGCCTATGAGTATGTCTACAAGCAAGAAATCGTAAGTATTGTAGAACACTTGCACTTCAGTGACGAAGAGACTCAAAGATTGTTAAGTTATCAGGGTCTACTGGACTTTTTCTATGATGAGTGGCTATATTGTGATGTTACACTCACTGACCCATTAGAGGATTGGATTCTGGACACAGTGGAAAAGCTTTAACAAAAAAGAGGGCTCATTTTGGGCTCTCTTTTTTTCTTGTTTGGCAGCTGAAATCAAGTATGATATAATTATTGTATAAGTTAATTTAAGAACAGTTATCTTTTGAGATAGCTGTTCTTTTTTTGTGCTTATTACAAAAAAGTTATAAATTTGAAAGGAGATTTCAATATGTTAAAAATTGATTTTGAGTACAAAGATAAGCTCTCACGTGGGAAGTGGTCCAAACAGTCATGCGTTGTCAGTAGCGTAGACGAATGCAAGCGCATTTACGGTCTCGGCATTGATTGTGAGTATCACATTTTGTCCGTGAAAGATATTCCGGAAACGAAGTAAGGAGGAAGTAACATGAACGATACATTCCCGACAATCATTGAACTTTTGACCGATACAGACGGCACCAGATATGTCCATTTTCTTGGATATGGATACTATGTGGGCGAGCCAGAGGATATGCCTTATCGAATTGTCGAATATACTGGGTTTGTTATCCCGCTCAAAGTGGCGTTAAAGTGTGGTATTCTGAAGTTCGAGGCGGAGTTCGGCGACCAGTACAAACAATACGTTATCGACTGCTCAGAAAAAGAATTGCATACGATCTATCGCCAGTATGATAACGGTCACGCTCCGGAAGAAATCAAGCTGTGCGATGTTTCAATGGCTACGCCAGACGGAATGTACAGCGTATATGCGGAGGTATAAGTTGAAAAGAGGTCGAAGATACATATTGCGTAGTTTTGTATGCCCTGAGTGTGGGACACATATGGTCTTTCCGAAGAAGGCGAGTCTAACCACATGCAACGGACACATTAAACACGCTTATTGCTACAAGTGCAAGAAAGTCGTCCCTTTCACCCAAAACGAATGGGATCTGGTTGCTTGGAGGTAGAAGTGGAACGAAAAATTAAATTTGTTGATGCTGATTATCGAGAGATTTTTAGCATCAAAGATGGAGGGAAGGTTAAAATGGTCTTTCCGGATGGCCTAACAGTGACGCATATTTGCCGATACGTCGATGATTTGCACATTCAAGTGGGAATTAACGTATTTGATAAGTTCGAGTTTGCTGAGGCTTGCAAGAAATCCGGTGCTACAATTGTGCCGGTAGAAGAGTAAGGAGATTAATCGTGTATAAGTTCATTTGGAATTTATCAGAAGAAAGCTGGTTCAATTTTTTGTCTGAAGACTGGCCCACCGAAATATTTCTTGGAACGGTTCGCTGCGGAGAACTGTGTTGGGACATTATGGAGGTCAATAAGAAACTGTATGCTGATTTGTATGTTGGCGGCGTGGACACCGGGTATGGTTATAGCCGTGAGGCAGAGACATGCGGCTATCCGTATGATATGTGCCAAGAGTATTCATTCAATTATAAAGGCAGTACTGACGTGGGTCTTTGCCAGTTTAAAAATGATATTGAGCGTCATATTTTAGAATTTCTAAATTCTGAATTAGCTCCCGTCTATACGACGCATAATGGGCAGATCGTAAACCTGATCGACAAGGCCGTATCGGAAGTTAAAGAGTGGTAAGGAGGTTACATTTTTTGGGACAATATTACACGCCAGTTGAAATTTTGTATTTTGGCGACGGAACACACTTTGTAATCAGCTTTTCCTGTCAAGTAAAAGGACTTGGGCACAATGGCGTAAAGTTGATAGAACACTCATGGTGGAACAATGATTTTTTAGTTAATTTCTGCGCCAGACTCTACGAAAAAAGTAGAGAAAACGATCATGAAACACATATTCTATGGCTTGGTGATTATGCAGATCTTGACTGTCTTTCGTCACTGGATGGGCTTTCAGTATGCTTCGCTGGGACGCGCAATTCTTGGCTAAAAGAAGCGTTAAAAGATCCTAACCGTAAAGAAGACGACATTGATAATGCCAATCCGGATTTTAGCCTAACAAACAAATTTCTTGTCAACACGACAAAGCAGGAATTCATCAATTGTACAACATACTATAACTGCAATCACGATGCAGATAATTGTTGCATTCATCCTCTTCCGCTATTAACGGCTGTTGGTAACGGAAAAGGCGGCGGTGACTATTCCGGTGTCAATAATGAGCTGGTTGGTCGTTGGGCCGGAGATGCGCTATACATCGATGACGAAGAGCCTGCAGAGTCTTTTACGGAGATTTTTCCGATCTTTCGTGAAAAGTGGCAAAATTTTAAAGTA
>OGSD01003884.1_pt1 | contig 10732 bp, 10 predicted proteins | sample 1553571 | NCBI WGS metagenome assembly OGSD01 (sample SAMEA2580072, study PRJEB22360) | human gut metagenome | biome: human gut; feature: human-associated habitat; material: faeces | place: Denmark | collected 2008/2010 | reverse complement strand
GCTCGAACTCCCGACACCTGGTTTTGGAGACCAGTGCTCTACCAACTGAGCTACTTCCGTGTTTGCGGGTGCAAAGGTAAGAGAATATTCTATAATTCCAACTATATGTACGAAAAATAGTTGATGAAACCACTTATTTTCTCGATTCTTTGGTGATTCCCGGAATTTCTTTCCTATCTTTGGTGTAATAGAGTTGTTAATCGGGTATATAATTATACAAACAATCGACAAAGACATGAAAGACGAATTAGACATGAATGCCAACCTTTTGGTTGAGTTCCTTCAGAAGCCATCTGCCGAATTTACAAAGGCGGATATCGTATCGTACATTAAAGAGAAGAATATCCGGATGGTGAACTTTATGTATCCTGCCGGTGACGGGCGCTTGAAAACATTGAATTTTGTTATTAACAATGCTGCATATCTGGATGCAATCCTGACCTGCGGGGAACGTGTGGACGGTTCTAGCCTGTTTTCGTTTATCGAGGCGGGTAGCAGCGACTTGTATGTGATTCCGCGTTTCCGTACGGCGTTTATCGATCCTTTTTCCGAATTGCCGACGTTGAGCATGCTGTGCTCGTTCTTTAATAAGGATGGCGAACCGCTGGAAAGCTCGCCTGAATATACGCTGCACAAGGCAAGCAAGGCGTTTTCGGATGTGACAGGTATGCAGTTCGAGGCGATGGGAGAGCTGGAGTATTATGTGATTGCGGATGAGGAAGATTTGTTCCCGGCAACTGATCAACGCGGATATCATGAATCGGGGCCTTATGCGAAGTTCAACCAGTTCCGTACGCAATGTATGCAATATATCGCACAAGCGGGAGGACAGATAAAATACGGGCATTCGGAAGTTGGTAATTTTACCTTGAATGGTAAAATATATGAACAGAATGAGATTGAATTCCTGCCTACGCGGGTGGAAGATGCCGCCGACCAGTTGATGATTGCCAAATGGGTGATCCGTAATCTGGCATACGAGTACGGGTTGAACATTACGTTTGCTCCGAAGATTACGGCTGGAAAAGCGGGTTCCGGTCTGCATATACATATGCGTATTATGAAGGATGGCAAGAATCAGATGTTGCAGGATGGCGTTTTGTCGGAAACGGCTCGTAAGGCAATTGCCGGCATGATGAAGTTAGCTCCGTCCATTACGGCTTTCGGCAATACGAATCCGACTTCTTATTTCCGTCTGGTTCCTCACCAGGAGGCTCCGACGAATATTTGCTGGGGCGACCGTAACCGCTCTGTTTTAGTGCGTGTTCCGTTGGGGTGGGCTGCCAAGAAGGATATGTGTTCGCTGGCAAACCCGTTGGAGGCAGATAGTCATTATGACACGACGCAGAAGCAGACGGTCGAAATGCGTTCGCCGGACGGATCGGCCGATTTATATCAGTTGTTGGCGGGACTGGCGGTCGCTTGCCGTTACGGGTTTGAAATCCCGGATGCGTTGGATATTGCAGAAAAGACTTATGTGAACGTGAATATTCATCAGGAAGAAAACAAGGCTCGTTTGGAAACATTGGACCAACTGCCGGATAGCTGTGCCGCCTCTGCCAAACGCCTGCAACAGCAGAGGGGGATATTCGAACAGTATAATGTCTTTAGTCCGAGCATGATTGACGGTATCATAAAAAAACTGGAAAGTTATGATGACACGACATTACGTGAAGACCTGAAAAATGATCCGGAAGGAATGCTTGAACTGGTAAACCGGTATTTTCATTGCGGATGATGTTACTTTGGAATTAAGCCGAAAGTGACTGATTTATATCATCTTTAAATCTTCAAACATCTGTTTATATACTGCGGCCTTTTCCTCTAACGGCTTGGGGTAAGCCCGGGAGGAAGAAGGCATGCGGTAGAGATGGAAAATGCGGCTCGACAGGGTGAAACGGGAGTAGGAGCCGACTTTGGGTTCTTCAACCGGAGGCAGCGTGGCGATAAGCGTGTTCATTGCCTTTTGACCTGTTACGACGATTGCTTCGCATTCTGGTATTTTGGCCAGAACCTCAACCGGGTTCAACGGTGTGACCACTTGCAGGAAGTTGTCGGAAGCATTATTCTTTAAACGGATGATTTCCATAGCCGTATCACCGATTCCGATCCCTTTTTCCCGGCAGAAGGCTTTTGCTTTCTCTTCACTGAAAGCCTTTTTGGTTTCTAAGAAATATTCTTTATCGTTATAGAAAACCAGTCCGAGTATCCGCCACATGTCGTTTTGGATATTCGGATAGTAGAAATTCATCGACCAGCGTGCACGCGGAGGTGGGAAACTGCCCAGCATCAATAATTTCGTGTTTTCCGGGAGGAAGAACCCTAACGGATGTTGCTCTATCGGCTGAGTGGCTGGCGTTTTCATTATTTTACCAGGTTGTTCCATTCGTCCGCTTTGAAACCGACCAAAACTTGATTTTCACTGATCAGCAAAGGGCGCTTGATCAATTTGCCGTCCGAAGCCAGCAAAGCGATCTGTTCCGCTTCGCTCATCGCAGGCAGCTTGTCCTTCAATTTCATCTCCTTATAAACCAGTCCGCTGGTGTTGAAAAAGTTTTTCAAAGGAAGCTTGCTGCGTTTGATCCATTCTGTCAGCTCTTCGACAGAAGGATTGCGATCGATGATATGACGATCCTCGTACGTTATTTTATGCTCATCCAGCCATTTTTTTGCATTTCGGCAGGTGTTGCATTTCGGGTATGCTAAGAACAGGTAGCTCATATAGTCACGGTGTTATTTGTCTTCTTTCTTCTGTCTTTTGGCATCTTCTTTGGCCATCAGCACGACATTGTACACGAAGTCGGTCATCCATTCTTCCGAATAGCCGAGCGTTTCTTTGTATTTCCGTATTCTCCAGGCGACTTTCTGAACGCTGACATCTTTCCATTCCGAACGGGTTACAATCTCATGGATGGTCTTCTGTGTCTGCGAATATAACAGTTTCTTCACTAGCATGGAGAAGCGGAATTTCCATTGCATCAGGTTGTCGAGCAGGGAGAACAGGTCGTTGTTGAATCCCTGATACATGATGAAATAGGATTTGATGTCGTTCTGCGTCTTGCAGTTCTTTTTGATGGAGGCATCGATTTCCTTGAAGAAGTTTTCGTTCAGCCCGTATTCTTGCATTAGGATTTTGCGGGAACGGGATTTCTCGGCTATGCCCAACTTGTTGTTCTGAGTCGGGATCTTAAGCATCCGTTTGAACAACGCCATATCGTTCAATATATTGAGGTTGGTGATACCTAACTGCACAGCCATTACCGCCTGGTAATACACGCGGATCAGTGTAACGAACTCCTCTACGGAGCCTTTCGATACGACTTCTGTTTCTTCTTCTTTCTTCTTGAATAGTTTGGAAATGAAATTCATTGTGTATATTTATATTTATTGCCGACAAATATAATAAGAATCTTTTTATATGCCTAATAGTACATTTTGTAGGATGTAAACAGCGGCTCCCGACAGATAGCCGGCCAGTGCGAGCAACGAGATTCTTTTTAGATACCAGATGAAATTAATCCCTTCCAGTCCCATAACGACAACTCCGGCAGCAGAACCGATGATCAGCATGCTGCCACCCACGCCGGCACAATAGGCTAGGAATTGCCAGAACACGCCGTCTTGTACGAAATTGGCTATATAAGCCGGATCAGCAGCCGTAGCGACCATCGCATCCGAGGCAACGGGGTACATTCCGATAGCACCGGCGACGAGCGGAACGTTATCGACGATGGCGGAGAGCGTTCCGATAATCAGGTTGACGGCATATACATTGCCGATCGTATCGTCCAACCAGAGGGAAAAACTGCCCAAAACACCACTGCAACGCAGTGCGTCCACAGCCAGTAAGATACCGAGGAAGAACATCAGAGTAGCTCCGTCTATACGGCTCACTACTTTCGATAAACGGAGTTTCAGGTCCTCGTTGATCGGAGTTTTCCGGTACATCAATTCAGTGAATATCCACAGGATACCGACTCCCATCAAAATCCCCATGAAAGGGGGCAGGTGCGTGATCGTTTTAAACACTGGGACGAACAGCAGACAGAGGATCGCCAGTTTTTCGTTCGCTTTCAATACTTTTAATAGAAGGTTGTCACGGTTTTCCTCAAAAGCGTTGGGAGGCGTAACTTTGCCGTGCAAATAGCGGGATATGATCAATACCGGGACTAATGCCGATACGAGGCTCGGTAAAAAGAGATGCGGGATCGTTGCCGAAGTCGAGATATTTCCCCTTACCCACAGCATGATCGTTGTCACGTCGCCGATGGGCGACCAGGCCCCGCCGCTGTTGGCGGCAATCACGATGATGCTGCCGAAAATCCAGCGCTCCTTATAATTGCCGATCAATTTTCGGATCAGCATGACCATGACGATGGAAGTAGTCAGGTTATCTAGGACTGCCGACATGAAAAAGGTGATCGTAGCAATGACGAACAATAACTTCCGCTTGCTGTTGGTGGTGATGCGGTTGGTGATGAACATAAACCCTCCGTGAGAATCGACGAGTTCTACGGTGATCATCGCCCCGATCAGGAAGATCAAAGTCTCTGCGATCTCACCGATACTATCCAGTATCTGATGGTCGATGACGAAACGGATGCACTGGTCTGCATAGGGCAGATCCTTTATGAATGGGAATGCGTCTAAAAAAAGTTTAAATTCTTCGGCTGAAGCGGTCGGAATAAATTGAGGGGCCCCCAATGTATATAAAACCCAAAGGATTGTTCCAGTCAGGAGTGCTGTTCCCGCTTTATTGATTTTTAGCGGATGTTCCAGAGCGATAAGTAAATATCCTATCAGGAACACGATGATCATTGTTGTCAACATAGTGTATCTGTTAAAATTTATCTAAAGCGGCAAAAATAATAATTTATTATAAAAGGGAACATATTTGTTAAGAGGATTGTTTAAAACAGCTTGGCATATATTGTTGAATCGTCTGCCGGATAATCTGGTTTTCCCTTCTGATAATTGGATTTTTCCGCCGTAGTTGTTGTTTGCCGACAATTGTCAGCAGGCAACTGTTTCGGCATGAATATACGAAATAATCCCATCCATCGTGCTTGATCTTTTTGTATCTTTGTCCTGCATTTAAAGGAGATATGAATATATGATAAGTTATTTACAAATAGATAAGTTGACTAAAAGCTTCGGCGATTTGGTTTTATTCGAAGATATCACTTTCGGAATCGCGCAAGGGCAGAAGGTCGGGCTGATAGCTAAGAATGGTACGGGGAAAACGACTTTGCTAAATATTATAGCCGGAAAGGAGGATTATGACAGCGGGGCGGTTGTGTTCCGAAATGATCTGCGGGTTGGCTACCTGGAACAGATGCCGCATTATCCGGACGGCCTGACTGTTTTGCAAGCGTGTTTCTACTCTCCGAACGAGACGGTGCGTTTGATCGCCGAATATGAGCAGGCGATGGCAAGCGGCGATCATTCCAATCTCGAAGATATCCTGCTTAGGATGGATAACTTGAAAGCCTGGGATTATGAACAGCGTACCAAGCAGATTTTGGGACAGCTGAAAATCCATAACTTCGACCAGAAGATGGAAACGCTTTCCGGCGGGCAGTTGAAAAGGGTGGCTTTGGCAAACGTGTTGATCACCGATCCCGAATTGATCATCCTTGACGAGCCAACCAACCACCTGGACTTGGAAATGACCGAATGGCTGGAAGGATATCTTTCTCGCGCGAACATTAGTATTTTGATGGTGACGCACGACCGTTATTTTCTGGATCGTGTCTGTAGTGAGATTATCGAGATAGACCGGAAACAGATTTATCAGTATAAAGGAAATTACAGCTATTATCTGGAAAAACGACAAGAACGAATGGACGCGTTGAATGCCGAGGTGGACCGGGCCAGTAACTTGCTTCGCAAGGAGCTCGACTGGATGCGCCGTCAGCCGCAGGCGCGTGGGACAAAGGCGAAGTACCGGATCGATGCTTTCTACGAGCTTGAAAAGAAAGCCAAACAGCAGCATGAGGCCGGTAATGTCAACTTGGATGTGAAGGCGTCGTATATCGGATCGAAGATTTTCGAGGCGGAACATGTTTCGAAACGTTTCGGCGATCTGAAGATCGTGGAAGATTTCAACTATATATTCGCCCGTTATGAAAAGATGGGGATTGTCGGGAATAACGGAACGGGAAAATCTACTTTTATCAAGATGCTGATGGGGGAAGTGGAGCCTGACAGCGGTCGTTTTGACGTAGGAGAAACGGTCCGGTTCGGTTATTACAGCCAAGACGGCCTCCAGTTCGACGAGCAGATGAAGGTGATCGATGTGGTCCAGAATATCGCGGAATATGTTGACCTCGGTGACGGGAAGAAGATGGGTGTTTCACAGTTCCTGAACTATTTCCTTTTCGCTCCGGAAAAACAGCATAATTACGTTTACAAGCTGAGTGGGGGAGAAAAACGCCGTTTATATCTCTGCACGGTCTTGATGCGTAGCCCGAACTTTCTTGTGCTCGACGAACCGACGAACGACCTGGATATCGTCACGCTGAATGTGTTGGAGGAATATCTGCGGAACTTCAAAGGATGTGCGATCGTCGTGTCGCACGACCGCTATTTTATGGATAAGGTGGTCGATCATCTGTTGGTGTTTCGGGGAAATGCCGATATAAAGGATTTTCCGGGCAACTACACGCAATATCGCGAGTGGAAAGAGGTGCAGGATCAGTTGGAAAAAGAGACTGAAGCTGCACGACAGGCAAGAATGGCCCCCACTGTGGAGAAAACGTCGCGTCTTGAAAAGGTGCAGAAAAAGAAACTGACTTTCAAGGAACGCAAGGAGTTTGAAGCGCTCGAGGTCGAGATTCCTCTGCTTGAAGCCGAAAAAGCAGAGTTGGAAACGGCCATGAGCAGCGGTACGTTGAGCAATGACGAACTGTTGGCTAAATCCGAACGAATCGCAAAAGTGATAGAAGAAATAGATGAAAAAACAATGCGCTGGCTGGAATTGAGTGAACTGGCGTGAATAAAATGAAAGATTGTAAACCCATATTATGGAATCGGAATTTTGTGCAATGTTGCATTTCTTATTTCCTGATGAACTTCTCTTTCTATATGCTGATGCCGACGATGCCGGTCTATCTGGTGGAAGTTTTGGGGATCAGTACGGCAAATGTGGGGATCGCGTTGTCTAGTTATACAATCGGTCTGCTCTGTGTCCGGCCTTTTTCGGGTTTTTTGGTGGATTGCTTTTCGCGTAAGCCTTTATATCTTTTCGCCTTCTTCGTTTTTGCTTTCATGTTCGGTGGGTATCTGATTGCCACGACCATGTTGACTATTATGGCTGTCCGTTTCGTTCAGGGTGGTTTTATGGGGTTGACTTCGGTTGCCGGCAATACGATTGCGATTGATGTGATCCCTTCCTCCCGGCGTGGTGAAGGAATGGGGTTTTACGGTCTGACAATCAATTTGGCGATGTCGTTGGCTCCGTTGGCAGCTGTTGCCATCTATGGGAAAGGTGGGTTTAATCCGGTTGTCTTTATTGGTTGGATGGCTGCTTTTATCGGGGTCGGTTCTGTCTGCCTGATCCGCTATCCGAAGCGAGAAAAGGTTCCGCGGCCGCATTTTTCCCTCGACCGTTTTATCCTGGTGAAGGCGTTGCCGGCTGCGCTCGCTTATATCCTGGTTGCAATTCCTTATGGGATGATTACTTCTTTTGTCGTTTTGTACGGAAAGGAAATAGAAGTGGCCAATCCTGGCTATTTCTTTATTTATATGGCGGTAGGAGTGGGGACGTCGCGGCTGGGCTCCGGTAGGCTGGTCGATCATGGGAAGATTCATTGGGTATCGGTCTGTTCTGCGGTCTGCTTGTTGGTGACGTTTACCGTGTTTGCAACCGTCCACCAGTCTTGGGTTTTCTTTGTCTGCGCCTTGATGATCGGTATCGGGTATGGAGTAGGGGTTCCGGCTTTCCAATGCCTCTTTGTCAATGTTGCTCCACATAATATGCGTGGAACGGCGACTTCTACTTATCTGACCTCTTTTGATTTGGGTGTCGGTATCGGGATGCTTTCGGCCGGTTTTATCGCTTCCTGTGCCGGATTGGCTGTGGCCTATGGAGTGGGAGCCGGTTGTTGTCTGGCTTCGCTTGGTGTTTATCTGCGTTGGGTGAGGCCATCGTATGAGAAGCATAAATTATTAGTATAAGTTTATTATGAAGAAAGAGAAAAATATTATCAAAGTACAGCGTTACGAATCGCCCTGCGGCCTGTTGCTACTCGGTTCGTTTGGTGACAAACTTTGTTTATGTGACTGGCAGGTAGAAAAACATCGTGATTATATAGACCGGAGATTGAAACGGATGCTGTGTTCCGAATTTGAGGTAGGTACATCGGAAGTAATTGAGAAAGCAGCAAGGCAACTCGACGAGTTTTTTGCCGGAAAGCGTAAAGAGTTTGATGTGCCGCTTCTTTTTGTTGGTACGGACTTTCAAAAAACAGTATGGAACGAACTGATGGAAATACCTTTTGGAAAGACAGTTTCTTATGGTGAAATGGCCCAGCGTATCGGTATGTCCAAAGCAGTCCGTGCGGTTGCCAATGCCAATGGTGCAAACTCCATATCGATATTCGCTCCTTGCCATCGGGTGATCGGTAGTGACCGTTCGTTGACAGGTTACGGTGGCGGGCTTCCGGCTAAAAAGTTCTTGCTTGAATTGGAATCCCAACCCAGACTGGCTTTGTAAATCAAAAGTCGTCCGATTTGTAAGTAGTCATGACGAAATTTCTGATGTTAATATCTGTGCACTATCGATTCGGTTGTTTGATAGGGAGTATGGTGTCTTATTTGTAGTAAATGTTTCATTTGAGCTTCAAAAAGATTTCTTAATTGTTAAATAGTATCCAATTTGCTAATCGTTAACAATATTTGAATATGTTCAAGAACAATATTATAAAACACATTGTTATATTTGCAGTAACGAAAAGATAAAAGGTAAAAAGAAAAGGGGCAAATGGCCCCTGTGTTTAGGTTTAACAATTTAATGTTTAGGTATTATGAGACGTTTAGGTATGGCTGTTGCAGCCGTTTTATTATGTGCAACAATGGGTTTTGCACGCGAGAACCGTAACAATGTGAGTAAAGAACCGTTTGCTATTAACTTTGAAAAATTGAGCAACTATTTGCAGTTGTCCTCTTATCAGGCCAATGAAGTAGCAAATATCAATGAGTATTTTCTGGATATGCAAGGAGAAAGTCTCCGGGCAAGTGAAAAAATGCGTGACAAAAAGATGCGTCAGGCTGTTTATGGAAATTTGAAGTTGATGAAGAAGGTTCTTACACCTGAACAGTATCGCAAATATGTGGTTCTGTTGAATGTGACAAATAATAATAACCGTACTTTGAATTTCTGATAATTCAATCTGGGCTAGGTTATTTTTGATAGCAGGAGAGATTGTATGTTTTATGTGTACAATCTCTTCTTTTTTATATATCTTTGCGCTGTTTTAACAAATAATGAACAATACAAAAAATCGAACAACAACGCAAACATGGAACAACCGTTTAATCTGGTTTCTAATACCACGCTGAAAAAAAATGTAGCAGACTACACTTTGATCGTTATCGGTGCTTTTTTGCAGGCACTTAGTTACAGCTTATTTCTTGCACCTTATAAAATCGTACCGGGAGGGGTGTATGGTATATCGATTGTTTTGCACCACGTGACGCAGGGGCTTTTCTCTTTTATGCCCGAAGGATTGCCGATGGGTGCGACTGCTCTTTGTTTTAATGTGCCTTTGTTGCTTTTGGCCATGAAAAAACTCGGTTTGGCGTCAGGGCCGAAAACAATTGTGACTTTTGTCTTGATATCCATTTTTACAGATAGTTTTTCATATCTGTTTGCTAATCAGCCATTGGTTGAGAATGACAGTTTTATTGCTTGCTTTTACGGTGGTGCAATTTTGGGACTTGGAGTGACTTGTGTGTTCCGTGCGCAAAGTACGAGCGCCGGTACGGATGTGTTGGCCCGTGTGATCGCCCTAAATTCAAATTTGAAGGTAAGCAATATGATTATTGTCATAGATTCGACCGTGGTGATGTTGGGGTTACTTGTATTCCAAGATTGGGCGGTGCCTCTGTACTCTTGGTTTGCTATCTTCGTATTCGGAAAGGTGGTGGAAATGTTCCAGACCGAGAATCCAAACCGGGCGGTGTTTATCGTATCGCAGAAAACGCAGGAGGTAAAAGAACTGATTGTAGGAAAGATGGGGATGCGAGGTACTTTCTTGCATGGTCGCGGTATGTATGAAGGAAAGGAAAAAGAGATCATCTTTACCATTGCCGAGCGTAAAGACCTGCCCCGTTTGAAAGATGAAGTGAAGGAAATCGATCCGAATGCCTTTATTTCGACTATGCATGCAAGTAAGGATTCGCCGCGTCCGGGAATGTAAAGAGTTGAAAGTTGAAAGTTATTTTCGCTCTCAACTTTCAACTCTCAACTTTCAACTTTCAACTAAAATGTATACCTTTGTCTCATTCTAAAAACAAACCGTAATAGTAATGCCTAATATTTCACAACGAGGAGTCGATATGCCGGCTTCCCCAATTCGTAAACTTGCCCCGTTGGCTGATGCTGCCAAACAGAGAGGTGTTCATGTCTATCACTTGAATATCGGTCAGCCTGACCTGCCTACCCCGCAAGCGGCATTGGATGCGATCCGGACGATCGATCGATCGGTGTTGGAATACAGCCCTAGTCAGG
>OGSD01003880.1_pt1 | contig 10742 bp, 6 predicted proteins | sample 1553571 | NCBI WGS metagenome assembly OGSD01 (sample SAMEA2580072, study PRJEB22360) | human gut metagenome | biome: human gut; feature: human-associated habitat; material: faeces | place: Denmark | collected 2008/2010 | reverse complement strand
TTATTTGGTATACATTATATCAAAAAAAACGACCGCTGCACCACGGCAGCAGTCATGTAATAAATTTACATTATGATTTAATCTTCATAATGACCTTTACAGGAAATAATCCATAAGTTTCCATTATCAATATTATATACAAGACGATTTGCATGATCAATACGTCTGCTCCATGCTTTTCTGTATTTTAACGGTTCAGGATGACCAATGCCGTTTGATAATCCATTTCGTTCAATATCTTTAACAAGTTCATTGATCTTTTTAACAATTTTTTTATCCTGAAGCTGCCAATACAAATAATCGTCCCACGCACGGTCTGACCATAGCTTATTCATCGACCACCTCAATCAGTTCGTGAGACTGCCCATTACCGGAAGAAAGCTGTTCAATTGACCTATCAAGCATTGCAAGATACTCAGCATTTCTTGCTGCTTTTTGCAAAGCATTCCATTCTTCCAGACTAATAAGAACTACATTTTTCTCTCCCTTACGAGTAACAATAACCGTTTCAGATTCATCGGTTACTTTATCACAGTAGGTTTTTAAATTCTCACGAATTGTCGAATAATTAACTGCTAACATATTATCATCTCCCATTATAAAAGTACGCCTTTTTGTACAATTTATTGTACCATATTATTATATGTTTGTCAATAGAAATTTAATCAAAAAAAAGAAAGGAACATCTATGAAACTAAAAAAACTATTAACAATATTAACCTCCGGAGTAATAATATTCTGCTGTTCATGTTCAGAAAACAGCAAGAAACAAGAAAAAGATATGAGCTTTGCTGAAAGTCCTGAAATCATGGTTTGCAGGGTAATCGACGCTATTGCTTCAGATGATGAAGCTGCATACAACAACTGCTGTTCAGGAATTGAAAATTCATATAATCAGTCGTTTGATGACATATATGAAAAATACGCCATGCAGTGCCGTGAATTCGGTATTGATTATGAAACAAAGCGCAGCGCTGAAGATTTTAATGTGTACATATACAACGATAAGCGGGATACCGAAGGTTTCGTTTCATTCGTCGTATATCTTGAAAATTCAGAACTTGTTAAATTCCATATCAAAACTCAGTATGACATAAATAAAAAAGGGTATTGTATTGAAGAAATAATCCCCAGAAATGCAGGTGAAGCATCTGCGCAGCAGTCATACATAAAAGAAAATTATAACTTAGTTGATATTGACAATATAGATTATAAATGAAAGGTATGGTATAATGGAATTCAGAAGAATAAGAGAAATAAAAGAATCTGTCAAATCCGAAAAAGAAAAACTTTCCGATACTCAGTACTGGATGAAATTTTTGCAGACATCTTCTTACCACTACAAGCATTCATTTGACGATCAGATAATGATTAATCTGCAAAACCCTCAGTTTACTGCATGTTCGGACGCACGTTCATGGCGAAGTCTCAGCCGTGAGCCGCAGGGACACGGTGTTCCTACATTACATAACGGAAAAATACGTTATTTATTTGACATCACCCAGACGTCCGCACCGGAAGGTACTCCCCTGCCTTGGGTCTGGGAAATCAATGACAGTCAGCTGAATATTGATTACAGCGAATCAGTTTCCAAACATCTCACTGAGAAATATAATCTGGATTCTGAAACTCTGGAGGAACAGCTATATAATATTACTCTTATGCGTACGGCAAAGTATTTAAATGATGATAAATCAGACTTATACAAAGTAGTTGCAGAATCTGCCGCATATTCGTTACTTTACCGCTGCTGTCCGGGAGAAGCGCAGCCGTCTCCCAATAACCTTACCGGATTAAGTAAATATCCCATTGAAGAAATTGGACAGGCTGTAACAGAAATTTCAAAAAGTATTTTTCTTGAAATTGAAAGTATTGTAAGAAACACAAGGCATAATGCAATTGAAGAAATCAGGAGGAACGAGCATAATGAAACAAGAGAAAATGATAGACGGAGTGAGACACGTTCTAAACCCCAAGACAGGGGAATATCTTCCGGATACGGAAATCTTAAAGGGATGGACGTACGTTCTGGACGAGGAGAATTTCCGGTATTATCCGATTTATCTGAAGGAAGTCCCTATAGATCAGATATCGGATCAGGAAAGGAAAGAATTTCTGGAGATGGTAGCGGAATCGGAAAGACAATCGGCGGAGGAAAAAGAGATTCTGGGATTCACAGAAGCGGAGTTCGACATAGTACCGGAAGAAATGAGAGAGAATTATTACAAGACGGCATTGGGGTACTGGAAACCGATTCCGGAGGAACTTCTTCAGGAGATCCCTCACGGAAAGTACGTAACAATGCGCAGGAATTATCTTCTCAATCAGGACACCAAGGAATTTATATGGCTGAAAAACAGCGATCAACTGAACAAACATCTGACAGCCGTCAATCTTCAGGCACACGAGATGGAAGATATGATAGTGGAAAAACTCAAGGAGAACAGTCCGGAATACAAAGAAGCGGAGAATCGGGGAGATTACCTGAAAACAGTACAGCTTCAGAACAGTTTTCTGAAAACAGCAGAGGAAGAAATTCTGACAGAACTGATATACAAATAATCGGCAATACTCCGTACAGATACATTCCGCAAAAGACTTACAGAAAGTATGATACCGATATTGCTGCCAAAATTGCTGATAAGCTTGGGGAAAGCGGAATAAAATTCTCCGGTAAAATTACCGCTGAAACAACAACTATTACAGTCAGCAAAGCTGATATTGAACGTCTGGAGGAGATTGCAAACAGCTTTACAGCTGAAAAAGAAAAATTCGCCATTGGCGAATCACATAAGCAATCCCATGAAGTACAACTTTCCCGTGCAGAATTTATAGAATACGCTACGGATAAGCTAATAAACGACATAACAGTAAGAAATGCTCATGAAAATTCAGATTTAGAAAACTTTAATAATGAAATAAACAAAAGTATATCGGAACTTTTCACTGAACTTATTGTCGGAAAAGAACAGATTGAAAATTATACTATTAACGAAATTGCACCTCTATACGATAAATTTCAAAGCGATGAAGCTTTCAGGGCAGACATTTGCAATATCATTTCCGAAAATGTTGATATTTCTCTGACACAGCTTGAAATTACAAGAGATAAAGCCCAAGAACTTGGCATACCATTTCAGGTCAATGAAATTGTGGAGCTGCCAAAAAAAGAAAATCCAATGGATAAGGCTATTCGTTTTATCAATGAATACTGTGAAAAAGAATTCGGCTCTCCCGGTAACTTTTCAAATATGGATCACATTGAACTGGCATATAAACCGGATAAAGAAACCGGTCTTGCAGGTATTGAAGCCTATGCCGATCTTGAAACATTCCGTATCGTAAAAGAACAGGACGGTAGAGTCGTTGATGAACAGCTTTTTAATTCTCTTGATCATATGAATACTGTTCTTAAAAATCTTGATTTTGACAAACTTATTGAATTGTCAGATAATGATAAATCTGAAATAAAAACTACTGTCTTTGAAAACACAGAAAAGAAATCTCCAGACGTTTCTGAATTATCTGTCGGCGATGTGATTCTCTATGACGGTAAACGCAGAAAAGTTGAACAGATCAGTGAAAATAGTATCAGTCTGAAAGACCTTGACGCTCCCGATTTCGGCGGTATTCTGCTCGGTACTTCCGATGTACTTGCATATAACGGATGGCAGCAGGATATGAATGAAAAGGGATTTGAAATTCTGTCAAAAGCTGCGCCGCAAATTACATCAAAAGATCACCAATATGTACCGTCACAGCTTTCTCTGTTCGGAGAACCTGTAGTTTATGAATCTGACGTAGAAGAAAAGGCAATCTATGCAGCTTTAATGAGAGGAAGCGGATTTGAGGACGGTAAATTCCGTATTGAAGAATTCTGTAAAGAAAGCCACTCTATAAATGAATTCGCCAAAATGCTTAAAGAGGAGTACGGTACAGGCGGTCATTCGGGAAATGAATTTTATGCCTTTGCAAATCACAATTCAAAAGGCATTGAAATTATTCTTAACCGTAAGTATGACAATGAGGAGGGCAGAAAAATTTATCTTTCCTGGAAAGAAGTCGCTGAAAGAATTTCAGAACTGGTATCCAAAGGCGAATATATTACCAAAGCCGATATAGATGACCGTATATATCATGCAAAATATATTTTGAAATACTACGATTCAGATAGTGAATCTGATAAAATACATACGGAAAGAGCAAAGAATATCCTTAAAGAATACGGCATTTTGCCTGAAAGCAGTAAAATCAGCAGAGATTTATTCGATATTGAAAACGCCTATATAAATACAATTAAAAATAAAGGAACTCTTTCAAGAATCGAAATCAGAGCAAATACCAACTTGAAAAAGCGTCTTTCCGAAAAAGGTCTTAATCCAAACGCTGACAGCAGTGATAAAGTGATTTTTAATACTGATGGGCAAAACTGGAATAAATTCGTAATTCCTGACAAGTGGGGAAATTTAACGAATAATATTGACATATCAGAAGTTCTTACAGCTGACGAATATGATGAGATTTCTTATGTGATTTCTAAGGTCATACCTGAATCTGAAATAACATTTACAAAACCTGATAATAATTCCGATTTAAAAAATAATATTGAAGAATCAGATGCAAAAAATCCTGAAGAAAATAACAAGCCAGATGTTCCGCAGAAGATTACTGTAGGTGACAGATTTCGTCATAAGATTACGGGTAATATCAGCGAAGTTGTTTCTCTGACAGGCGCATTTCCGTGGATAGCCGACGAGTGTACGGTCACAAGGGACAGCGGCGCTTTTTCCGTCACTGAAAATATCTCATACAACCAACTGCTGAACAGCGATCTTTATGAATATATCGACCATACTGACAGAACCGTGGAACAAGCTAAAACATCTATGAAGTCTGACATGAAAATTGAAAACTTCAAAATTACTGGTGATTTTATCATCGAAGGCGGCGCTAAATCGAAATTCAAGGCGAATTCCGAAGCTATCAGAACGCTGAAAATGATTGAAAAGGAAAATCGGCCTGCAACACCGGAAGAACAAGTAATACTTTCCAGATACGTTGGCTGGGGCGGATTGTCCGCCGCTTTTGATTCTAAAAATGAACAATGGTCTGCGGAATATTCAGAGCTTAAAAGTCTCCTTACTGACGAAGAATACAATGCCGCACGTGCTTCAGTTCTTGATTCCTTTTATACTCCCCCGTTCATTATTGAATCAATATATTCGGCTCTTGAAAATATGGGTTTTCACGGTGGTTCTGTTCTCGATCCTTCTACAGGCACAGGAAATTTCCTTGGTAAAATGCCGGGATCAATGTCAGACAACTCACGTATTTACGCAGTTGAAAAGGACAGCGTTTCTGGCCGCATTGCAAAGCTTCTTTATCCTGATGCTGACATTCAGATCACCGGCTTTGAAAAGCGTGACTTCTCAGACAATTTCTTTGACGTCGCTGTAGGCAACATTCCTTTCGGAGGTTTTAAAATTTCAGACCGCAGATATGACAAATACAATTTTGCGGTCCATGACTATTTTATTGCAAAAACTCTGGACAAGGTACGTCCGGGAGGCGTAATCGCTTTTATCACTTCTTCCGGTACTCTTGACAAGGCTAATCCGTCGGTAAGAAAATACATTTCTCAGCGTGCAGAGCTACTGGGCGCTGTCAGACTTCCGAATAATGCTTTCAAATCCTATGCGGGAACGGAAGTTACCTCCGACATTATTTTTCTCCGGAAACGTGAAAAAATGATAGATATTGCGCCCGATTGGGTGTATACCTCAAAAAATCCAGACGGTCTGACAATTAACAATTATTTTATTGAAAATCCGGAAATGATTTTAGGAAAAGTTGTGGAGGGAAACAAGCTTTACGGCAAGGGTACTATGGTCGTTCCTTTTGAAAATTCCGATCTTAAAGTTATTTTAAATGAAGCGGTAAAGAAAATAAAAGGAATTTATACCGCTGAAAGGTCTGTTATTGCAAAACCCTCCGGAAAGAAAAAGGACAAATTTAAACCTGAAATTCTTCCTGCCGACCCGACAGTCAAAAATTTCTCATATGCTGAAATTGACGGTAAAATATTTTACCGTGAAAATTCTATTATGACTGAAATGCCGTTTACCGGAAAGAGATACGAGCGTGTAAGCGGAATAGCAGCTATTTCAAAATGCGTCCGTGAACTGCTTAATATACAGCTTGAGGGTTACTCGGACGAAGCTATTATTTCAAAGCGTACAGGACTGAATCAGCTTTATGATGATTTTACAAAGAAAAACGGATTATTAAATGATAAAACCAACAGAGACATTTTCCGTGAGGACGTTTCACTTCCCCTTGTTCTTTCACTGGAAAAGGTCAAGGACGGCAAGCTTATCGGTAAAGCGGACATTTTTACAAAACGTACATTACAGCCGCCTGTAAGGATAACGCACGCTGATACCGCCGCAGATGCTCTTGCCGTTTCCATTTCTGAAAAAGCAGGTGTCGACCTTGATTTCATGTCCGAACTTATGGACGGAAAAGAAAAAAGTGAAATAATTTCAGATCTTAAAGGCGTTATTTACTTAAATCCTGAAACGTCTGCATGGGAAACCGCAGACGCATATCTTTCCGGAAACATCAGAAACAAACTTGCCGTTGCTAAGAGTGCAGCTGAATCAAATCCTGATTTTACTGAAAACGTTTCCGCACTTGAAGCCGCCATGCCAGACCGTATCGAAGCAGGAGACATTTCTGCTAAGCTCGGTTCTCCCTGGATAGACGATAAGTACATTCAGGAATTTATGTATGAGCTTTTTGAAACCCCGAAGTTTTCCCGTGATCTGGGAATAGACAATAATTACATAGGAATTCAGCATAACCCTGCAACCGCTAAATGGAATGTTATGAATAAGTCTCTTGATAAGGATAATATCAAGTCTAATACTGCATACGGTACGTCCCGAAAATCCGGATACAGCATTTTTGAGGACAGTCTTAACATGATCGATACTACCGTTTACGATCCTGTTTACAATCCTGAAAAGGATAAAACAGAATACGTGATAAATCATGACGAAACTCTCCTTGCACGTCAGAAACAGGAGCTTATTGAAAACGCTTTCCGTGAATGGATATTCAAAGACCCTGAAAGACGTGAATATCTGGTCGAAAAATACAATGTTTTGTATAATTCTATACGTCCCCGTGAATATGACGGTTCTCACCTGACTTTTGCAGGAATGAATCCGGAAATAACCCTTAAGAAACATCAAAAGGACGCTGTCGCACACGCCTTATACGGCGGTAACACGCTGTTTGCACACAAGGTTGGGGCAGGCAAAACCTATGAAATGATAGCCGCCGCCATGGAGGGAAAACGTCTGGGACTGCACAATAAATCTCTCCTTGCCGTTCCAAATCATATGACCGAACAGTTTGCAAATGATTTTCTTACACTGTACCCTAATGCAAATATTTTAATTGCACATGAAGACGATTTTAAGAAAGAAAACCGCCAAAAATTGTGCGCCAAAATTGCAACAGGCGAATTTGACGCCATTATTATCGGTCACTCTCAGCTTATTAAAATTCCCGTTTCAAAAGAACGTGAGGAACAGTTCATTAAAGATCAGATCAATGAGCTTATTAATGACATTGCTGAAATGAAAGAGCAGAATGCCGAGAGTTTTACCGTCAAGGACATGGAGCGCACAAGCTAAGCTTAAAAAGCTTATTGAAAAGCCGATAAAGGACGACGTGGTTACCTTTGAGGAAATGGGTGTAGACAAGCTGTTTATTGATGAAGCCGACATGTTCAAGAATTTAAGCGTTTCAACTAAAATGCGCAATATTTCAGGAGTTGCGGCTAACAGAAAAGTTCAGAAAACTCAGGATCTATACATTAAATGTCAGTATCTTGACGAGCTGACAGGCGGAAAAGGCATCGTTTTTGCTACAGGTACTCCTGTAAGCAACAGTATCACGGAACTTTTCATTATGCAGAAATATTTACAGGCTGACTATCTACGTGAAAGCGGTCTTACCCACTTTGACGCATGGGCGGCAAACTTTGCGCAAAAGGTCACAAAGCTTGAATATGCTCCTACAGGCAAAGGCTTCAGGCAGAAAACCAGACTTTCAAAATTCAGCAATCTTCCTGAGCTTATGACCGCTTTCAAGGAGTGTGCTGACATAAAAACCGCCCAGGACTTAAATCTTCCCGAACCTGAATGTGAACGTCACATTATTGCTGCCGAGCCTACGGAAACACAGAAAAATTTAATACAGTCACTGTCGGAACGTGCAGAAAAGATTCACAACAAGCAGGTCACTCCCGATGTTGACAATATGCTTAAGGTTACCACCGACGGTATTAAAATCGGTCTCGATCAGAGACTTATAAATCCTCTGCTTTCTGATGAACCCAACACTAAGATCAATATATGCGTAAACAATGTAACCGATATCTGGAAAAAGACAGCGGACGAACGTCTCACTCAGGTTATTTTTTGTGATTATTCCACGCCTAAGAAAGACGCTTTTAATTTGTATGATGATGTAAAATCCAAGCTTATCGCTAACGGAATCCCTGAAAATGAAATTGCTTTTATTCACGATTATGAGAAGCCGCAGGACAAGGAACGTCTTTTTGACAAGGTAAGAAACGGGGAAATACGTATTGTTCTGGGTTCAACGCAGAAAATGGGCGCAGGAACTAACATTCAAAACAAGCTTTATGCTATGCACCATCTTGACGCACCCTGGAAACCCCGTGACATGGAACAGCGTTTAGGACGTATGAAACGTCAGGGAAATCAAAACGACAAGGTTCACGAGTACATTTACGTTACAAAGGATACCTTTGACGCATACCGTTTCCAAACCCTTGAAACTAAGCAGGGCTTTATTTCACAGATCATGACAAGCAAAAATCCTGTGAGAGTCTGCGAGGACGTTTCACAGTCGGAAATGGAATTTGCAGAGGTCAAAGCGCTTTGTGCAGGTAATCCGCTTATCCGTGAAAAAATGGAAATTGATATAGAAGTTCACAAGCTTCAGACTTTAAAATCGGCATATCTGAATCAGCGTTACAAGCTTGAGGACAATGTTTTAAAGCATATTCCCGAAAGTATTGCAAAAGCAAAAGAAAATTTAAATGCCGTTCTGGCTGATTCAAAAATTACCGAGCAAAACCCTCTGAAGCGTGACGGTGAAGGAAATATTATATTCTCCGGAATGACAATAAACGGTCAGACTTATGCAGACAAAAAAGAAGCCGGAACTGCTCTGATAGAAGCTGCTGCAAAAGCGCTTACCGGAGACCCAAATGCAAGAACTGAGATCGGACAGTACAGAGGATTCAGGCTTGAGGTTTTCTTTGACGCACTGTCAAACGACATAAAAATGGACATTAAGGGTAACGGCAGCTACAGAATCACTCTTAGCAGCAGTGATACAGGAAATCTTACCAGAATTGACAATGCCATTAATCACATTCCCGAAAAGATCGACGAATACAAGTCTGAAATTGAAGCTCTTAATACTCAGCTTGAGAACTCAAAGGCTGAACTTGCAAAGCCTTTCCCAAAAGAATCGGAATTAAAAACAAAGCTTGCAAGGCAGTCTGAACTGGACAGACAGCTTAATCTTGACAACAAGGAAAATCTTCTGGGTAAGGACAATGTTAAGTCCTTTGAACTGGAAACCGAAGCTGACAGGCAGAAACTGAACTCTCATAATTCCATGCAAAAGAAAGATATCAAAAGTTATGATTTGGAGATTTGATCAATTCGCCATTGGAGAATTACATAAAAAAGGAAGCGAATGCTTCCTTTTTTTGATTTTATTCGATGTGTGTGGTATAATTGATATGCTGCTTCTGCTCCGAACGTAACAGGGAGGAGGTGAATCTTGTGGAGATAATCATTTCATTTATTGCTGCCATAATAACAGGTGTTTTAGCAAATGCAATTTATGACTCCTGTAAGCGGCTGTATGGTAAGTTCAATAAAAAGAAGTAGCCAGCACAAAAAAGCCGAGGAACCGCCATTCCTCGGCTTTTTATTTTTGTGATCTCATGGAGATTACATCATTTCAATTCTGTGATTATTATACATCACTTTCTTATTATTGTCAAGTATTGTTTTAACATTCGCCAATGGCGAATTATGAATAAATTGACAAAATTCGATATCTATGATATAATTTAATACATGGGCATACTCTAAACGGTAGGCGGTTGTTCCCTCCTTACGCCATAAGCTAATTGATCGTCCCCTAATGGGCAGGCGAAATAAGCTGGCAGGGAGGTGATAGTTATGGAACTTACATATTTAGTTCTCACTATCCTGCTTCTTGTTACTGTTAATGAAGTAATCAAGAACATAAAGAAATAAACCGCCGGTCTTCCAAACTTAGCGGTTTATTTATAAACTATAGTAAGGGAGCGACCGTCTATCAGTGTGCCCCTTTTTATTATTATAACAATATTTTTATGTAATGTCAAGACCTTTCCTTAAATTCGCCATTGGCGAATTTTTATTTATTCACTACAATCACATCAGCTGATTTATAAATAGGACAATTATTTCTTTCCGGACAATTCTTCTTATAAAACTCCTGATATACACATTCCATTGAGACCTTTTTATATGTATTCACATCGCTTATTTTATATCTTACATTGACAAAATATTCTGTTTTCTGTATCGGACAATAATCAAAATGTGGTTTTATTATATACATTTACTATAATCCCC
>OGSD01003877.1_pt1 | contig 10746 bp, 5 predicted proteins | sample 1553571 | NCBI WGS metagenome assembly OGSD01 (sample SAMEA2580072, study PRJEB22360) | human gut metagenome | biome: human gut; feature: human-associated habitat; material: faeces | place: Denmark | collected 2008/2010 | reverse complement strand
CCTCCAATGCTAAATAGCAAAGGAGGCTTAATTATGTGCAAATTAGTACAACCAGTTGCCGTTGCTACCACCAGTTACAGGTGTGTAAGCAATCTCTTGTTTGTCAAGTGAAGCCCATCTGCCAGAATTTCGGCAAGGCGTTTTGATTTTCGCGACTGTTGAAAATTCCGCCTTGGCCATTTCCCCAACATCACTCCTAGTTTCTACAGTTCCCCATGGAGATAATTTTCCGCCGTCTTTATAAACTTGCTTATAAAACTGATCTAAGTCTTTTTCGCCATCCGGGTTAAGGGACATGTTGTTTAGCGGATAATTTTTATACGATTCTTGAGAAGTTACCGGCAGGCTAAAAAAGCCGTTTGATCTCGTCATATCAACGTAATACCAATTTCCCTGAAGCTTAATTGCGTTCCATGCGTGATTGTACTTTCTCGAAGACACAAAATAGCAAGGAATGTCTGCAAAGTAGCACAGATCTGTCAATACAGCAGCGTAGCCATCACAAACGGTGTAGCCGTTCTCCAAAGCCTCCCCTGCTGTATGATTGGCATCTGTTTTGTTGTATGTTAGATTGCAAGAAATCCACTTTGTAATCGCCAAATATTTTGCTACATCACTCATTGAGGAAGTAACACCAGTTTCGGCATACGCCTTTCTCACATTTCGCAAATGAGAAGTATATTCTTTCTCTCTTGTTGAATCATCAGCGAATATTTGGATGTATGCAAATCCATATGCAAATGGCTTATTTCCAACAACGGTGCCATCATCACACAACGTTGCCTTAACGCCCTCATTCACCACAAACTGCTTCGTTTTTACAGTCTTTGTTGTGCTCCACGGTCCATAAACATTGGAAGCACCCTTACTGTTGAAGCCGCGAACACGAACATAGTACGTAGTGTTTTCATTTAGCTTCAAAGCAGTATAAGACAAGTTCACAGTATTGGCCAAAATTGCGTTGCTGAAGTCACTTGCTTTTGAATATTGCACCTGATAGTCAGTTGCATTCGACACCGCACTCCAGGTTACGGCGAACGAATTCAGGTCTACATTTGTATTGCAGATATCCGGAGCCTTTTCTACTGCGTAAGGATTCAAAGCCGCAATAATCTTTGTACCACTCCAGGGAGACTCATAAGTTATTCCGCTCTTTGTCACAACAGCTTTTACGCGCACATAATAGTTGAAGTTGTAAGCTGTTGGAAAGTAACAAGAAGTAGAAGTCGTGCTGACGGTTTTGGTCGCATAGGACTCATTCGGGAAAGCCTGGCTGGTACTGTACTGCAGAACATACTTAACGCTGTCATAACTGCCGGACAAAGCGCTCCAAGACGCCGTACAGGCCTTATTTTCATTAGACAACTGTAGTTGGATATTGGACGGTGCGTCCTTTGCCACAGAGGACTCTGTTTTCAAGATATTATCCTTCGGCACCCTCCAAGAACCAATATATTCCACCCCGTTTAGATTACGCACACTGCATACTCTAAAATAATAGACCGTGTTTTCAGACAGTCCAGAAATGGTAACAGAAGCATTGGATACAGTAGAGGTCGTCTTTACGATCTTCTTAAACTGGTTATCTGTTGCAATCTGAACACGAAAGCCAGTAATGTTGCCATAAGGCAGGAACTTTACAGTCATAAAGTTCAAACCTGCTGACGCATCCTCAACCAAAGGCGTATTTGGATAGGTCACTTTTTTGGTGGATACTGATTTGGAACCGGACCAATTGGAATAGTAATTCTTGTGTTTGTAGGTCTTGTATGTCCGCACGCGCACATAATACTTCTGCGCAGAGCCACCCTTGCCGCCAAGTTTTTTAATGGTCGTTGTAGGACTCGTGCTGTTCCAGTATTTCGAGCCACTGAACTTTGAATTCGTTGCATACTGCACCTGATACCCGGAAACCTTCGAGGCAGATGTGCACTTAACAGCTACAGTAGCCTCTCCTCCAGATACGGAGTTAATGCGAGACGGACGCACGTTTGTGGTTAAAGACACCGTGTTGCTATACTTGGACAACAACTGCTTTGTTTTCTTCCTCTTCTTGACAGTCTTATATGATTTTACACGCACATAATATTTTTTGCATGTGCTCAATTTAGAGACTGTCTTCTTTGTAGACTTCGTTGAAACGGACTTAATGCCCTTTTTAAATTTGGAGTCGGTTGTGTAGTAGACCTTATAACCGGTCGCGCCTTTTACCTTCTTCCAAGACACAGTAAACGCAGAGTCACCTGTCGATACACTGATAGACGGTGCTTTGGGTGCACTGGCCGCAAACGCAGTAATAGGTACAGACGTAAACAGCATCAGCACCGCCAAAAGTACAGCCAAACCTTTCTTCATTATTGTCGTATTCATAATTTGAAACCAACTTTCTTTGTTGAAACATTTCTGTGAAACGTTTCGCATTCTCTACTTATTAATACCACGAATTCAAATAAGTTGCAACTATTCACTGCATTTCTTAGCAAAAATTTTGTGAAACAAAATGCAAAACAGGCAAAAAAATAATGGCGGGGAATCTCCCCGCCTAAAGATGGACCTGGAACCATAGGTTCAGCCCGAAGATTGTTAATTTCTGTCAGGTATTGTTATGCTGCCTGCATTTGTCGTTTTGCTTGCTGTTCGGTTAAGATCTTTTCTTTTGCCATTTGGAAATGATCGGTGTTAAGCTCAATTCCGATGAAGTCCCGTTCTGTTCTCACACAAGCACGACCTGTAGTCCCCCATCCCATTGTGTTGTCTAAAACAACATCTCCTGGATTTGTAAATGTTCGAATAAGGTCTTCACATAATGCCAAAGGCTTTTGCGTTGCAAAATGATCTTCTTTTAAGAATTCACGTGAATATTTCCAGACTTGTGTCGGATAACGCAAGCCGTTATCAATATACGGTTTTACCTTCTTGTTACTCAAGTCAGTCAATACGCCAAGCTTACCATTTTTTACTGAATTTTTTCGCTTTGGCCCATCGTAAACCTGCATTTGTGGATTATATGTCGGCTGCTGTGCGTAGAACACACTGATTGGCTCTACTGTTTTTCCAACTCTGCGCCGCACCTGCTGTACATTTGTCAGCCGTTCTTTTTCCCAGTATATATCATACCGATAGTTTTGTAAGTTGGTTGTTCTTAGATAGGATGAGAATGGTTCCTGCCCGAACAAACAAATGGCACCGTTAGGCTTCACTATACGCCTATACAGGCTCCACAAGCCCCGTTTTTTATTCAGGTCGAAATAGTTAACGACTTGCTGTAAATCGGTCATTTTAAGCGATTCTACAGCGTATTTCAGCCACACATCAAACTCCAACTGTTCCGGTTTACCATTTATCTCTTCAACTACATAATCCCCCATTGGAACCACTCTGTCCCAGGTGCAAGCGGTTGTACCATAAGGTAGGTCACAAAGTACCATATCCACGGAGTGTTTTGGCAATGTGGAAAGAAGTTTCAAGCAATCTCCTTGTAAAAGCGTAATTTTGGACATATATTCTCCTTACAAAATAATAATTGGTAGTACGCAAATGGTTATAACCATTAACAAGCACACCCAAAATCGCCAAGCAATTTTGAATGTTACACCAAGTGCGCTGAGTATGAGCACAACAATGCCAATCACGCCTGCAAGTATCCCCATGGTTAATGCCAAGATACAGTACCAGGCCAGCGCAGCAAAGAAAGCGCCAAAATGCAAACAAATATAGCTAACCAAAAACGCATTTAGGACAATTACCAGCCCAACGATGACTTTTTCCAATTTAGACATATTCTTTCCCCCTTTTTGAAATATGAAAAACAGCCGGTTGCTATTGGCAACCAGCTGTCCTGACATAACAATTATACCATGAAACAAAGCACTTAGTTAAGCGGCAGATGCGTTACCGGTTGTGTCGCCATTGACAATTGTCAAAAATTCATCTCTTGACAATTCATCGCACTTCAAAAGTTCTTTCGCCACCGCGTCTACTTTATGCCAGTTGGTAATTACGATTTCTCTTGCCTTTGTGTCGCATTTGCGCAACAGCGCTCTCACGTCTTCAATCAGCATTTTCTCGCCAATTTCACCGCATTGAGAGAAATCAACACCCTCACGATTGGCAATGTATTCTTTTGCCAGCTCTGTAGCTACCTTGATATCTTGTGCAGCACCTGTTGTTGCCATATCGATGCCGCCAAGCAGAGAGATCTCTGCAGCTCGGCCACCGTAACACATAACAATTCGATTGTACATATCTTTGATCGGCGCAAGATCCTCTGTTCGTTCATCTGTAATTGTAAAACCACCGGCTCCTGAGGTAGTTGGGCGAATTGTGATTGCCGACACGCCTACACCACCATTATAGTAAGATACAATAGCATGTCCGGCTTCGTGATATGCAACAATCTGACGTTCACGATCACTTTGCTCATAATTTTTTTTGATGTGACCTTTGAGCTGAGACTCCAAAATGGCCGTTTCAAAGTCCTTTTGCATGACAGCGCTGCGCTTGTTCTTTACAGAATTGATGACGGCCTCATTAACCATAGCTGTGATTTCTGAGCAACTAAAGCCGTGTGTTTTGCCAGCCAGTCTGTCGAAGTTTATTTCATCGTCCACTTCAACATCCTTTGTGGCAAACTTAAGCAATTCTCTTCTTGTCATTTTATCCGGAAGAGTTATAATCAGTTTCCGATCAAATCTACCCGGGCGAAGCAAAGCCGGATCCAGAGAGTCCGCACGGTTTGTGGCTGCCAACACAAGCACTCCATCTCTCGAAGAAAATCCGTCCATTTGATTCAGAATGGCCGTCAGAATGGTATTAAACTCTTTGCTGGCAGAATCCCCTCCATCTGTACGCTTTGATCCGACTGCATCAATTTCATCGATAAAGACTACGCAAGGGGCACATTCTCTTGCTTCTTTAAACAGCTGATTAACACGAAGTGAACCTACACCAACAAATTTATTACTGAAATCACACGCATTCGCTGCAATAAAGTTAACACCCGTTTCCCCTGCAAATGCACGAGCAATTAGAGTTTTACCGTTGCCCGGAGGTCCCTCAAGCAAAATACCCTTTGGAATTTTGGCACCACTCTTTTCATATTCTGGATTTTTCATCATCTCCGCAATAAACAGCAGGTCACTTTTAATTTCGGACATACCGGCAACATCATCAAATGTGGTTGTGCTTTCCTTACCATTTATTGTTTCAAACCCTTCTCCGACATTTATTTGCTTGGAGTAAATAAAATAAATTGCCCCAATCATCGCAATGGTCCCGACCAGTGAAAAGATGCCGGAAGAATCCTTTATACTATTGACTCGCACATCAACGCCTTTGCTTAGCAGTCTTTCAATAAAATCATCAGAACCTGGATAAGTTGTAAATTTGGTTGTTAACACATCGTTGCCCTTGCACCAAGTGATTCTAGAGGACTGTTTATCTACAATGACTTTTTCAATATTGCCCTGATCCACCTGATACATAAAGTCCTCATAAGAAACCTTTCGGCTATCGTCATGTGTAAGATAATATTCAAAGCCTGAAAATCCGGCCCACACAACGACCGCTGCAATTAAGAACGCAACAATTTCCTTTATCAACCTTGATTTTTTCTTTTTGTCTTTTTCAAAATTTGTTTTTGAATCTCTGTCTCTCAAAAATCAACATCCTTCCTTTACCAAAATTTGGCTAATGCCTCATCTATTAATACCTCGAAATGTAGAAAGAAAAAAAGAGAGCCAAAATCGGCTCTCTCAATATTGTTACGCTTAGTCGTATTTTTTTGTTACAACGATAAACACAACCCCACTCAGTGCGGCCACAACTGTTGCAATAATGGCAGCTCGTGCACTAATATCCTGTTCCGATCCGGTTGCAGGAGACGTGTCAGAATTGTCTTTCACAATTGGTTTTGTGGTAGACGGCGCTGTGGAATGCTCGGATTTCGTTTGGACATTTAATGTCAATCCATCCGGGGCTTCAAAATACTTCCAGTCCTTGAATGATACCACCAAGGTGTTGCCATCCATACTGATAACAGTCAGCTTATCCTTCAGGTCGTCCAAAGTGTAAGAATTGCCATTTTTATCAACAAAAGTCCATCCGGACACTTCGTCTTCGCCGTTATAATAGAATGTCACTTTGTTGTTCTTTTCATCAATGTTATAAGATACTTCATTCGTCCGATTACCATTTACTGTTGGAGCATTTACCTGATGATAAGGTGCCGTTGTTTCCGGACTTCTGACAGAAGCAAAAGCAGAAAAACTTGGCAACAACAAAAATAGAACGGACAAAACAGAAAGCACAAATGCCCCGATTCGTTTCGTCTTAGAATTCGTCAACAACTTCACCGCCCTCTCCGATGCCGCCGCTGGTATGAATTACAGTGTGCGTATTAAAATGTTCAATAACAATTTCAGGCGGCGAATATTTTTTCTTATTCAAAATTGATTCCTCCAATATTATAGTAGCGTTATGCTCTACTTATTAATACCACGATTTGTCAAAAACATGAAATATACAAGAGCGCCCGATGACTCAGGCGCTCCTTTTTTTGTTTAGAATGCATTAACATCGGATACAATATCGCTGTATGTGATGCACTGTACTGTGCAGGTACGACCGTCTGCATCTACATACTGGTAAGAATATTTTACATATCCGCGCATGTAAAGCATTTTGCCGTCTGCGTATTTGTCTTTTGCAGTGGCAACCGTTAAAGAATACTGATTTCCAACTGCAGTTTGTTGTTTGGACTTAAGATATTTGACACCAGCTTTGCCGAATGTCATATTTTCATCCGTTGCTAAATCCGCACTGGAAGTGTACAATGTACCAACTTCCGTAATGGTTACTGCAGGATCTACTGAAAACAAACTCATCGCGGTGTACTTTTCGTTATTCTCTCCTGTCACAAGACCTGTCGTGTAGACCATCGGCAACTTGTGATCCAGTGTGAACTTCATATCGCTTGACAGATTTGCAGTTTGGCCGTTGATCTTGTAGGCACCATTCTCACTCGTCAGCGTATAGAAATCCATGTTTTGATAGGCAAAGAATTCGTAAGTGTCACCATATGCAGCAACATAATACTTGCCGTTGTCTTTAACAAGGATTGCATATGCACCGGGTGATGAAACTTTTACCTTCTGGTCAAAAGCAGCGCTCTTATAAACGATCTGGTCATCCAACTTGATTTGATTGGCATCTTTGTTTGCCTCAAAGTTTGCGATAAATGTTACAGACCCGCTGTTTGTAAGACTTGCAAGTGTTGTTGTGTCACCAACAGCATAGTTTTTCCAATTAACCGTCCAACCCTTGAATGTATAGAACGGAACCTTAGGAAGAGCATAAGTTACGCCATTGATGATAATGGCCTTATCTGCAAACATCACATTGCTGTCCTTGCTTAAGTTCATATTGTACACTGTGTCTCCGTATAGAGAGTTAATCTTGACGTTGACCTGTGCAGCGTCCGTTGCTTTTTCTGTACAATATGCACGGATCACAGAGTCGCTCTGAATGCGTACATCGTATGTGTTAGACGCATTTGACACGTTCTTGGTTGTGTTATCGGCCTTTGATGTTACTTCCCACTTGTAGCAGGTGTTGCCATCAACATAGTTTGAAGCGTCCAAATGAACAATGTCACCATAATAGTGAACCTCTTTGTTCTTTACAGTTTCAACCAGCTGGTCGTTCTTATAGACCTCGAACGTAACCGTGTAAGTTCGTCTCTTCGTTGACGTGTCCGTGTTTGCACTATTCAGCGCTGTTAAGACCTTGGTCGTAATCGCATCTACATTAGAAGAGTTCTTGTAGATCTGTCCTTGATACTGCACATAAGCGGTGTCTTTCATATTTGCATTTGCGCTATCATATTGCGGTGCCTTTGTGGAAGTACCATTCAAATCTCCAAGTACAAATACAGAGTCACTTGAGTTGAGATAATCGTCAGTAAATGCATTGCGGTCCTGACTATTGTATACCTGCATACAAGCATCGTAAGTTGCATAATAGTCGTCGCCTGAAACTGAAGAATACGCCAGAGCATTCACTTTCTCGATTTCATCATCCAAAAGATCGCGATTTGACATACCGGTGGTTGGACAAGCATAAGTCCCGGTTGCCCCATCAATTGAAACATATTCTTTGGGCTCTGTGTCGTATTTGCCCAATTTTGACAAATCATCTCTTACCGATCTCTCCTGTGTCAGAAATTGTTTTCCATCCACATAAGAACTAAGCGTATATTGTTGCTGGTCCCCATTTGAGATTTGAATTGAATCTTTTTTGTCAATTGCACGAGTCAGTGAAGAAACATCCAGCTTTTCATTTAGGACAGTTGCCATTGCGTCTGCGTTGGTTTGACATTTTGCGTCTTCAACATATCCGTTTTTCAGCAAATCAGTCATAATACCCTGAGATGCTTCGTAAATTTTCTTATATTCGGCCTTTGACTCATCTGTGTAAAGGTCGGAATTTTCAATTTCCGCATATTTATCCATTTGATTACGCATGGCCTGATACTGCGTAGAGTCTTTCTGGAAAGTATTCATCTCAAATGTATTGATTTCGTTGATAGCCGCATCAATATTATCTGCCACAGATTGGATTTCACTCTTTTTGCTAATAGACAGATCCAGTCCTGTGATATCATCAAACGTCTGATAGAGAGCCTTTAAGCCACCTTCTCTGAAATTCTTAATATCAACATCCGTCAGCTTATGTTTGTTCGCCTCAAGAGCATCCATAACCTTTTTATAATTGATAACATAGGTATGTGCTGTTGCAGTGCCGGAACCAACCCACTTACTAGTAGCATCCGCAGGCTTTCTCTTATCGCCTGTTTGGGCGGCCCAGGCAATTGTGTAGTCCTCCAATGTCTTTGTTGGAGTGCCAATATACTCAATACCAGAAGCAAAATACTCAGTGTTTGCATCATAAGGTGAAACATATCCTGTTTCACTGACATCACTGTAGTGGTTGTGTGCGTTTGTGCTTTCACCGGCAACAACATATCTCGTATCTGTATTCCCTAGCAGATATGCATAATTTAATTTAGTTGTATACCCATACCAACAGTTTGTATGTTCGCCGCTGTTATTGATCATATTCAAACGAAATTCTGTACTGTCAGTGGTCTTCTTGCTTGCATCTGCAACAGGATATACAGTGTAAACCCAACGCTTAGTGTTCCATTTATTTAACCCATACTTAAAGCTAAAAGCAACAGGAAAACGAGGTGTATCGCCTGAAACTCCTGTATACATGAGCACATTTGTTGAGTAATACATATTCAACTCAGAGTCTTCTGATTTGAATGATCCTACGGAACGTCCCATTTCATTGCTTGCTTGTTCTGTATCGGCAAACAGCAGCCCGATTGAAGCAACCTGAGACGTATATCCAGAATATAGATTATTCTGATCTGTTACTTTGAATGCGGTGTAGGCATCTGCGTATTGCTGTTTAACAGCTGCGGCACTGTATTTTGTCATATTTGCAACAGCTACAGCCAGATCGGCTTTATAATTTTCAAGTTCTGTTTCTGACAACGTACCAGGCAAACCATACTTGTAGACATCGTTTGCTTTTTTTAGTGCCACATAAGCATCATAAGCAGGCGCCATATTCATATAGATCGTGCCTGAGTTCATCATCTTCTCAAAGCTGTTTAACGCCTCGTCAGCGCTCTGTGTGTTCATTAAAGCAGTTGATCTAGCAACATCTGCATTAGTAATTGCCTTGTTGTAAATACGGAAATCATAAATATTACCCGTAAATGTACCATCGTCAGCATAAGCAGATCCACCAATCAACAAGGTTCCATTTGTGAACAAGTCTGTTACCCAACTGTTCGTAATGGAGTTGACATAATATGGCGTTGCCTTCCCGTTATGATCATTTGCTGTACAGTTTTGTGCATAGATCGCCTGATATAGTTTGTTATCTTTGTAGATGACAATGCAATTTTTTGTCAGTGTCATGACATATTTATGCCACGCGCCATCCATATTTGTATCAGCCTGATAGGTTGCAACATAATATCCACCACCGGACACCGTGTATACGTTATTGGCGCAGAAGCCTAAGTAATTGCTATTAGCATTATCCTTCGCCTCACCAGAAAATGTCCCCTTCTGCACTCCATTTCCAAGCACGCCAAAAACCCAATGATACAACTCATTGTTATCGTTTTCCGAATATGAGTTCCAAGAAAGAGTTACACCATCATTCACATTGAAGTTTGCTGCCTTGCCGCCGGATTTCAAGTTTGCCGTGCTGAAGTCTAGATAACTACCATCCGTTTTTGTTGTCTTAACAGTAGAAACTGTCTGGTCGTTGTATGTTCTTGCTTCATAAGTGGCACCATGATTGGATAGTGTGTTACCATTGCCCGTAGCATCTTGCGTTACATCTGTTGTTGTAAAATACTGCGCCACCAGATGATCATTGATATTTTCGCCTTGTTCAATACCTGAAGAATCAAATCGCGCGACGCCATATGTGTTTTTCAAGGAATTATATTCGTCGGTCGTAATGTACGCCATACCAGCGTGTCGTGGTTTCAAATGGTTCATAACCATCTTATCACCACAATAATCTTCTCCGCTGATTTTAGACAAATCACTATTGGTATAGAACTGAAACATAGAGTTATTACTTGTGTAAACATCAGCAAAGAAAACGTAGTCTCCGTTTAGCAGCTGATATACTTCCGGACCTTCCATACCAATACCA